>JAAUXT010086356.1_pt1 | contig 27609 bp, 25 predicted proteins | sample 7278171 | NCBI WGS metagenome assembly JAAUXT01 (sample SAMN14350112, study PRJNA611818) | marine sediment metagenome | isolation source: surface marine sediment (1.8m) | place: French Polynesia: Moorea | collected 2018-08
CCGTCTCTCAAACCTTTGACAGGTGAGGTTTATGACTCATTGCTGTGGTGGTCTTGACAGTTGCTGCTCGTGAACCTGACATGTGAGATGTAACACGCATTGGTTGCTTCAAACAACACGAATGTTGACTAAACCTGAGGCATTCATTCGCAAGGTTGATTCAAGAACAGTCTGGAGTAGTGTCATGCACATGTACATGTCAGGACTCCCCCCATTTTCAGTGGCGTTTGGGCGCGCGCCGGACGTGGCTCGAGCGAAGCGCGTCTCATACATTGAGGCCATCAACTACTACTGCGAGGTGCAGGTGGCGGCTGCGGCGGCGCGGCTCCGGGCGGAGAGCTCCATGCAGCCGCGGCGCCCAGACGAGGGCAACACCGTCCTGGTGCTGCCCAAGATCGCCGGGTGAGTGGTTGGAGCCGGGTCCCCCGAGCGAGTCAGCAGAGCTCGAAACGGAATCTACAGAACTCCAAACTGCATCGTGGTTTGTCAGTCGCAGTGTTGTTCCTGTTGGGCTTGTGTTCTGTGGAAGATGATGCAGAGTTAGATCAGGAGACTGATTCGTGGACTGAATCAGGTTTGATCCCCCATTTCAGGAGCGACACCCTTGCGCGGCTGGGTGAGACGCATTCCAGCCAATGCAGACCACACCGAGAAACAGTGTATTCGGGTATGTTTTCCTTCAAATAGCGTGCCTTTGCATTCAAAACCATTTCTTTTTGAACCCTGACTGTGCTGAGTTATTTTGATACTCCTGACGTGGTTGGTCTGAGAAACCCTTCAGCTCGTCGCTTGTCTTCCCGCAGACCTGAAGCTGCCGCCGCTGCCCGGGAGAGGGAGCGCCCCGGCGCCGGGAGACCCGGAAGCGCCGTTCCCTCTGTGCGTGCGCCTCCCGCTGAACCCGATCCTGCTGAGCCCGTTCCCCGACGCCGGCGACGCCCTCGAGCTCCTGGCGCAGCGGCCGGTCCACGTGACGCTGTGCACCGCCGCCATGTACTTCGTGCCGAAGCGTTCCTGCGTTCCGCCGACCACAGCGGTGTGACCCGACATCGACCTGATACAGCTCTGCGCCACAGCTCTGCGCCACAGCTCTGCGCCAGTGCATCTGTCCGTCCTCGACATGCTGCTCACGTGGTCTGCATCACGATTTCTTGTCAAAGCGCCTGCCCAGAAGTGCCAATGGCGCATTGAACTCGGAACTTTCAGCCAACGTGCGCAAGCAGTGTGAGTTGCTGTTTGTTTTTGGAATTTTCAACTGTTACTCTGCTGCCACGTTTTTGTGATCCAAGTCGCTGTGTTTTTTGAGGTTCAGCACATAGAATCCGTCCACAAATTGTCCTGTGATCAGTTCACTGTTGAACTTGTTGTATTTGTATTGCATTTGCATTGTTCGTATTGCACTAGCATCTATTTTGAATTTTTGCTTCGTTTGTGACAAGCTGATCCAGGATTGGGTTGAGTGATCAACAAGGGTTCCGACCCTGGTGGGAGACCACCTGCCGGTGAAACTTCAGTTTTAAGACGTCCAACACTGTTTGTGTCTCGTCATCGGTGAGCCAGATTCCTTCCGTCCGATATTTCTCAACTCTGGTTCGCAGTTGATTCTCCCGTAAGACGTCCACATGTTGAAAGGCTTCAAAGAATGGCTGTACAATTGATGGGCTTTTTTCATTGAGCTTCAAAATTTGCAGAACATTTTGTGCCAAACAACAATATGTCGCTTGGCTTTGGTCAGCAGGTCTTTCCCGAACAAAATATTTCGACTGTCTGGTATTCGTTTCGAGGAATCAACCAGGAAGTACAATGTACCTGTAGTCAAAATTCCAAGACTGGTAGAAACTGTTCTTGGTGTGCACTTTGTAATCACGCTGCAGCAAATCAGTTGAGTGAGACAAAAAAAAAAAAGGTGTTTGAACCGATCACTCTTGGATGGAAATAAATGGTTGGTTTGTTGAGAACTTAGATCAATCCTGTTCTTGTTTGAGTCCCAAACAATCTGGAGTCGGACCGCGAACAGTATTTTCAAGCGTGTGGTCCCGAAGGGTCTCGACCATACGTTTAGTGTAATCACCATCAGTCTGTATGTGTGTGTGTGTGTGTGTGTGTGTGTGTGTGTGTGTGTGCAATGTGGTTCCAACCCCCGTGGACCATTTGGTTGATGAACTTGAAGGTGTTTATGAACTGCGAACGTTTGTATGGACCACACGCTTTTTATGCGTAGCATTCTTGTTCATTTTTTTAACTAAAACGCAGATGACAGAGTCACAAAATGCAAACGATGCCGCTTCGTTCACGGGAAGAACAAATCTGGAATTGCCATCATTTGTCCCGCAATTGTCTCGGACATCGGCTTCGGATGTCTGATCGACCTGAGTGTCGTCTGGAAGGTCCTTAAGTGGCCATTGGCTTTCTCTGCAGGTTCCTCATTATGCTGTTGGCAAGTGAAGAAAGTTCAGGGCAAAGGAGCTTGTGCAGCCAAAATCAAACATACCGCATGGGGTGCAGTGAGTTCCCGAAGGGATGAAGGTGCATGGATGCTGAAAACGCATCTCGCACGAATTTGGTCGTTTTTGGTGCGAAGTGGTGAAAGTTAGGGGTCACCAAGGCAAGCTGACGAACAAACACGCAGAAACATTCACCAAACACCAAACCTGTGCGAGGCAGTGCAGAGGTAGTATATCTACGAGCTAAACCTTTTTGAATGACTCTCGTACGCAGTGCTTTTTCGCAGGTTGTTTCATGGCACCTGTGAGACCACAAAATTGTTCATGCTCTTTCTAATTTCAAGCTGGAGTGTGGCCAAACAGGACCTTTGGGTTGGACTCAGCTTTTGCCTTTGCCTTTGCTTCAGGCTTGTGTTTTCAACCAGCACAAAAAGTGCTTTGTGAAATGTGCCCCAAAACGTGCTTCTCGCTGCGATCCTGGGTCGTAGTCTCTGCACGGATGTTGGATGAACAGACTCCAGGTGGAGACCTGCACCTGTTGAAAACTCACGTCACTTCGCTCGGGCTGATTCAGATCCACAGTTTCCAAACACGGTTTCTCTCATTCTCTGTGTTCGGTTGGCTTGAAAAAGATGAATCATGAACAAACGGCTCAAAATAATTTCTATTTTCAAATGAAACACGTCAGGTGTTCTTTTGCAACGAAATGCGAAATTCGCCCCCAAAACTGGGACCACAATGATTGTTGGATCGTGTTACCTCGTCTTTTGTGGGTTGAGGGTTCGGTTCCTCGGAATCTGGATGAACATTGCAAATCAAAGTCAGCAAAAGTGGTCTGGACAAAGAATGCCACTCAACTAATTTGACGGAATTATTTTATGTAAACCTGAGAGCACGATAACGTGTTGCTCGCCTCGCAACTCTGGGATTTAATTGTCTCGTGTTGTCAATTCGGTTCGATCCCAGCCCAGATTGTGCCCAAATATAGAGTCCATGTGATAAGAGCAGTTTTGTAGGACGACTCTTCGACAGTTAATTTCGAATGCTAGTACGAAATGCAATGCATGCAAGTCATCGTACAAGCATGCCAAAGATCTAAGTGACTGAGAACGTGAAAAAATGGAGTTCTTTGGCAAAGTTCTGTTGATCGCCGTGGTTCTTCATTGCTGGGTCCATTGCTGCGAGTCAAACAGAATCTGGGAGGCCCTGACACCGAGTGTGAACATCAGTCTGAACAGCGACGAGCTGAACCTGAAGGAAACAGAGTTCGTCACCACTGAGTTCAACCTCACCGGAAACATCCCCGATTCCCACAGTCTCTCCATCACCATAGATGACCCAAGGATTGCGGAGCTGGTGGAGAATGCCACTCTAGATCTTCAAAATGGAGCTACATTTGTATCCGGAGCGTTCAGAACCAGAGGTAAACGTCTCGGACTGGGCATCCTGACCTTCCACCTCCACCCTTCATCTGAAGAGCCTGAAGGTGACAACTCCACACAGATCCTCACTGGAGTCCAAGTGATAGTTCTCAGGCGATCGTAAGTACTTGTTGCGTCGATGGAGCTTGCATCTACCAGAGATTTGTTTTGTGGACTGACAGGAAGGAGAACAAACTTTGTTTTCGCAGCTGTATACACACATACATACACCCTGCAACACTTTGTTTCCACGATAATGATTTTGCGCGACCAAGGTTCCAGGGTCCTCTGCGCTCATGTTCACGAAGAAGAGTTTGAAAGTGCACGTGGGTGGTCTTCGTCCTGTTTACACACAGAAGGGTCCTTTGAAACAATCCTGTGTCATGACAATTGCCAGATTCATGTCAAACAATAGGGGAGGGGAGTTGAGGCTTGCAACTCTTTCAGGGAATTGCATGGTTTAACCTCTGCACTCCCCATAGAATTTTGGCAACGTCCAAAGTGCCGTCCACTAAAATGGAAGGTCCTTGGACTGGTAGGCCCCACCCAAAAACTTGAGGCAGGGTTGGGGGAGGACATTGCTTGCAGGGCTTATTTGGCCTCAGCCCCTGCATACAGAATTTCAGGGAAGTTCCTGAGTCAGCACCTACCCTGAAAATTTTCCAGTCTCCGGACGCACCTGGGTTCACAGCTCTGCTTGCTTGTCAGTCGTTTGAAGTTCATGACGGAGCCAAGTCGTGTAATTGAGTCCTTATGAAGTTTTGTGCTCAATGTCGTTGGAGGGAATTGGTGACCTTTCACAATCCTCGCATTTGCTTCAGAACGACCGAAGAAGACATCTTCGAAATTGGCCTCATTGTGCTGGCCGTGATATTGTACATCGGCTTTGGCTGTCTCGTGGATCTGAACGTCGTCTGGAGGGTCCTCAAACGGCCCATCGGACCGGCCATTGGCTTTCTCTCTCAATTCGTCATCATGCCAGTGGTGAGCAAACTTGAATTGACACTCGAAATGCATCGTGGATGCAACTCCATGCAGTTGAGTTCGTTCTCAAATTTCCAAACACTGCACGCTAAACTAAATCAAAAAACGATGGGGAAACTCCCAGCCGGGCCCCAAATCCCAGGAGACATTCCTCCTGTGCCAGAAACATCGAAAACCAAACCGCCGTGAAGGAAATGCCGGATTGTGGCAATCTGAGAGACTGAGTCCCTTAGATCTGCCCAGAACACACTTTTGGACCCGAGTAAAATGTTCTTTGTGAGTCTGTGGCGCAGACAGGTGCCCGAACGGCCCAACAGGATTCGCCACAAGAAACTCACAAGGGTTTAACTGTCTGATAAAGAAAGACGGGTCGCCTGGGAAAACGAAGGGCAACGTCATGGCATTTCCATGAACATCGAACTCATCTTCTTGAAAAATTCCTCCTCCCCATCTTTGTTAGATTTGAATGTCTTGTGAATCGTTGCAACTGTGTCAAAGATTACAGAAAATCACAGGCTGTTTCCCAAATGAGTTTCTTGAAAACAAGTGATCACTGCTCGACACATGTGCACAGGGTGGAGGAACCTTGACATTTTAAGAGGAGCTCTTTTCCGTCGTCTGAAAGGAACAGGATAACAGTGAACGTTTTCGTAAAAAGTTTCAACCAATTTCGAAAGTCGTTGGAGCTAAATGCACAAAGTGAGAGTGAAGATGTGCGCAGTGTGACACAAGGCAGTGTTTTCACGTTGTTCATGTTCATGGTTCTCTCACTGTGAAAAGTGTTGGAATTCCAGCTGGGCTTCGGACTGGCAGAGGCTCTTGGTTTGGACTCGTCGTTTGCCTTCGGGCTCCTGACCATGGCCTGCAGCCCCGGAGGAGGCTCCAGCAACGTGTGGGTGAACCTGCTGGGCGGAGACCTGGATCTCAGTCTCACGATGACTTCCATCAGCACCCTCTCCTCGCTTTGTGAGTATCTGCAGGAGTATCTGAGCATCTGCCTGCCTTGCATGAACGAGATTTCATCAATTTCATCACACTCAAAGCAAACAATCCAACTCTGTCCAATCTGTTCGGAATATTTCTGTTCAATTTTCTCGAGAACACCTGAGCATGGTTGCGAATAAATTGCAGTCATGATGCCTGCGTGGCTGTACCTGCTGGGAACTCAGTTCCTCGATTCCTCGGAGGTGGACATCCCGTACTCAGACATCGCCCTCACTCTTCTCTACATCGTCGTTCCCTGCGCTCTTGGCGTCGCAATCAAACGGTTTGTGAGATTTTTGGCCCTGAGGAGTTCTTACTTCTGAGACTTCAGACCAAAGGCCAATTGGTGCTGCCGTCTCGAACTGCACAACCAAGGCAGTTCTCAGCCAGTCCTCTTCACATTGAACAAAACTTTGCTGACGTTTCTTTGCACACGTTTCGTGCATTGTCCACGCAATGCGACTGGTAATTAACACGAGAAAATGAAAATGTTTTGTTTGAGTGCCCACCTGCCAGTGTGTGAGCTGGATACAAAAAACAAACAATCCTCCTTCACACTAAAAAAGATTTCTTACGTTGTTGATTGCAGATTCCTTCCGAAGATTGCAGAAAAAATTGCCAAAGCCGTGCGCCCGTTCTCTGCCATCTTTGTCATCTTCATCCTCGGTTTTGGCACCTACGTCAATTGGTACATGGTGGACATCATTGAAGATGACTTGATTATCCTTCCTGCCTGCTTCTTGCTTCCTGTCCTCGGATATCTCTGCGGGTTTCTGGCTGCTATTATCTTCAGACAGGGGAGAAAGGTGGCAACAACAATTTCCATAGAGACTGGAGTACAAAACGCTAGCATACCTATTCTGGTCTTGCAGCGTAGTTTTCCTCAACCTGTTGGTGACTTGGCTGCAGTGATGCCTCTTGCGACAGCTTATGTCTACAGCATCCCGATTCTTTGCGCCTGGGCCGGTCTTGTGGCGTATTCGAGATGCACTGGAAAGGACCCACTCGCAACTGAAGAAGGAAAGACTGAAGATGCTGCCAAAGAGAAGGACACAGAGATAGCGTACATAGACCAGAAAACCCAGTCGTACTAAGGAAAACAAGTGCGTCATGTTTGGAAGATACAATTTCATCGACTTTGAAAAGCAACGCAAATTTTTAATTCACAAGCCAAACACACCAAGTTGAACTTGAAAGCCGAACTGAATGAAAAGTCCGCCCATGTCTGCGTGTTTTGTTGAGCGTTGAGTGGCCTTTTCTCTACAAGTCGTGCTGACTCAGACTTGTGTTTTTGATCCAGGATCTGAGAATCTCTAAAGTCGCGTTGATGTTTCGATTTGAGCCAAAATCAAGCATTTTGCGCTTGACCATCAGGTTGTGGGAGCGCAAACTTCCCTTTGCTGAGAGAGGGTCACACGTCGCTCTCTGGATCCGCTGGAAACTCAATTTGTCACGAGTTAAGTTACTTTTCACTTCCTTTCATTGCCAGATCTGGCATCGTGACAGGTCCTATTGAAGAGAGCATCTCTGTGCATCACGAATTTGACCAAACTTCAATGCCCAATAAATTTTCATCGTGCTCAGAAGCACAGCGCCCGTTTTCAAACTTGGAACTGCTGCAGAGGCGGTTGGACGAACTCAGGGTCGAAGTGTGAGTTCTTGGACCATGATGCGTGCACTTCGTTTTCTGTTGCTCAAACAATGCCAAGAAAAAGGCTCCATTCGGAACTTTCGGATCTTGTGCTGCTCGAATGTTTTGCTGCAAACAGACTGTATGTACGAAGACATTCCAATAAATTGCCACAATAACTGCAAATAACAACTCCACACCTGTTTGTGCGATTTCCATGGAAGCAGCATTTCAATAAAACACAAAGTTTTCTTCTTTATTGGTGCATACAGAAGCAAAATTGAATGCAAAACGTCTTGTCTCAATTGATGCAGGTCGAATTGGCTCGTATGGTATGTGAACGACTGTTCTGTCAGAGACGTTCACAGATTTGCAGGCTCGGATCCATCATTTGGTCAAGGAGCCTGAGCTTCAACTGCAGAAACGAAGGGTGGGGGGTCATTTTTCCGACAACCTGGACTTCGAGCCCATTTCCGTTGACCCACCACCACTTCAACCACACAGTGACCAGCAAGTATGGACGGAGATGAGTCTCCAGTCTCTGCAGATGTGTAGGGTTCTGGGTCAGACTTTCATTTTTTTCTGACGAAGAATGTGAACGCAACTTTCCCCCAAAACACAGCGGTTCCTGATGATTACAGCCTTCTGGCCATATGGTTTCCTGTTTTTTCATTTGACCGTCGCTTTGTGTTCCTTGTCGACCCACCAGTTATGTGCCATCGACAGCAGTGATGGGTTTCAGCACACGCAGACTGTGGGCCCTGCTGGCCAAAACAATACTTGAGTACAACAACCAGACGTTCCAGAGTTTGCATCAGATATGTAAACGCCATTAACTTGCGTCTCACATCCATCAAGAGAAATTGGCCCAAATGGACAGAAGCGGCTGAACAAACACTGTCTTCTTCGAAGGTAACTGAGTCTACATTTCTCTCACGGTAATGCGTCTCTTTTGAAGCTTCCACTCAGGTTCTACATTCCTCCACGCTGCTTTCTGCGTCTTCCTCTGCAAGTGCGCGTGCAGAACCGTCTCACACAGTGCGAGGAAACAGGACAAAATTTCAGCGAGCCATCACTGGTAGTTCTTGACTTGCCAACCCAAATATGAACAGGATTGCCATATGGTACGAACGTTCGTTTGCTTTTGTCAGACAATTTGTGTGTTTATTCGGCCACGCAGGAACCGGTGCTCGAACGACTGTCACCTTCTAAGCCAGGTGGAATTCAGGACCTCGTCGAGGGTGTGAAGCCGACCACATTTCATAATATTTGAACGAGGAAAATACAAAAATATTTTCCTGTTGATGTGGTGGAATTTGGAATGGGCAGTTTGTTGGGCTCTTGCCGACAGTAACCCTGATCCGTCCATTTTTTGTGTTCATCCATGGAGGCTGCAATCAAAACTCGCACTGACACGAATTATTACTGAAATCAATAGATCTATGCAACTCTCTTGCAGACAAATCTGAAATTAAGCCAAAGTATCCCTCATTACCATGGAAATCTCCTTTAAAATTGGAGCAAGCTTGTCAACCGGAGGCTGCCGGCGCTCAATGCGATTTTGATGACGCGAGTCTCCACGATTCCGCTTTTCGCGCAACCATTGATGTAGCTTTTAGCCTTCTGAACCAGGGACCTCGCCAGAGTCGTCATGTATAATTGCAAATACGTGAGAATTTTACGTCATTTTGCTGATACTGCACTTGCGTTTTTGTCCCTGTTTACTCGGCAAGTTTCCATCAAAGTTTCCCAATCCTGTGCTGCGGGTGACATTCTTGAGAGATTTCCTTGAATGGTCCAATAGAAATCGCTTGTGACATTTCTGTGTCTTCACGAACAAAAGCTCTGCGGTGGCAGGCATTCCATTGGTCTGCGGGAGCCCAGCAGGACAGTCAGTTGAGGTTGCAGTGCCGTCCATGCAGTGTGTCTCCTGCGATGAGTGCAGCTGGAAACACAAGCGAAGGACATGCGTCGAGACCTTTCATCTCACCAAGTCACAATGAAGTGCAAAGTACCAAATAACACCACAGAAGAAAAACTCAATGGTTTCAGTGCAACAGCACGAGACTTGCACAATATGGAGAGGGGAGAGGGGGCTTCTCTATGGTGTGCCTTTGAGGCTGGTGGCACACACACTTCTGTCCGTGGTTTGAGTCAAGTTGAAAAAGATCTTTCTGATTTCTTCTTTCAGAATCTTGTGACTGAGGGAGAATCAGCACAGTTGCTGTCATTTGGACCTCATTGTGAAATATTCGTCCAGTTCGTTGCAGCAAAGACAAAGAAGGCAGATCGTGTTTTGTGGAAAATTTCAGAAGATCTGTCCAGTTATTTGCAGCTGAGCTCAAGGAGGTACAATCAGTACAAACTTTGCAGATTATTTGAGATACCTTTGATGACACACTGAAAATGGCTACGGGAGTCATTTTCACGCTCTGGTGCAACTGCTGACTGTTTGTGCATTTTCATGCAATAGATGTACAGTGGATTATATTGGTAAGCAGGTGTGCTGCGTATAGTGTACAACACGCTCCATCCAGCATGTCATTCGAAGCCGAAAACAGCGCGCTGGTGCCGGGCCTGGTCCTGGCACTTGGTTTTCAGACAGGCGCAGTTGAAATTCATCAGACGAAGCGCTCATAAATCAAAATTCACGCGCCTTTCCAGGAGACAGTGTGTTTACTAAATATGACTCCAAGTGTATCTTCCAGGACGTCATTTGTCACACTTGCTTCCTGAAGATTAGCTCGTGAAATCTGTTTTCATCTGAAGGATTGATTGCAGGTATCTTGGGAGCACTCTTGCGTGCTTGAGGCCCTGTGGATCTTGGATCTGAACGTTTGAATTTTCTTCTTAAATTTGACAAATTAATTGATTAAATCACATTTGTTCAGAGAAAATAGACAACGTTTGAAGCTGGGTGAAAGACATGCATTACGGATTGTTGCTGAGATAGGCCCAAATAACGTCGAATTCACTCTGCACAGCACAGGCACTGGCTGAACTGAATGTGCCGATCGTGTGTGCACCTGCATACATTTCCATTCGTACTCTGCCCGAAAAAGAGAAGCCGATGGTGCGAATTCAATCTGGAAAGGGACGGTGATTGGGACGTCGAGCTCGAGAATTCGCCTGTTGTCGTTCTGGCTCCATGATACCATCGGGAGCTATTCTCATTCATATGCAAATGATAACTGGCAAAAAACGAAATTTCATTTCCTTCAATAAATTTAGTGCTTGTGAGAGCAGCAGTGATGCAAGGAAATCAAATCCAGTGGAGAATCAGAGATGTGAGATGGGCTGTAGCGTCAAACAAGGAACGAGTGAACTCTTTTTTTCGCTCGGACCTCCCTGGTTGGGTGGCGGACAAAACTTTTTGGCGAAAAGTGTGATAGATATATATATCTATCTTCATCTGGACTCTCCCGTTGAAGCAGAAACGCGGTTCTGTCACAGGTCATGACCGGTCCTCTCTTTCCTGTTTGTGTATGGAGATGAAATTGCCAGTGCCACTGCTTTGCTGGTTTCCATGTCCGTTGCAATGTGAGGTTTCCATGTTTGGATTTGTGCAATTTTTCAGATTTGGACGAGATCCTGGGAGGATTCATCATCCTTGAGAGCGTCTCTGTTGAGCTCATTGTCACTCTGAGCGCCGGATCTGATCAGTCCAGATTTTCATGCTGTAAAGCGCGAGCGTGGTGTGAATTCGCATTGATTTGATTGCCGCCTTCGGTCGGGTTCACAGTGGATGCGCCTCCGTATCAGTTCTCAGCGTTGATTGCGCTGCAGCGACGACGCAAGAAAACAAGCGTAAGCGATGTGAAGCGGCGGCCTCCAGCTCCTAAAAGGCATTATGCACAGGTATTTGTAATCAATTAACACAAACTTACACGCACCTTCGAGGCTTCAGCGATTTGGCACCAGAGTAGGTTTCGTGTTGCAGATGAAGGTTGCTTTGCGTTGGTACACGATGATGCGTGGGTGCATCTTCATCCACGTTTGGATGTTAAACAACACAGGTAAATTTTCACTGTGGATGTCAGAGATGAGTGTGATATGGCGTTGATCCTGGCACCTGGAGAATGAATATTTCAAAGCGCTCCAGGCTGCCAGCTGGGTTCGCGACAAGAGACGATGGCACGAGCGGATTCTGGATCAGATGACCCCGTCCGTGGAGGGGACTCACTCTGGGCAGCGGAAAAAACAAGAGACTCTTGTGCCATTACGTTTCAAACTGCCAACGCAAAATCTGTGTTGCCAAGTTCCTCTTCTGTGCAAGGCACCCACCGTTCAGTTGCCTGGATCCTCCAGAAAGGCTGGTTGACCTGGACTTGTCGCCAGAGAGAATCAACGAAGTGACAATCTGCGAACAACCATCCAGTTGAATTACAGCCAGAGATGGAAGTTAGGTCTGTGTTTCACGGATTTGTGGCCATATCCCTGCAATGCCCAATGTTGTTTTGGGCCCGACTGTTGCAGGAATAAATAAGAACAGGTTGCCTATTTGGAACTTGCCACAGACCCTGTCAAGACAAAAATGAAAAGAGACGCAAGGTTCTGTAGTTTTGCAGGAACGTCAGACAGAGAGAACCAGCCTCATAACGTTGGACAGGGATGTTGAGAAGATTCCAAACGAGGAAAGTGCAGCATAGACACCCTTGGCACCATGTCTTTCGTTCCTGAAACTAAACAGTCAACAGGTGATACTCAAGCCAGAGCAAAAGGCGGACGAGATGGTGGTGTGTCATTCATGAGTGAAATATTCCTCCAGGGTCAAGAGGCCCTGCCTCCAAAGAGCTCAAATCCTTCCCCTGGATTCTTGTTTTGATTCAGATTATTCACCGAAGCGTCCCGCTTGCTACTCGATGCTGGGACTCTTCAACTTCCCCCATTGCTGGCCCGTCCCAGGAGCCAAATATCCACTTGATTGCACAGTCACAGAGAATATCGCCCAGAATAGCCGGCAGGACCCTTATCCCACGCCTCCCAGTGTTTGCACAGACAGCGCTGCATTCAACGGTCTGCAGATTCCTTTGACTTTGATATATGCAGCTCAAATGTGAATGTAATTGTCTCTTACTGCTTTTGCGTTGGCTGGATCTTGTACTGAAGTTGTCAAGAAAGATGTGAATGGTTCTCAAGAGACCGATTCCATCTCCCGAACAGACAAGCTTCAGAGAGACCAACTCATCCCGTGTCCACGCAGAGCCACCCAGGTTGTTAAATTGCTTTGAGTGAGAGCGATATCAACGTCCGCTGAGTTCTCAAAGGATCTGTTGCTTTTCTTGTTGACACCTCTGCGCAGGTTTAGAGCACTCGGAAAGCCTTTGGCTGTGTGCTAACCCGACAACCGTAATCTCCGAATGAATTCGGTGGGATCAATACAACAAACAGTTGAGTAGCAGCTGACGAGACTGGTCCACAGCCCTCGATCCATGATATGTGTTCAGCAAACAGTGGAGGTGTGAAGGGCACACCTCGCTCCCAGGGTTCTTGCCTTCGATGGCTGCCCAAACTGAGCCAATCTTACTGTTTGGAAATCAGGAGCGGAGTGGAAGGAGACGGGAGAACGCTGATCCTGAATTGTGATTCACATGGGAAGACCGTTCATGTTAACGCCATGAATTGCCCTTCCCGTGAGAAGTTGGTGAGGAAAGTGAATGCGGAGTCCTTGATTACACTGCAAGCCATCAGCTCAACCTAACTGCAGAAGAAGAATCCGAGCGTCAAAATGAAACTTTTCTGGGCTGATTCCAAGTGCGGCAGAAGTGAAACATGGAGGCCTGGTTCACACAAGAGGGGTCACGCCTGGCAAAATTCCATTGAAGGGCATGGACGCTGCGCCACAAAACGTTCGCCATGACGACGCATTTCAAGTGAGAACTGCGCATTGTGAGGAGATGATAATCCAGAAGTCCAGTTCACGTAACCAATTGCAGTGGTCAAACTGACCACACACACTGCTGGCATACAGCTCTCAAAGGGCGTTTCTCAAGCTTATCAAAACTAGCGGAGAGGGTATCAGTCGGACAGCGTTTTGTGGATTTTGGTCGAATGGTGTCGCGTCGCACACACAGACTCCAGGTGAACCTCGTCTCCTCAAGTGTCTGTCAACTTTGTGGCATTTGATACTTTGCACTGGAACGACTTCCTCAAACAAACTGAGAGTTCCAATAAATGTCAACTCACGGTAGACAGGCCCATGTTCTTCTCGACTCCACTGCAGCCAAGGACTTCCTGAGTCCTTCGGCATGTTTTATCACCTCCAACCTTCGGTGGAGTGATTTGAAAACAGGGAACGAAAGGAAAACAATTGAGAAGCTGATTGCCAATTTACTCGCAAAATAACCTCTTCACCAGAAGGACGTCGATGTGACACCCAATGGGTTTTAAGTTTCCTGGTCAGACGCAGCACTGGCCGCAAATTCGCTTGTAGAATGCTCTCGTCAGTTTGGCAGCATTGCAGACAGGTCTGCCGGATACGTGCCGTGCAGCTTTTGAACATTGAAAGAGATTCATGGAGTATCACACAAAAAACTTGTTTCTTGAATGAAAATTATACAGAATGATAAGATTGCAGCTAATTGTGGGGAAAGCGACCTACTTGAACTGAAGGACCTCTCCTCCAGACAGTGAACTGAGTGATTGTTTCTGCACAACAAAGAGAACATCCGATGTTACGCCGCCCCGAAAAGCAGTTTTTCAGAGCTTTTCATCAGAGACAAATTAGGAGTAATGCAAAAACTACTTGAAATCTAATCACTGAAGACTTTTTCCAAGGCCGTCGGGCAATTTCTCCGCAAAATAAATTTCAGACTGAGACTTGTTAACGGGACAAACAAGAAACTGTCTTTTTCAGGCCTAATTTCTGTAATTGCTTCCAACAGACTCTTAAGGCGGTCAGGTCCGACTCAGAAGAGAACACACTGCTTTCTTTGGAGAAGAAACAGCACGGCTCTGTGAATCTGTTTCAGAGGAAGGTTCGCCGTGCATTCTTTCAGAAATATTAACATTGACACCGGTCGCCGAGGTCAGACCATACATCCCCAAAACTTAGATTGAGTGTTGTAGCTGTGAAGCCACGGGGGTCTTCGTATCGACCACGAACCGTCCTTGCATCCTGGACTAAGATATGGCCAATCTGACTTTTAATTCTGAGCGAAATGAGCTGCAATCTCTCGACAATGACCAATCATTTTGGGGGTTGGGGTTGGTACCTTGAACGATATTGGGCTTAATTCCGACATTCCTCGACCCCTTCCAGAGTGCAGTTGGATTACGGCAGCGCTTATGTTCATATTTCACACCAGATTGGCTGCATACAGCCTTTGCTGAAAATTCCAGGACGGCACTGAATCTGACATGATGAGGAAAGGACGAGCACGGGGCCCAGAAGCTGCTCCGCCTCCAGTCAGCAGCTCCGTCCCGACTCTGTCGCGCGAGGCGGTGCGGCGCGGCGCTCACCGCTCTGAACGGAAACCAGCTCGACACAGCGCTGAACGCATTTGGACCTTGACAAAACCTTTGCGATAAACAGGAGAATCAAAGGCGTGTCTGCAGGAACGGGAATGAAAGAGAGCGGACTCGAAGGGCAGCGCGTGGGAGTTTTGTCCAGGAAAGGTGACCGCTCTGAATCCGAAGCAGGTGGGTCGACTTCCAGTGAAAACCTTTGACGCGACGTGCACGTCATCACCTCACGCAACGGAGCCGAACCTCAGGTTCCGTTGTTGAGAGAAAGGAGAAAATGTTTTTGCTGGAGCTTGCCGTCTGTTTCTGTTTCTGTTTCACCATTCACTCTGACAGGTACAAAGAGTGTTTTGCTCTGGTTGTCAATTGAGCCAGCCTGGTTGCAGCAGAAAGCCTGAACTTCTTGTTGAGCGCCGAAATTTCGCACGGGGTAGACTACATGTTCTTGAAGAGTCTGTCGTTGGAACCCAGCGAAAAACACGATAGAAGTTGCTTTTCTATATTCTTGAGTTTGAATGTGAAACCTGTTTCGTTGAGATTCGTTGGTGACAGTTGATCTGCAGAACGTGTACAAAAGATTTTCACAAACAAATTGGACAAAGAGGCAAGGCTGTTCAAGGTACCGCAACTTTTCGGGATGACAGCAAGTTGGCTTGGCATCTCTTGCATGATGTCGCTGCGTGGGAGCTTCCTGGATTTAAATTCCCAGAAAATCCATCAATCAAGTTCCACGCAGTTCGTGCGCAGTTCCTGGCAATACCTGTCATTTTTTCGTAACTTTTAACGAGTCAGTGATTTGTCAATTCACTTCCTTCCGAGTGCATCTCCTTGGAGAAATTTTAATTTTTGGGGGTTGCACCTTCCAGACTGGAAGAATAACTGATCTGGTTTTCCGAAAACTGTCACTTCAATTGAGCATGTGTGGAGAAGTGCGAGGCTCCTGCTGAGCAAATGTACGATACGCCGATCCAGAAATCATGATGGCAGAGGATTCTCCATCAGAGAAACAGTAAACAATGGTTGGCTGGGCAGGAAGCTTGCAGAACATTTTGAGAGGCAACTCCAAGCTGGGGCCCATTCACCAAAATTAGTCCAAATATGTCCCTTCATTTGTCTTATTTGAGGTACTGAGTGGACCTGCCATGGCACGGAGCAGGTCTCTCATGTTTGCTGGTTTTTGTCTCACGTTTACCGCAACTTTCGCTGGAGTCCAGCAATAATAACTGCAGGCCTGTATCACCGTAAGCATTGAGCTGGAGTAATGCAGATACGAGTACAAGAACATCTTACTTGCAGCAAAACCTGCGGATTCCTGAATCTGCCTTTGGGTATGCCTTGTAGTGTGAAGCTCCGAGCTGCGTCGTATTGACTTTCCGTACATTCCATTAGGCACGCAGCCTTTCAGATAAATTTCATTCACACAGCTTGGATATTAAAATAAATTATACGTGTCATTTTCTGCTGCGGACGAAGGTGATGGATCGGCTGGGAACTCCGCAGGTATTAATGACCTTTTTTTCTGGTCGTGCTCAATTACTCACTTTCTATGCAATTTCAAGTCAGTGAGGTGATCAAGCAGAAGCGTCAATTCAAAAAAAAAAAGATCTACCTTGGTATGAGTTGAAAGGCGTGTTTGAATGGTGGAATGGTGGAAGCGGGTTGGTTTCCCACAAAAGTCTGGTACATTGGATTTTCAAATTTCAAGTCAATAGGGACTTCAGGCCGGCGCCTGATCAGGAACCAAACGGCATCACCAAAGCTGCCTTTCAACACTGCAAATTCCGACGTGCCTCGTGGTTGAGGCTTGTGGCGTTGGCTTGATTTGTCCCTCGTCGGTCGTTAGCATCTCGTATCAGAGATTGACTGACCGTTGATCATCCAAATTTGTCGGATGGTGATTGCGATTCTTTCTTCAGAAGTTCCAGGAATGTGGAAAGTGTGAGTGAAATGTGAGAATGCTGTTACGTGACTTGCGTTTTGCGTGCACGCAGTGGCGCGGTAATGATCGTGGGCTTTGAAGTCGTAAACCACGGGAAATTGGCCAATACAGGTCGCTCCTGCAACCTGCGACGACCCGCACCCTTCATCCTCCGATGCCAAGATATCAGTGACACATCTCCAATTAGATCAGTTTCTTTGCAGTCAGGTCCTGAGTTCGGCAATTTGATCGGTGACGACAAGCACGGCACCACAAGGACCATGTCAAACGCAGACAACTTGTCGAGGACTTGTATGTGTGTTGTTCAAGTGTCACTTGTGAGAGACTTTTGGACTGACGCATGGATTTCTGACGACAGCGTTGTTAAAGCCCTTCTTTCTCATATCTGGTGACGGAAAAACAAAATATTCAATTTGCTTTCCCAAGACGACTGTCCCTTGCTGTCCAGGGTGGATCCAGACAGGCTCCAGCGCCAGAAGCTCGTGGTGTCCAACCAAAATTAGTTCCGCAAATCACGCAGATCTGTGAACGTTTTCTGAGGGCATTGAGTTGTGTATATGAAAGAGTTCGATTTGGGGGCCAAGGAGCCTGGTTCTCGTGGTTCCGCCCCTGGCTTTGTCAGTGGTTGCGTTGGGGCTTCGTATCTGACGGAATTCGCGAGGATTCCCCACTCAGAGAGAACCGGGTCCCGGGTCTTTGAAGTCACAGTGATTTACCGTTCCGAAGGTCGGTCTGGGGCCGGAGCCCATTCACCAAAATTAGTCCCAATATGTCGCTTCATTTGTGGGCTTATCTACGGTGGATTGGCATGTCATCGGCTCAGCAGTAGCGTCGCAGGTCTGTGTGCTCGTTTGAAGCAAAAGGAAAGTCATTCTTTCGCTGAAAGAGAGAAAATAATTACATGCTGTCTTGTTCTGCTCGCATGTACACCAGTCTGCGTGTTACCGCACCACGCGCTAATTCGTTTTTGCAGGTCCACTTAGCTCACTTGAGAATGTCTTTCACAGGAGAATTTGTCATGAAAAAAGGCTCTTTGGCTGTTGTCTCAAAAAATGCATTGCACTGAAGGTTTGAATCTGTGGAGTCTAGGAACGTGCGATCTTGGCGTGCCTTTTTCTACTGAACAAAGTATCTGCTGACATGTTTGTGGGACGGACTCAGGAAATTCTTGCGAACAATTTTTCTGTCATTGTGATGGTTCGCACTTGTCAGGGAGAGGTTTTTGCGGATGACAGATTGCATGTTGCGTGGACTCGCGTCTTCTGTGCTGTGATTGACTCTTCCATTGCCAAGTCAATTTCATCTAACGCCTGCCAGATTTGTCAGTTGTATCTATTAACAGCAAATGATCAGAGGGTAAGGGGTGGATTCGTCCGTGGGGATGGAGACGTGATTTGGCACGAGAACCTTGGCCTGGCGACACAGCAGGGATTTCGTAACTGAACTGTTCGCATTTGGTCGAACAGAACAGGTCTGAAACAAGACACTCCTCACACTTTTGTCACACAGTTTACTGCAGCAAGCAGAATCTTGGTCTTTTATGTTCTTGTCGGAACAGTTGGCATTTGAGAGATGTCATCTTCGTGAGATGTTTTGCATTTTCCTCTTCGTGACATTTGACATTTACGATCGTACCAGGAATTTCTAAACTTCTTTGAACAAGCTCAAAACTTACCAAAAGGGCCAAACAAATCATTTCCCTGAAAAGTTTTTCTTTCAGAAAAAAAAGTTTTCAAAATTGAGGCTGAAGGTTGCATCAAGGCCAGAATTGCCATGGCAGCGGGTTCCCTGTTCCAGTTTTGGTTTTGCTGTGCTTTAGGTTTCCTCAGACAAATCATGCTAATGTACCTTTTTCTCGTCTGAAAACGAAGCACCTTGTGTGTTGTTTTCGTCCAACAGAACGACCTTCACGAAGCCGAAGCAAATCGTACATGATGACCACACGCAAGACTGTAGTTACTCTGACGGTGGGAGTGTTTTGTGCTTGGCACTAAAGTTTCCAGTACACAGAAGGAATGTTGTTCGGGGGCGACTCCAGAGTTTGACGGGAGGGAAGAAACATACCACAAAAGCACTCAACTCCAGGATTCTTTCACGTCCGCTTCCGGAAGAAGGAGGGATCGTCTTTTTCTGGAGCCTTGGGCAGAGCTGTGGGTCCCTGGAGCCGCCCGCGAAACACGCTTCCTGCCCTGGCGATCCCGTTCGGTTGCGTGCCTCGCCCATCACCGTCGCTCCGTTAAGTGCTGTCACCGGAGTTATTGAACACTCCGATATGTCCTAAATATGGGAAATGGACCAGGGGAGGAGAAGTTATGTGGCACTTTGAGTGTTGACGCAGGGGCCGTTCAACCATCTGGGAAAGAAACATGTGATGCGCGAAACGAGCAGTGATGGAAATCTCTCAATCTCAAGAGTCTGCCTGTATTGGGACTGTACAGTTGGAGAAAAGCCCATTTTTTGTAGATTCTGTGAAAACTTCAATGTTCGCGTTGTCAAGTTAAATGGCGTCGTCCTTTCTAAGAAAGAAATGGAAGCTCCAAATTTGATGGCCGGATCAACTCTCAGCTCCAAATTGAAACAGGCCATCTGGGCAGACATAAAACAGATGATTGGATGTTCACAGTTAGGGAACGAATGGCCCATTAGGTCAGGAGACACGGATCCCTCTGATGCCCTGATGTGTTCAGAAGCCTCGTGGAATGCAAATCTACTCGGAGGTCCGGCTCGAGGCAGCGCTCAGTGTGGGACCTCGGCCTCAAACAGCGACGCACAGTTGTTTGAGGCACCAGCGCCAACATCGAATCAGGGACAAGTGCGACAAGAAATTCAGGCAAATTAAGCGTTGATTAATACCCCTTACATTATCTTTATTGTGGTGGGACTCTGATTGAGCAACCAATGGGAGCTGCTGATTGGTCCTGCCTTGGAAAGTCGAGCAACACGTCCAGGGGCAAAATTCGTCTTTGGGCCAGAGAGGAAGACTCACTATTCCCCACCTGAACATCCAGTAACTGCGTGCACGCTGGAAGAGCGACAATGCACTGAAGTTTTTCCAGATCAACATGGTTTGTTGGTTTGACAGCGAAATTTTTCCAAATGGCCCACCATTTATTCTTTGTTTCAATCACGGTTGGGTCCCTCTCGTCCAAGTCTTGTGTCCGCTCCTGTTGTCCTCCAACCTTGAAGTGCGTGAAAAGCAACAATAGAAGCGGTGACAGTGAAAGATGTTCTCATCGATTTACTCAAAATGAGCTCTTGATGGAAAACGTCAAACTTTTTGTCACAATCAATCTGTTTCAATTGTCCTGCAACTGGTTTGTGTGCCAGTGTCTTGTACGTCATCTCTCACATTGTGTCGTTGGTTGTTTCCTTCAACATCTGTTCCACTTGTCATCTAGTGGCATCTTTTGTTGAGGTAAAACGGGGATTCGCCTCAGTCTTGGAAATCCACGATGTCAATGCATTTGGTGCATCATTTGCTGCGTTCCTTCACAAGTCAAAGAACGACAGGGTCCTCCGAACACTGCGCCGATTGATTTGTCCGGAAGCCATACATGTACGAGACGTTCGGCCTTCCTGTAGGCGGTCCACGCAACCCAAGTCGAGGGACCCAGGATCTTTTTTCTTCCTCTCTCCCCTCAATTGATTCTCGCCTTGTTATTGTGCATAACGATCAATTCGGAGCTGTAGTCCGAGCTCCCGACGTTGGATTCGAATTTGCTCTTTTTTGCGAACCTGAATTTACCCGAATGACGCATTCAGTAAAACTATCAACCGAGGATATTTCTGAACGGCAAAGAGCCAAGTGCCTCATGTTTGTTTTGGCTCGTTGTTGGACGTTCTGAGAAGCAGCCGTCATGCGTGTGTCACCTGCAGCTGAACAGGGGCCCGGACTCCGCGGGTAATGGTGACAGGCAGAACCCATCAAGTGGAGAGCGTGATCCCTGACGTTGTGTTCCAGCCGCGACTCCATCTTTGCGTGCTGTCCGTGGCGGTGCTGGCTCAGCCACAGGCAGGTGGCCGTGGACCGAGGCGACTCCCAACTCGTTTGTTTCCATTGCAAAGAAATGCAGACCCTGATCAGTTCAGTTTGCGAACCGACAACCTTGTCGTTGTCACGTAATTGTTGTTGACTGTTGCGCACGGTGGATCGGGATGGGCGAAGAGGTTTGGACAAAGGACCCAACCTTCACATATGACGTGCAAAATTGTTCCAAATGGTTCAATACACCAGAGATCAGAGGTACACATCAAAAGTTCTGGCAAAGGGAACAGAGAGCCAGACACTTTGTCCGAAGTGGAAATTTCCAGAATTACTAGAAGTTCCCTTCCTCTGGGTTGTTCCCCCTTCATCGAGTGATGCACAATTCACAAACTTTTTGACCAAGCTCCAACAATTCAGTTCCCCACCTTGCCGCGGAGAGCAGAGAATAAATGCAATCAAAAGGTACATCAACACATCATGCGCAGGTCAAACTGCCTCTCGCTATTATGTTTAATCGGTTCTTGCAACACATGACAGTCACATCCAAATCATTCCGCCTTGCTATTCAAGCCATTAATTCTGTTTCCCGCACTGACAACATGATGTCAATTTACCACCCAGACTCTGATCCAGACTGATTGGGTCCCGCTATTGTGGCGCAGCTCGGAACCCAGTTCACGCTTCTCGCCGAGACGGCGGTGAGAAACGAGCGAGACGGGTTCCTGAGCTGGTGAGCTGTCGCTCTGCATTTCACGCCTCCCAGCACTACCTGGCCTCTAATGCGCTCCCCATTTGCTGAGGACAGTTTCACGCACAAGCTGCAGAGCCATCCTTGCGCGTCACACGAACATCCAACCGAAGTTCATCGTGGCAAGACGACGCCACAACACCACGACCCAGACAAGATGTCGAGTGGAATTGCATTCACTGACGATAAATTGGATAACAAAGACGTGTCACATCCTGCACGGCAGGGATGGCGCAGAAAGTCGAAGAGGTGGCGACTGAAACTGGCGTCCGATGGTACGTGTGTCTGAGTGGACTTCAGTGGATGTGAGCAGCTTGGAAAATAAGGAGATGAGGCCCGGGGAATCGAAAACACATCGATCAAGTGTCACTTCATCCACCCGCATCTTCAGCATCTTGACACTATTCATTGGACTTGGGTCAGGAATTTCGCAGCTCACGGTTTTCGGTGATGAAACGCAGAAAACTGACTGAACCAAAAAAGATTTGGTTTTCTATCAGGAACGATGAAACATGAACGTGCAAAGTGTTTTCTTTCCGGAATCAAAATTTTGTGGATCTTTTCAAACAAATGAAAATCACATTGAATTTGAGAGTGCACACGTCTTCGCACCTGTTGATATTACTTTCCGGAGATGCAGAGAAACTTGCTTTTCAATCTTGCGTCCCTTCCAGTTTGAAATCCGATGGGAGGCCCAAGTGTTGCCATCAGTTCAGGTGTGTCATCAGTTGAGTGTCTGGCCCTGTCAGGAGAAGGCCTCAAAGCATAACAATGACTGTAATCCTTTCTTGTCTTTGTGTGAGGTGTGAAGAAAACATGTTTTTGTCGAAGTTCTCAGATTCTCAGCCAGATATAGTTTTTGTGTTTTGTGTTACCTTTTGGAGATTGACTTTGCCCTTTTCGAACGATGTGTCATTCTGACCACGCCGCTCGTGCAAATGCAAGATCGGGTGCCAAGGCTTTGTAACTTAAAATGGCCAATCTACCGAAAGAGGACATCGCTGCTGTTGCCTTGAAGAAGTCAAAACACGTTCGTGGAGGAAACGCGCGGTGATTTTTGCATCGCTCGGCGTCGATGTCTCCCTTGCTCCAAGGCAGACAGCCATGTGCTGCGTTGGAGACAGGCGAAGTCTACAGAAGATGGCGAGTGAGTGCACATGACAGACAGACAGACAGACAGACAGACAGACAGACAGACAGACAGCAGGATAGTACGAATGGGAGTGAGACAGAAAGAGAAAGAGAGAAACAAAAACGGAGAGAGAGAGAGAGAGAGAGAGAGAGAGAGAGAGAGAGACATCAGGGCGTTGACCCAGGTGGGCCAGAAAACAGTGGGCAGATATTTGTTCGGATCGAGCGAAAATGATCTGTGAGTTTTCTCGGATATGAGACACGGTCCGGCAGAGATCGATCTTCAATTAGGCGGAGAGTCCAATGACAAACGCGGCTCGTGTTTTCCGGAGTCCTGCGGCAAAGCGGAATGGACGTCGTGTGCGCTTCGTTACGGTCTGCAAAGAAACGTTTGTGAACAAACGTACAAACAGCAGGAAGCGAGGTTCGTGACCGCTTTTCGCCCAAAAGGTCAGACTCCTGTTCATGTTTTTCGTTGAAATCTAGAACTTGAGTTGGTGGCACGAAGTCTTCGTCACCAATGCAAAGAAAGAGGGGTTTTCTGGCAAAACTCGACCTGTAACTTCCGGTCCTTCCACGGGTGGTGAGTTCGGCGTCAATTTTGTGACATGTTCTTCGTTTTTCTTGTTTCTGACGTTCACTTCAGATCCGTGTACCTGAAACGACATGTGCCGTGTGGCGGACGCGTTTTCTGTCGTTGTGTCGCGATGTATCTGAGCTTGATCAACGGACGCTGTTCACGGAAGTCCGAGGTCGAGGTCCCAGAGCTGAGTGAGGCAAATAGTCCGTCTGGTTTCACCAGGCAAGCGGTGACGGTGGAAAGCGTTGATTCCAGCAGCCTTGAACCTGAGGTTTGAAGAGAGCAGGCATTGACAATCTCTATTGTTACAAAAATTGCTTCAATTGTCGTCAGTGGAATTTATTTACTCCTTGATTTACGACTTAATGATCCGCGGTATTATTGAACTAACTGTGAGCAACACATTGAGCATAAAAAAGAGGCCGAGGAGCCGTAAAACCCTGGCAACCTGTAAACTTCGTCTGGCTGTAAATCGATGCGCTAGACCCACAAAACTGGCCGGGCAATCAAGTGAGGCCTATTGAGCATTAATGTGGGACTGATTTAGTTTCTGGAAAGTCGTGGTGTGATCGAACGTGTAACTCGGAGGCAAAAAGGCCTCCATGTCTTGATGGAGCCTGGTCATTGGGGTAAAGCACCGTCCGCATTCAGGTGGAAGCACCCCTGCCTCTTGAAAAATCCTGCGTGTGTTCCACTGGTCTCAGGCTTGGTTGCGAGTACACCTGGAAATTTGAGGCTGATTCCTCTGACGACTTGTTGAAGACAGATGAGAAAATTGCGATTGTTGTTCCTTCAGCGCGAATAACTTTGGCTTCACTCGGAAGGTTGGATGCGTCTTGGGAGTTCAAACTCCGTTTGACGCAGCTGGACGTCAAGCGTTTCGCACGCTCAGTCTGCGGCTTCTCACCGTGTTGTTCCACGACTGCGATCAATGGATCATCTCCGCTGGTGCCTCGTGGTGATTACGGTCGAACGATGAAGCAATAAAGATGGTATCGCGTGTGCAAAACGGCGCCTTCAGTTCAGCAATCGAAGTTCTTTAGGGACCTCGGTTCAGGCGACAGACTTTTGGTGTGCGTGTTGTGCGGCGAAGGGAAAATTAGGAATCAGCTGTCGTCAACAGAAGCTGTCTGAAGGGAGATTGAAGTGCAGTCCGTGCAGCGTGGAAACGACGAACACGGGAGCTTCTGTTGACGAGTGAACAACATTGAGTGAACTGTAGCAACAACCTGGCTTGTTCAGGAACTTCTTTTGTTTGTTGCTGGGTTGCTCTGGCTGACGATCCAATCACTCGTTCTCAAACTCCCAGGGAAAATTTTGTCTGGCGCTGAAAGGACGGCGCTGGGGCCGCATCGCGGAGACGGCTTCAGTGTTCTCGGCCTCGCCGCGCGGACTGGACGCCTCTTCGCTGGCTGGATGAAGCTGTCACCCAGCGATCCGGAATCCTCACCGCGCGCGCTGGATGTTTGTGACAAATTGTTGGATTTCCCGAGAAAGCTCACGAGGAAACCACTGATAGTGGGTGAGTAAACACAAGTTGGTCTCTGTGTGAATTTGATTCGCTTGCCTCTTGTTTTCTTTCTGCATAAAAGAGTTTGGGACCTGACGGAAGAGAGTGAAGGCTCTAATGGGCTGTCAAGTTGTGTCTCCGTCTCCTGCTCTCCAGACGGACTCTTGAGACGAGTCGATGTCAACTCTTGGCTTCAGACATTTGACCCGCGGACAAGAGTTTTGCAAGTCGTGTCAACTTAGCCAAGAAAAAAAAACAATGTTTTGTCACAAGTTTTGGCCACCGAGAAAAACACTGCGGAGAAGTAGGTTTTCATTTGAAGTTGACTGCCTTTGATTTTGGAGAGAATCCGGTCAAAGACCTGAGCCAAGGCCTGGCTCAGCTGGATCAAGGACGGACACGTTGTGCGCCCTCTCTAATCTTGAGGTGGTCAAGGGCAAGTTGTTCGCAGGTTCATTCGGCCTTTGTTCTCCGACAATGGGCCCACACGGTATTTCAGTGCGGTGTCGAGAAAAGACCCGGGACCGCAAAACACACGGCAGGGATGATACAGGCTCTCTGCTTGGCTGCTCCACTTTGTGGAGAGCCGCCAGATGCCCTCTCCCTCCCCTCCCCCCCCCCCAGCGCTGACATCAGAGACCGCCCTGGAGACCGATCGCGGTCGTTCTGCTGAATTTCCTCAATGGCTCCACACCTGGCACTTCAAATAGGAACCTGTGCCCTGATCCCTTTCAAACAAAGAATCACCAATAAGACTCCACAAATTATTACCCGCCTAATTTGCTTGGAAGGATTTTGTTTTGGCAGACATACATTGAGAACATCGGAGGTTGGTGGGTCTCTCAACGAACAGGTTGCCGCACTCCTGACGGGTGTCGCCCTCTGACTGCGCTCCCGCTCCTCGTCGCACGAGCCCTGGTCACAGTGGAGAAAAGTCAGACAATTTGCTGCACATGCGGATGACGGAGGCATGCTTGTTTGTGTAATCAATGCAACAAAATTTACATTTGATATTCGGTGGCACACCTGGCTTCACGATATTGCATCTGAGTGCCAGCCAATTCCTGTATTAATCACTCACGCGTACATGTATTGAAGATTCACTGCATGGTTCGTGGAAACTCTGAATATTTGCAACTGCTTTAGTGCAAAAAAAACCTTTGAGTTGAAGCCCCATCGATATTTTCGAAGGAAGGTGTTTTGACATTTCTGGATCGGAACTGAATTGGAACTGGTCGACACCGTACAAGTGACAAGGCGGCGGGTTTTTTTTTTTGGGGGGGGGAGCTGTAGGTCAGTCCACGAAAAACTCCTCAAGCTCCTCAGGGACGAATAATGTCAGGTTCGCCTTCGTCGGCGGACCACCTGAATACTCTTCAGGCAGCTCATTTTCCCACGGTTTTGAGACAACACTCGAACATTGTTGATCACTTGATTTTGATCCTGTCCAATTCACAACGCAAACCTTGAGATACGCGCCCCGCGGGGGAGGCGTCGGGAATGACGGCGCCGCCGACAGCGCTGCGTGCGGCGCCGCTGATACGGACAGGTCTGCGGCCCGTGGAGAACAGCTGCGGCCCGTGCGTGGTCCAACTCATCTCGGACACAACCTGATGGTCTCGGGGAATGCCTCCACTGACGTCGCTCAAAACTTGTAGCGACAGTCACAACGTCCTCAGACTGCGGGCTGTGCGGTGCTTCATTGTTCGTTGACCTCTCGTCAAATCCACGCAACAATATTCACGGCACAAAGTGAAAGCCTTTCAGCTTTGATGTGGAGACGGGGCTGCTCTGACAGATGATTTTGCGTGCATTATTCCTTGATTTGGTTCGGTCAATCTGTGAGACGGAATCAGGTTTGCACAGCACTGACAAAGTGCTGTTCGTAGGTACGATGGCAACGCAACAGAGACGTTTCGCCCAGTGGGAGTCACACAAAAGGTTTTCGTCCACGGTTCAAAAGTTTACTCAACCTGCTTCGAGAAGACACAGAGCTCCAAGGTTGCGCTGTCGCTGGTATTAAAATTGTCACTTCATCCTCAATAACTGTCATTTGAGTGAGGACACCTCCCCTGCCATGACCCTGGATCCTCCAGGGGTGGCATCCTCCTCACGTTCTCCGACCTCCGCAATAACAGCGCAATAGATCATCTCCACAAGTGGATCGGCTATTTATAGAGACCTACAGGTCAATAGGGGATCGTTGTGGCCACAAACACTGAAAGAAAACCTCGCCAAGATACCAGTATTTATGGGCCAAGTTTCAACGTGGTTTCACTTCACGCAAGCGCATGCGCATGTGAGGTTTCTTTCACAGCACATTCTGGTCCGTGGGTTCTGCGTCGCAAGCACAGACGCAATCCACAATGCACGACAAATCTCATGTACCTTGTTCAGGTGCAAATGCTCCAGGGAAATCAAAATCTGATAGAGGAACTTTTGTTCTGAGATCGCATGCACCGATGCTCAATTTTGTGGGCTGAATCAGCACCACGGTGTCAAACACCTGCACAAAACTGACGGCACCCGCAACTTCTCATGCAGCGCTCGATCCAATGGGCGTGCGAGGGCTTTCCTCAAAGTAACAGGTTTTGTGCAGATGTTCGTCGCACCAAAAACAAAATTCGTGCGACTGCAACTTGTGTGGGAAAGAAAGTGCAGCCTCTCTCACATGTTGTGATGTGTTGTTTTTAGGTGATTTGAGGAGCTTGGTCCGATTTGTGAGCTTTTGGAAAAAGCGAGCGAAATCGGAGTGAGCGAAATCAAATCACCTATAGGCAGCCTCTTCCAAA
>JAAUXT010014603.1_pt1 | contig 27594 bp, 26 predicted proteins | sample 7278171 | NCBI WGS metagenome assembly JAAUXT01 (sample SAMN14350112, study PRJNA611818) | marine sediment metagenome | isolation source: surface marine sediment (1.8m) | place: French Polynesia: Moorea | collected 2018-08
ATATATTTACCATGACCACCCCCTAAGTACTGCCATGGCCTTCCATAGCCACAGCAACAGCCACAGCCAATCATATCATTCCCTAGATGGAGCCACTATCCTAAGCTGGGAACATGACCCAGACTGCCAACACACAATAGCTTGTGACACCATAGAGGAAGGTAGCCTAAACCACTGAGCTACAACTCATACTCTACAATAAACTATACTACAACATCACTACTGGGGCTTCACTCATATATACAACAGTGTGTGACGCACACAGCACCAAAACGGTTGTTTGATCTCCCCGGTGGTTTGTGTTTGATCAGAGCGCAATGGACTCTGTCTGACCACAGGTGCGAACCCTGTCACCGGTCAGACAGATAAAACACAACAAACCAGTTTTGTGAAGTATTCATGAGAACAATCAGCAGAACCTGTTGCCTGAAGACAATGCCTCACGACACGACCCTGCCACACCTCGGGCAGAAACAAATGCAATTGCTCACACACACACACACACACACACACACACCTCATCCACCTGAACTTCTCTCCCCCCTCCACCTTCCAAAAAAAAAAGAAAATCCTCCAGTCTGAAAGCATTGCTTTCAGGATGTTGATGATCTCGAGAGCGACAGCGTGTTTTCAGATTGCTGCAGGTCTGTTGTGTGCAGACCGACCAATGAAACTCCAGATCACTGACAATGCTCAGTTGCTTTGCTCGTCTCCTTTCAAACTTGCAGAGAAACCAGAAGACACCAAATATTGAAGCATCAAAACAACACAATCGAGAGATGTGTGCTGTCGAGTTGAGTTCCAAACCGACATGAAGTGAATTTGTCCTTTACTGCAGGACATCCATGGCTCGCGGGTTGTTCGGGCAACAAAAAGTTTCTGCAAGTGTGGCTGCTGACTGTGTTCGGTGATCGTGGAGGGATTGAGGCTCACATTCATAACAATTTTTTCTCGCCGCAGCGCAGATGGGATTGTGCGGGGGGGGGGGGGAGCTGGGTCGGAGGGAATAGAGTGGGTGGTACTGGGTGGGGGAGGCAGAGCCGGTGGGGGATAGACCAATGGGAGCGAAGACGTTTTGAGGGGAGTGGGATCGGGGGAGCCAGGTTGGGGGATTGAGTGGAGGAGCCGAGCTGGGTCATAGGGAGCCGGGCTTGGGGGTGGGGCGGAGTCAGGTTGGTGGGGATTAAGTGAGAGAAAGCCGGGTCAGTTGGATAGAGTTGGGGGGCGGAGCCGGGGGGCGGCGAATAGAGTGACCGTGGAATCTGCAAGATTGGCTCTGGCTTTGTTTCCACATCAACTCACCCAAATCGCACAAGCTGCTTCGATGCAATTGACCCAGTAACAAGTGAGGCGCAAGGAAAGTTGAAATGCGCGAATTCCATGTTCCTTTATGAAGTGGGAGGCTCTGCCGAAGCACGGCTGGAAACTTTATTGGGAAGTTGTCAGAGGTTTGCTCCATAGAAAACGCAACCGCGGATTTATTGGTCTAAGAAATTGGATTTCTCACTCAGCTGGTCAAATTGGATGGTAATAAAAGCTGGGGAAGGTCAATTAGATCGTGGCTTCTTGATGTGATGTCAGAAGACAATGATGATTTTTATTGGCTCTATGATTTAACTGCGCTGCTCGCCCCCGTTCACACGGCAAAGCAAAGGCTCCGCGGATGTGACTTGATGATCGCTGTTTGCCATCGCCGGGGCTCGTGCCCTGTGATCTTACAAGATTGCCATACAATTGTAGGAGCACGCCATAACAAGCGGGTTGAGCCTCTATCTCGACGACCCCGCGTGGGGTCCGCGTGGCAAATGACAGATCACCCATTATCGCCCTCAAATATCCCCGCTCCAGTCGGGGAGCACACATCATGAAAAAGCAATGAGGGAGCGCCCTTCAGATTTATTTTGATGTCAGTGAGAAAACGCAATAAGAGGCAGTCATGGCAAATTTGTCCATTGCCGGGCAATCACTCCCAAATTGGCCATTATGCCAGCCAGATCAATTTATGAATCCATAACGGGGTTTATATGAATATTTGTCAAAGTGCTGGCCATTGTGGTGTCAGGTGTAATATGAGATAATTGGCATTTTCAGCACCCGATGGAATCTTGTGGTGTCCAGTTATGTTGCTATGCTATCTATCAGATTGATGAAAATGATCATTCCTCTCAGCAACTGCGAGAAGTCGACATGATGAATGCCAATGGGGCTTCAGCAGAAAACACAATGTTCACTTCAACACACAACGAGCGTATTCGGAAGCCAGCCGCAGCCCCCATTGTCTCGAGCAAATACAGCTTTGTATTGAGTTGTTGCGAGCACCTGCCAGTCCACATTCTGAAAGTTTTGTTCTTTTTAGTGTATGGCTTGCAATTTGAATAACTTCTTTGCTTTATGAACTGTAGCTGTTGGACTTTTTTTGCTGGAGTGATAAAATGCTATGCCATTTCAAGTATTCAATTTTGATCTTTTTTGTTCACTGGAAACAATGGTGTGGACTTTTTTTGCTGGAGTGATAAAATGCTATGCCATTTCAAGTATTCAATTTTGATCTTTTTTGTTCACTGGAAACAATGGTGTGTGTCATTGCAGGCTGAGTTTGCGAGACAGAGGAGTGAGGGATGCGATGGAGGAGGAGTCAACGTCGCGGTTCTTCAGCGTCCTTCTCTCCGGAGCTGACGTCACCGACGCTGACGTCCAGTCCGTCCTCACGCTGTGCACGTCTTGACAACGTGGTTGGTGTCAGACACCGCTGCATTGTGCAATCTTTGGGAAAAGAACAGTGCATACAAGCAGTGTACTTGCGCCACTGTTTACCTTTGTTGAATTCTCTCGGCCAAATTGAAGAAATATTGTTGAATGTACTTGGTTCACACGTACAGCTCTTTCGTTGAATACCTGTCAAAGCTGTTTGAGGTGCAGGTTTCGTCTGTCTTCACACCTGTTCGAAGTTTTCAACTCGCATGAGAACAGCCAAACGAGGCCAGAAAAGCAGTTTCCTTTTGGCGCAGGAACAAAGTGGACGTTGGTTGCGACGCATCGAAACAGAACAAACAAGGAAAGGCAAAAATAGTGTTTTTCGTCTTGTTTATCATCAATTCTATCTGGAAGAATCTGAATTGCTTGAAGCGAACACCTGCAAGCAAAGCCGCTTATCTTATGTTTCCATCGAGTTGTGAAAAGAAGATCGTATCGAACCTCCGTTGACGTTCGATTTGAAATCCAGCGTGTGCAACAGACGGAGATAGTCCACAATGCAACGAGATTTTCAATCTCTTCCTGAAAAATATGTTCAGGATTTTTATTTTGCACAAACTGCAGATCTTCCAATGATCGTCACAAACACGTCGGGTGGTTGATATGGTGCTTGATGACAATGTGTCAGAAAAGACCACCTTGAATGCGTGACTTTTTTTCTGCGCTCTTCTTTCATAGGTTACTTTGAACTGTATCACGTGCGGTATTTAATCACAGAACCGTTAATTGGTGCCTCCCGCTGTGTGATCAGCCGTGACGCACCTCACAACTTGTGAGTGATTTTCCGTTCCGTGTTGGTTCCGCCGCAGATGATGACACAATATCGTGTTCCGATCGTGCCCGCAAAAGTTTCCGTCCTCGGCGCAGCTGTTGCGGGATTGTCATTCAATCGACTCCAGATCAACCAGGAGGAATAAACGACAATTGTTGATGAAAAAAACTTTGAAGTTTGATACTCAGTTTTGTGGGATCCCGACCCGGCAAACTGCAGTGAACCGCCGAGCTGTGTACATTTCGTGATGAGATGTGAAAATTCTGAGCATTTCGCTCTTTGTTTGAGATTCTCCCCGTGCAGACCTCACCACAGTCAGGTGGATTTCTTTTTCGAGCTGAGGCAAAGGAAACATTGAGATTCCGTCTGCGATTGTTTTCCAGTGGGAAGTTCTGCATGAAGACCGAGATTCTGCGAAGGAGTTGGTCATTCAACTCTACACAGAGAGCCTCGGTGAACTCCGGAGCAGAGGTGGAGTTGGAAAACTCCCTGACGGCTTAATTGCATTCGTCCAATTTAGATGTTTGACCCTCATTGAATTTCCATACCACAGATTGTCTTTGATTCCGGGCAAATTGCTCATTTTCCCTGGAAATTTAAATCTTTGCGCTGATCTGTGATGTGAATCTGTTAATTCTCTGGTGGTTGTTGGTGAATTTAGTGCGATGTCCGTTCACTTAGCATTGCTAAGCGACCGGCGTGTGTTGACCTGGTCTGTTGGGCTGTTCGAAATCGGACATCCACGAAGAGACGAAAGCTACAGAACAGAGCTCACCACACAGTTTGTTGTGTTGGTCTCCATAGGAATATCACAGATTTAGATTCAATTTGCCTTTCCCATGAAATATGAAAAAAAATTCTCCCTGTTCTTCTGTGTCAGGCTGAGAACTTCTGACACCATAAAAAGCTACCGGTGAACAAGTTTGTAGTGATTTGCGGTAGTGGCTCACTAAAAGCTTTGAATTCCGTTGAGATTTTGTCGGGGGGACGTTGATACGCTTGCAGCGGATATGGAAGGTGACAAGCAAAAAGCTGCTCATTCATAACTCTGCGATCTCGGACAATTAGCGAGTATTGGAGCTGAGAGCATCACGCCGCCCCCCGGACGAGCAGAGAGCCAGCAAGGTGCAAGATGACCCCTTCTCCCCAAACCGTAATCTCATTGCCAAACTACTTGCGGAGATTACCAAATTAAATCAGTGGAAGGCCTGCCCATTTATCATACATGATTTATGCCGTATTAATTTAGTTGATGAGGGATTTAGGGGGTTTGTGTCCATAAAGTTGCGTCGGAAAACTTGACGTGATTGAGCCGGTGCAAGGAACTTCCTTCACAACTGTCGGACGTCCTTTTCGTGTGTGATTTTTCTGGCAAATACACTCACTGCAAGATGAAATGGCCTTCAGCGACACATAGTTTGTCCAAATCGGTGTGGATGACGTGGTTGATTCTGCATTTTCCAATCAAATAAGTTGTCCGCAGCACTCAGCACTTGGGTGTTGCAGGGGCCTGCTGGACCCCACCGACGGGAGAAGTGCATGTTGGAATCCCTTTGAAGTGAGAGAAAGCTGCAAGCGCGCACGCAGGCAATCAGTGGAAGTGTTTTCACATTTGACGTCCCGATACATCTACTGATTCTCTGATTACCTCAACACCAAAGTGCTGCGGGATCTTAATCAAATTAATCTGTCGACCTGATCACGAGATCTGTGGGAGGAATCACCCAAAATCATTGCCTGATGAACGTTGGAGTGTGTGTTTCCAAGCAGAATCCATCAAATAACGCCACGGATTTCAGGTCTAAAAACTGGACAGCTGCCTGCCTCTTGTGATCGCATTTGGATACAGACAGGATTTGAGGCTCACAAAGGTCAGACCTCGAGGTCAGATTGAATCCCGAGGCAAGATCGGACACACCCATGTGTTCAGACATTGTTTGCAAAAAATTGAATTCCCAATTGCCGACCTGGTTATGTTTTCAACATTCTGGTCCGTGTTTGACTCCAAAAGATTTTTGAGCAATCATCCAAGAGATGCAGAAGGTTGCTCAGTGCATGTCTGAAGTCGCTCTGATCCTTTTGCATCTGGACAATAGAGGAGCAATCGTGGAGCATTTCTTCTCCATTACTTGTCCTGTGAATTGGAGCCATCAGCTGCAGGACGTCCCCTGATTTGATCAAAGGATAACACGCTGGTCATCCCAACAACCCCCAAGACAGAATGCAATAAAACAATCAAGTATTGTCGCGAAAAATCTGCTCTAAATCAGGAAGGTGATTTCAAGAATTATGACTGACTGGGGAACAATATCAAGGGCCATTATTCCCGCTGCTGAACCGCTGGATGTGAAGTTGACATCGAGTTGAAGGTCTCCTGCAGGGTGTGGGAGCCGTGCTGTCTGTCCTGCAGGGTGTGGGAGCCGTGCTGTCTGTCCTGCAGGGTGTGGGAGCCGTGCTGTCTGTCCTGCAGGGTGTCGAAGCCACATCGTCTGTTCTACAGGGTGTCAAAGCCCTGCTGTCTGTTCTACAGGGTGTCAAAGCCCTGCTGTCTTTTCTACAGGGTCTCGGAGCCCTGCTGTCTGTCCTACAGGGTGTTGGAGCCGTGTTATCTGTCCTACAGGGTGTCGGAGCCATGCTGTCTGTCCTGCGTAATGTGTCAGAGTCAACTGTCTGTCCTGCAGGGTGTCGAAGCCATGCTGCCTTCAGGGTGAAAACACGAGAGCGTTGTTGCACGATCGGTGCAGAACTGTGTCCGACTGAGGAAGTTGAACGGACCTGTCTTTTTGACGCACATGTGCCCACACATTTTTTTCCACAAAATGAAAGGAGCTGTTGGTCTGGTTTGACATGAAACTCCATTTCTGAACTGGGCAAAAAAGTGTCAAAACCCGTACACGTAGGTGACTCAAAAAATTACTGCTCAACAAGGGCAAAACGCCGCACCAACGAACTTGAGTTTTGTTTTGTCAACACGCGACAAGAATTTTACAAGAGCGGACTCCTTGTGTTCTGAGCAGATCCTTCAGGAAAAATAAGGGACCTTTTGACTTTTCACTGTAATCGCAGATTCACGTGAAGTCTCCGACTCAATGGTCCTGACCAGTGGGATTCTTCTCCTGTGAGCTGTTGTTATGAGTAATAAAAGCTGATAGGATAGCGCGAAAAACCATTTGGCTGTGGTGAGATAAACCCGGAGAAACCGGAATGGTTCAGTCCCCCTGGGGCCGGACCCCGCTGATCAAATGTGTCACAAACTTTGCCTGGGAAAATGGAATGGAAAATGACTCAAATCAGCAACCTCTCAATGTGCTAATGATATAATGGACTGCAATTTGCCGGAACATGTCTTGAATTTTATGAGGTCGGTGGACTCCATAGACAAATTAGAAGGTGCTTTGAAACTAACTGCACTTTGATTAGAGCAGTTTCCGAGGTGCCGACTCCGTATTAGATCCACTTTTGGATGAATATTATATGAGGCTAATCACTCAAACGTGTGTAAAGGGATTTTTAGCAAATGCAATAGGGTTTAAAAGCACTTGGATGTTCTTTTGGTGTTTTCCACAGCCGTGGTTAATCAGATTCTTTCATTATCCGGACATATTCTGAGTGAAGAAATCTGCCTCTGGGACCAGCCGGCCCAGTGAAGCTGTTCTGAGTGCGAGCTTAACTAACTCTAAGCACCAGTAAAGGAAAGTAACTTATTCCCATAAGCTGTGGTGAAGTTTCCTTGTGTTTTCGTTTCAAAGCCTTGTTTGTCACAGGATTGGTGAAGCGTTTTTAAAGTCGGTGAGCAAGAAAAGGGTGTGAACAAAATCCAAGTTGGATGCAAGCGAACTTGTGGCTTTGCTCGTTTCGATGTGACCGATTCAGGGACTGAGACCGCTGAACTGCACAAAGAATCTGACAAACACAACAAAATTTGCATCTGTGCGGGCAGTCCTGCGGCCCGTGCAAAGAGATTTGCATTTCAAAGTTTGCGGTGTGAAAGCCAGAGTGAATTCACTGTGCCTGCTTTTGTGTTGGTCCCCAAAAGAAGCTGATAGAATCTAAAATCGCCGGCACCAAAAAGAACAAAACATGTCAGCTGAAAACAGACAACGCCGACAATGAAACAAAACGATTTCAGCTTACAAGCTGCATCCATAACTCTACAGGTGGACGCCCACAGAATGAACAGACCATTATTGTTTGATGACATAGCGCTTTATCATTTCATTGTGAAAATCCAGTCTCAAATACAGCTGTTTGATTTTGATATTTTATGGCAGGTTCGAGCTGCACAATGAGCTTTGAAAAGAAGTGGCTTCAGCGCCCAACTGCGCATTTGTTCGTGGATGGAAAACATCACAAAACAATTTGTTGCATCTTCACTTCCAACTTTGTGGTTGTTCAAAAGTTTCACATTCATTTCACGTCCGAGCAAGCGCAAAAGCGTTGGGTGTGTATTGCAATGGTACGTCGAAGATTTGCCAGACAGTCCTTCTCCACTGCCCAACACACTCAACAAAACTTAGCAAAATCTGGCAATTTTGTCACCCCAGGTCAGAGTGCCCTGTGGAAACAGCTTTTACTCTCAAAAAGCTGTTTGGATGCCAGACACTAATTGGCCACGAGAGCCAGGTTGCTGACACGGCGCGTGTCTACACTGCTGAGAATTCTTGTTCCATGTTGTCTTAAGTGTCCACCTATCTTGAAAAAGTTCTGCAGTGAAAGTACAGTGGAGATCACCGTGATGTTTCTGTGCGTCAGAATCAAATCGCATCGTGTTGAAATTTGCGCATCGCGTGACGCGCCCCGTGCAGGATCAATGCGTCGTGGTCGCTGATTTTCACAAACACCTCTCAAGCCTCCATGCCCCTCATCAATATGTTAGGATGTGAGCAATCATGTAAATTGAAGTTATGATTACACTTCTCCTGCATTTTTCATCCGTTTCTTGTGTTCCAAACCACTGTTGATTCATGGCTACGTTACCGATAGAGATGTAGCGTGAAGACGAGAGGCGATCGCATGAATTCTTAATGTACTGACACAAAGGGATCAGTATCGATGTGAGTGTAGATGTGATTGCGAATAGTAATTGCCTGAGAAATGGGAAGCAGTCCACACGATACATTAATATGTTACGTGGCTTTGTGTCGCGGAATTCATCAATTAAAAATACGTTTCCATCGGATTTTGTCCAAAATTTTTGAGCAGGTTGTTGAATATTCCATGTTCAACCCCAGTGTGACGTATCACAATGAAACAGAATCCTGCGCAAAAGCTGCAAACAACGGTTGGTTTGAGCCAACCGTAATTATTCCTGCTTTTGCCCAATTGTTCTGCACCATAAATTGACCTCGAGAGTTGGGGTGCACAACATCAATTTTCAACACGATGGAAGACGAGCGCATTGTATGGGTGCGCGTCACACTCGGGTGACTACGGTACTTGATACCAAGCGGGTGACGCGCAAAACGAGAAACGTAAGATTTACTCAGGGCTGCAGTGATCGCACCGAGTACAATGGCCGCTCCAATCTGGATCCATGAGAGCACGAGAATCAACATGGACTGCCTCCAAAGTAAAGATTGGGTGGTGACAAACCTGCAACAGCCTTATTCAGCGCTTGTCAGAAAAACTCTGTACTCAGACGACGTGATTGATTCTAGTTTGAATGCGGTGTGTTTGTCCCATCGAGTTTTGCTGCAGAAATAAATTCAGAGATTACTCGTACAGCGAGCGAAGCCAGGCTGCAAAAATCATAATTTTTGTCGTGGAAACCTTGAGCTGAAGCATCGATTCGAGCAGAAGATAAATTTGCAAACGACTGAGATTGTTTGCCTTTCATGAAAGACAGCAGCATGTTCTTCGACGAAAATCAAACGATCCGCTCAAAAAGCGTGCCGTGCCGTCTGTTGGAAGCATTCCGCTCGTGCAGCCGTGTTTTTGCGTGACCGAAGCAGGGTTTCAGCCTGTTGACGGCTCTTTTTCAGAACAAAACGCTTGTCCTTCAGAATTTTTCATTGTAGCACGAACCTGTCCGGAGATGGCCGTTTTTACCTTCAAATTTTACGTTTTGCACGTGATTTCTTAAATTTTGTGGAATCATGCATGGAGTCGCGAAGAAAGCGCTTCTGCCGCACAGAACTCGCGAAGAGAAACGGCGGCTGAACGGTCCAATCCCCCAGGGCCTGAATCCACGCCAACATGTGTTCGAATCAATGGAAGGTAAATTTAATGCAAGTAGTGATTTTCAAGTTGCAGGAAAAATTCCTGAAGCATTAAAAACGATATTTGGCGTGAAATCAAACAGACAGCAAAATCGCCCGCAGAAACGTACTCAACCAATTTCAGTTTGCAACACCTGAGATTCAAAAAGACCCAGACTTGTTATTTTCTCACAGTTGCATTTTTAGCCAAAAGCCATAAAATCAGAAGCTGCTTAATATTTGATGCGTAGCGACGAGAAGCACGGAGAATTGGGGGAGGAAGCGTCAATGACAATCAATTGGCACAACTCATGCAAGAGATTTCTCTATTTTGAATGTAAACAGATTGGACTTAGTGACGGGTAAAAACTACAAAACTTTGCTTTGTTGCCCGAAGGGAAATTTTGTCGCACATGTTGAGCAGCCAAAGGGAAATTGCTAACAAACGGATAACTGCAAATGTTACACAGATAAAATGTGAAAGCAGCAAACAGGAAGAGGGGGCGGTGTGAGCTGACGAGCATCCCCCCGGAATCTTTGATTGTTGTGAACTTCTCAATGACTTTGAGTTTCCAATTTGGAGTTGCTGTTCCTGTCAGATTTGCAGTGCACTGCATGGAGATCGAATCTGTTGCTGCGAGGCGCAGTGGTCTGTTGGGGCCTTTGCGCTCATAACATTGTGATTAAACGTTGCCATAAGAAAACCATTGCAGGGACTTCACCTCCCAGGACGACGAGAACCTTTGAATGACTGCGACATCTGTGCGAAATGGTGTCAAAATCCTTTGTGGCGACTGTCATTGGCGCTCCTCACCCAACCAACCACTTGAGGTTGAAAAGATGTTTATGGTTTAATCAAAACATCCATTGACAACCGGATTTAATTTTCTGCGACCTTTCCAATTTCTACTTCAATTTTTGTCGATCAATATTTTATAATAAACCACGCAGCTCCTTTCGATGTAAAACCAATCAAAACCTATCAGTAATCAAAAAGGTAATCATGTATTGTCCGTCTCACCGGAGGATGATTCCTCTTTTTTACATCAATCTTGGCTCTGTCATTTAGGCTTTGAACATGTAATGATTTGAAAGCAATGCAGGGGTTCATGATATTTTAATGTCCATCCCACAAGTAATCTACCGCACATGAAGATCCCCTGACATTTGCATGTGTTGGCCACATTTGAAGCAGCGTTTTGCACCGACCAAAGCCAATTCGTTTCAGATGGATCTCACACTCATTTGTTGCCAGTGACACCACAAATCCAGAGAACGAAAGGAGAAAGTCTCAAATTTGCGTTGGAGGCGAACTGCAGTTTGTTCGCAAGCTCCCCCCCCCCCTGCAGCAGCCAAAACTATACTGCTCCTCCACCCCGTGATGTGCGTCACTCAACACCGAGACAGAAAAAACAGCCCCAAGATCACATTTTCAACCCTGTTAATCTGATTTAATCAGAATTCAATGGCATGATTTTTGTGTGTACTCTGATTATTCCCAGTCCTTCTGTCTCGTATTTTGCCCACCCGGTTGCACAAGAATTCCCCCAGTGGGACGCTCCCCGTTCTATCCCGCTGATTTCCCAGGACTATACTCTCAGTGGCCCAAACACTCCAAAATAGCACCCAAATCTAATCCCCGAATCCGATTTGGATATTAGCTCTCCTCTCATTTATGTTGACTTTGGCCGATTTGGAGATGTGAACTAATCCGCAAACATCATTACGGCTGCATTAGGACGATTAAAGCCCATTGGATGTATCGCTCTGCCTTCTGGAAACGATCATTCTCTTCTACCGTATGGTCCGTGGAAAAGGCGCGGGGACCACGCAGAGCTGCGAAATGGACCTGAATGCAAAAACGAGTTCATTGCAGCTGAGATGTTCTTCTTGAAAGAAAGGTTGGTGAAAGGACACTTGCGACTTTTGGTCGGACATGGATCAACACACGCTTTCAATAGTTTCTTCCTTTTGTTGTCCTTGAGAAGAGACATAATGTAGTTTTCTTGCGAAGAGAAGGACACGGGAGTTCAAGTTGTGTTTCTTACTTTTGTGCCCCTGACTGTGAAACCAGCTTTGGTTTGGTCACATTCGAGTTACAATCGCGGCAGATGGCTTTTGCGTTTCCGAAACGTTCATCAGCAGATGACCAAGAAAAACAATTGTCTTTTGATCAACAGAACCGACTTTTATTGGTTTCTCCATGTTACATTGCACGGGTTGTTTCACTTGGTTCAGTAACAAGTGCATGGAAGCGAAAACAAGATTTGGTGGTTTGCTTCCTCTCAAGGGAAGGACACTTCTTTCTTGTGGATGTTGAATGCCAAGCTCGGGTGTTTCTTCCGCAGCTGCAGTTTGCACTGCACGGGCGACCATTTTCTGCAAACCCGTCAGCTTGTCAGCTTTTCGTGAACAACTTTGCTGAAGTCAATTGGAGTCAAACTGCTTGTTTTCTGAAACTGACTTCTCTTTGAAAGGGTGAAGTGAAAACAGAAACATGAAGTTCTTGAATCCGCCCCTCATCGCATTGTCACAACGTCAACGATCACAGTGCAGCGAAAGAGATGTTTGTGACTTCTGTTCACCATTTTCAGGAAGACGCGTGCGTGGTTTTTTACTGGCGCTGAAAGTTTGCTCCGGCATTCTTTCTTTTCCTTTTCAGTTCCACACAAAAATGGCAAGTCAAGCTATCACACTACAAACTTCAACAAAAAATTAACACTTTGCACTTAGTAGCACGAAACAAATCCTTCATTATTTACAACTCTCCCATTGAAATGCCTCGCAAGAGGACAATGAAGAAAAATTGATCGGTGAAAACAAGCACTTCTGCAACATTACTGCGTGTCAAGTGTCTTTCTTAATTGTGCGCAAGTTGATCAACTGATGTCAGAAACCTGACAACGTCTGGCAAAATCTCAAAGAAGCAGTCAAGAAGGATCACAATATGAGTACATTCACGTGCATCGGAGCAGGCATCACCTTTGTCATGCATTTTTCAACAAAACACAACTTCACCGAAGTCGATAGTCTGAAAGAGGTACTCAGTGTTGTGCGTGGACTGTGTTTCTAAATTGCTACATCAGTGTCTGGTTAAAGTGGCTGAAGGGGAAAGGACTGACAACCCAATAATCTGTTACATGAATTTTTAATGGCCTCTGCTCATTTCGGGGGAGCTGGGAGTCATACCTGGACTGGCCTGAGTAGATGCAGATTTTTCAGTCGCTTGGACATTGATGGGGTGAACTTCAGAGTTGATGGGTGGAGGGGGGACGGGTGGCGGGAACACGAGGGGCTTCGGTACCACCAGGGGGAGCCGGCGCATGCCGACCTGAGCCTCGCTGTGGGACGCGGGCAGGGCCTGGGCGGGAGACAGGGACCCCGAGTGGTTGCTGATGGAACTGGGGGACAGGGGCGTCATAGAGGTGTGGGCGGTGGACGGAGTGTAGCTCGCCATGTCCGTCATGCTGCCCGGGCTCGGAGGAGAACCGTGTTGTGTCTCCGCGTGACGCCGAAGGTCCACTTTGCGCTGAAACGCTCGTCCACAGCTGCGACAGGCGAAGGGCTTGAAGCCAGAGTGCTTGCGGCTGTGGGTGATGAGGTTGGAGGACTGCGAGAAAGCCTTGCCACACTCTCTGCACACATACGGCTTTTCACCTGGAATGTAGCAGGAGTAAGAAGACATGAAGTGAAGTTCTTTGGCGTTTTCTCTGCATTGGCATGTGGACAAATTGCACGCTGTATGGACAGTTTTTCGGTTGCCGGAAGTGTAGGAGTTGAAACTGAAGGTTTCCACAAACATGACGAAAACAGAAAAAAGTATCGACGAAAACATGAAAAGGAACAGTGAGGCTTCAATCTCGTCCAGCAAAACTAACAGTACAAAAAGCACCTGGGCAAGATTTATTTGTTCACACAAAAGCAAACTCAAACTGGTGTTTGAACACACTCCCGAGATATAATCGCTTTGCAATGCCTTTTCATTTTAGGCAGCTAGTAAAATAAAAGTTCCAGATATGGCCAAACACGAAATAATGATTTATGGTGGAAAAATGCAATATTGTATCTGTGCAAATATGGTGTGAAAGCAATTTGAATGCTTCACAAACAGTTTGATCATTAAAATAAAGAGTAAGTCTGCAAACATGCAGTTCGCCCAAAACACAAAGAAAACCGAGACTGGGAGAAAAGCCCCAGGAGAAAAAAGTCTCTGAGATCAAACCTGTTAAACCATGACAACAGAAATACTGCCCAAATCCCAGGAGTGAAGGATGAGCCCCCAAGAAGTTGAGTTTTGTTGTAGCTCTTACCTGTATGAACATAGGTGTGCTTCTTCATGTCAGATTTCTGGTGGAACCTCTTCCCACAGTACTGGCAGGGGAAGGGCCTGGTGTCACTGTGGATCAGTAGATGAGTAGACAGAGTAGAAGACCTCTTGAAGCTCTTCCCACACTGTTTACAGGTGAAGCTTTTCTCCTGGTTGTGGACAGCTCTGTGTTGACTGAGGCTGACAGCATGGCCAAAAGTCTTGGAGCAAATGTCGCAGGCGTAGGGCCGGTCTCCGCTGTGGGACCTCCTGACGTGAACCTCCAGACCATGCGGGGTGCTGAAGAGTTTCTTGCAGGTGACGCATTCGTAGGAGGCGAGACTTCCGGCCCCGAGGAGCGGGATCTCGTGGCGCTCCCGGAGCACCCCCTCCTCCCGCAGCCTGCGCGCCTCCTCCAGCTCCTGCACCAGCTTCTCCCTGTGCAGCGCGTACAGGTCTCCCATCGACTTGAGCCCCGCCGCAGCCGCCCCGGGGATGTTCAGGATGTGCTCCTTCTTGGGCGGGTCCTCGGACTTGCTCGACGAACTCGGCACCGACATCCAGGGTCGGAACAGCTGATTGCTCTGGTGCAGCCTCTGAGACAGGGCTCGCAGATAGTCACTGCCTGGAAACAAAATGCAGATATGAAGTTGTCTGCATCACAAGCCACGGGTTTTTGTCAAGGAAACTTTGTGCAGGTCAGACTCGGATGCAAAGTCTCAAAATCTCACATGATTAATCAAATGCTTCAATTGTCTTTGAATTGATCAAAGCCAATTGGAAAATATTTGTGATTGGATGCGCTCACTTACTTTGTGGGATGAAGAGAGGGAAGGATGAGTAGGGCGAGTGTCCCTCCAGCCAGGGCCGTCTGTAGTTCGCAGCCTGAGCGCTCAGCGCCGGCGCGCCGGTCGAGCCTGCAGCCTTGAGCCCGAGTGAGGAGGCGGCGGTGGCGGCGAGCGGGGAGTGGTGGAAATAGGCGAGCGGGAAGAAGAACGGGTTGGGCGGGAAGAGGGCGGCGGGGTAGGGCGGCGGGCGGGGCGGCAGGTCTCGCTCTTTCGTCAGGTCCAAGTCCTGCGAGCTCTCACCATCTGGAACACAATGACAATGCAGATCTGTGCCAACTGTCTCAGACTCGAATAAAATTTGTGGGGTTTTTTTTACGTGCGGTCCTGGTGTTTACGCTCGTACGTTGCGTTGCGTTATTTTTTGCGATCAGTGGGGAGTTTTAGCAACAAATACGCAAACGTAAACGCAAACGTAGTGGTTATCTTGACAAGTACTTTCATCAGAATGTTCTTTTTTGGTTTGGTGATCAAGGAGCTTTCAGACATGCATTTCTCTACCAATTGGTGCTGAATGAACCAAACAGCACAACAAACAAGTGGATAGAAAATATTAACCAAGTCTACTGAGGGTGGCAAAAGTTTGCTCATGACGTGGAAGTTGTAAAAGTTACGTTTCATCCACACGCAACTTGTTCTAAACGTAACTTTTAGCATTGCAGAGATATGTACGTTTGCGTTTACGTGGGCAAATTCTGCTAAATCTCCCCAGTACCTGTAGCGCGCTGCGGACGTTGCGGCGGACTCGTCGTGTGCTTCGGCTTGACGACGGTGAAGGCGCTGCCGGACGGCGCGTCGCTCAGCCCGACGGCGTCGTCTTCCCCCGACGACGCCGCAGCCGCCGCCGCCGCGTCCTCCACCCCGTCCTCCTGCCGGTTCTTGACCAAAAACGCCCGGGGCATGTTGTCCGTCGCCGCTCCTGCTCTGTTGCGGTGCTTCCTTCGTGGATATTGAAGGCTCTGAGTGGAGTGGAGTGGACACTCGAGGTGCGCAGCGGTCGGGCGCAATTACAGCTGATGACGCAGCTGAGACTAAGTGGTGATTACGCGAAGGTGACCGCGCGTGCCGCCACAGCTCTCATGGATCCAATTGAAAATGATGCCACTCTTTACAAAACAACAGTATTTATGTCGGCCACTTCATTATAATAGCGCGATGAAGGAAGTGAGCACTCAACGTGTCATTATCTTGTCAGGGGCGGGACGGCTCAGCCCATCGGCTCGTGCCACCAGCCAATGGCGGACCTGCCGCTTCGCGAGGCGCGCGCACGCTGGAGCCATCGCTGTCTGCGGGGGCCGCCCGGCTCCACGCTTCCTCCTGCCTTACACAGATCTGCAGTTCTATCTGCAGCTCAAGCCATAATTCCCCTCACCCACACAGGAAGCGTTTCTAAATATTTGACCACAGTTTTGTGTTGAAGCCATTCAACCCTCATTATTGCATTCAGGCGCTGGTTTTCCTTATTCTCATGAAACGTTCAACGTGCAATGTAACGGCTACAGGAAATGTTCCCCGATCGTTTGCCTCTTTTGATACGGATCGTGATGTATCTCAGTGAAAGCCTCATCAGTCTTAAAAATCGGCTGCGCCTCAAAACGCTCATGACAGGAGTGAGTGTTGAATGGCACCAGCCACAGGAAACTGTTAAACTGTAAGTGTTTGAGCCAATTAAGAGCGAATCTCAAAGCGAAGCCTCAGGTCACAGACCATCTTGCAACCCGTGGCGGAACTAAGAGAACCTCGAAGCGAAAGGCTAAGTACTCATCATTCTTGATCTCATTTCGGTTATTGAAATCGCCCGTGGTTATGATTAGCCCAATATCGGAGTGGCCCGCAGCCAGCCACAGAAGCTCGTTAATGGGAAGACGAGATGAGGACAGTTTGAAAGCACTCGCGGTGCTAAAACAGGTACTTTTTGTGTTCATTCAAGTGGCTGTAATTGCCTTTCAAGATTCACCTCTTCGTTGAGAAACTGATACTTTGGGGGGGGGGGGGGAGAAAGCAGCACTGCGTTTTTTGTGTGAACTTGACCGTTGGGGAGTCGCGCGTGGTTTGGATGACCACGAGCCACAGGCCAGAATTGTTTTGTGGACTGACATCGGACCGACACCGTTCCTCACTTTCAGCGAATCCGTTTCTGTACAGTCTTCATGTATGTTGCTTCAACATCAAATACCGTGTCCACCCATGTAGAGTCACACGCGTGTTCTTTTCCAGCCGCACCCCAAGACAAACCCTTGTTTTGGGGTATTCAAGTAAACTTTACCCATGTGTAACATGCACCCGCACTTTTGATACTCAATTTTGAGGTAAAAAGGTGCGTCTTTCTCACGAGTGGATACGGTACGTAACAGTGTTGACGCTTTTGTCAAGTTTTGCCTTGTCGCACCAGCTCAATCAGTAGAGTTCAGGTCATGTTTCTTTGATGCGGCTGGATAAATCATCGCTCGAACGTCACAGCTTCTCAATCAAGATCAGCCTTCTCTGCTGCTGCGCAGAATCTGATGAAAAGTGCCAATCTACCCTATCACTGCGCATCAAACTTTAAAAATCAACCTTTGACGCACAAAGGGTGACCTTTCCGAACGATGAATTCTTAATATGAATCATTTTGGATTACTGTTACGGCTGAAAGGTGCAACTTTCGTTTTGTAGCAAGTGGCCATGAACAGCGAAAATGTCAATGTGTTGTTGAGCATGTTTCTGATGGACTCACTTTGGAAAACAACCGCCTTTGAAAAATTGAAATTGTTGCCAACGAGCAAATTAAGGCTGAGATCATAAATTTAAAATTTGCGCTTGAAGTTGATGGAGATTTTGAGAGATGAAATGAGTTTGAAGTTAAAATAATGGACAGTCACTGGCCGCCATATTCATAAATCCATTTCGAGTACAAACATTCAAGCGAAAACACGGTTTAATTGGCAGGTGGGGCGCTTTGAGTCGTTGTTACTTGCGTTTCCTACAACATCCTTAATTTCTGGCATTACGAGGACCATTACCAGCGAAGTTCCCAACCCTTGAACTGAAAGGTTAAAGTGGAAGCGCGAACAATATGCCCAGCAGCGTAGAACAAGATAATGAATTCACGGGCGGAGGAACACAGGATCTGGATGATGCGCACAACGCGACAACGACGAGCGCGCCGTCCGCGATGGCATCACGCGAGTTTGTCGGGTGCGGGGGTCATGGGGTCTTTGATGCGATCTAGTGAGGACCGATGACCTTATGGTCAATGGTTTGATTGCGTGTTGTCGCTCGGACACTGTTGAGAGGAAGATGACCACTCTGCATGTTGTTGCACCCTGGGAGCACTCGTTTCCGCGACTACAGGTGTCATGTCATCTGCATAATTTCCAGCGCTCAAAAGGCCTAATGGCCGGCTGTCTGTACCAACATTAGCGCGTCTCAGAAGAACTAGATTAATATATGTTCCCCATTGACCACTTTCTTTGCTTTTCTTTCAAATCTGCCTCTCCAAGCGATTGACACAACCAGAGTAGCTGCAGGGCACCACTTTGGGTTGGAACGCCGTGTTGGGCAATCGCTCCCCAGTATTCACCATTTGAACAGAGGAGAGTAAATCATCGTTGTCTGAACAATCTTAAGATCTCTTGAACGAGTGTTCGGTGCAGGGTGAGGTGTACGACGTGAACTGTGCTGGTCTCCCAGGCACTGCGGTGTCAAAACTCAGTACAAGACCACTGACCACCGCATGGACATCAGACCCTGAAGCAGACGCCCACGTGTGGGTGGATTCAGTGCAGGCCAGTTGAGCGCACAAAATACAACACAAAGCTGCAAAAGCCAGCGCCTCCAAAAGGTGGACGACACCTTCATTATCGCACCGTCCGAGTGAACCGTCTGGTGCGGAATGAGCTGTAATTGTGGTCAACCCCAAGTATCAAATGGTCATCGCTTCGGGCTGAACCGCTCAATACGACACTGAGGACCCGTAGATAGATAGATGGCTGTGCAAAGAACAGGTGAAACTTTATCAGAGAACCACGCTCTGTGAACAGTGAAAAAGGGGAGGGTAAAGTGACACTCGAAAATGAAGATGTTATTTGAGAGCAGGACTGGTCAGCGTGCGGTAACTGTTTGAAACAGTGCGCCGTCTCCCATTGGGAGTTAATTAGAAATCAACTGCGGGTGCAGGTGATTCTTGCCCAAGACGATGCCACACCTCGTGTACTCCGCGCAGTAATCCTGGGTAACCCCATCAAAGCGACATACTCCTGTTATCTTGTCTTTCCGCTGCCCTTGTGTCGTTGCAAAAGTGTCAGTCTCGCCACCTTCGTTTGTTCCACGATGCTGACAAACCAAATTTGACAATTATCAAGAGAGACATTTCAAACTCAATTTATCAGAAACCATCTGGTTTGAAGGCGAGATGAGAAAAACTTGAAAACACAAAAGGCGTCAGTTTTTCCTTGAAATTGCGAATGTGAAACGAAGCAAATCGTGAAACTTTTTGCAAAATTTTAAAGGGCACTACTCCATTCATATTGAACCCCCGGCCAGCCTGCAGCCACAAACCAATCCAGAATCAAACACTTGAATGGCTGAATTCTTGTGGAAAGCTTCAAAATTCACAATTGGTGGTCATAACTGCAAATTCATATCAATTTTCCTGCTTGTTTGAAAGCAACCACCATCTGCCAATCAAATTTTCTTTATTGACCACCAACAAACTACTGGCGCTGACCTGCGGGCTCGAGCGAATGCAGAATGAACTTGAAGTTATGGTGCTTTTAGCCGATTTTATCACAGTTCTAATGCCTGATTATTCTGCCCAATCCAAACGGAACTAATAGATGCAACAAGCAAATGTTAAACTTCAATTGGGAAAGATTGCCAACAGACAAAACCTGCGTGGAAAGTAACGAGAATTTCAGCGTTTGGACCGGACGTCTATTTCAGGCCACAAAGTACGAGTGTACGTGTGAATGTCGAACCGCACAGCAAAGAGAATGGAAAAGCAAAGCACATAATTTAGACAACAAAACTCCCCGGAGAGGAACTTCTGCAGAATCTGTCGGTTGGGTTATTACCCCAAAGAGCTGTAACTGTGCATACCCTGTGCCTTATCAATGTCAAAATTCCAAATCAAATTTCCTAAACCAGATTTCCGTCTGCTCCAGAGTTATAGGAGGTGCAACTTAGTCGCTATCTCTCCGCCATCCCGGCTCAGGTGTTCCCAATAAATGTCATAAAAGTAAATTGATTGAGATCGCCTTGTACTTCCATATTAGCATGAGAAGCCCAGGCTGGGGTCTCGCGAGGGAGCAAAGGGTTAAAAAGGGCAAGTGCTGTGGGAAGCTAGCAGATCAGAGATTATATTGTATTCAGCACACCCACATTAGGAGATTGGCTCATCGTGGCAAATTTGAAGTTATGGTTCTCGGAAGATGAGTGAGAGTGATTGCTGCGCCATGTGCAGAATGCGCAACAGATATGATTTATATCATGAAGTCCCACTTCAGACACCTTGGCGTTGGGGGCTGCGAAGACCCGAGTTGGTGAATACTTTTCGTGTCCGGTGCGATTTCTTCATCGACGAATCTCGCAACACTGACGGGTTTTCCTTCTTCAAACAAAGGGTGGCTTCTCTTGTGTGCGTGTTCTAGATGCACACCGCCTTGAACACCGCCGTGGTGCGGCAACATTTGGTTGTGTCGTGCATTCACTGATGAGTGAAAGTTGACGATTTTGCAAAATTCTGAGCTTTTTCATTCGTCATGACCTTTGGGTGGCAAAAAGTTGCAAGTGTTGTTGTTCGACCTTCAAAACTCTTTTTAAAGATTCCCAGCATGCTGATTAGCGATCAGGTTTCGCACGAATTAGCAAATTCTTCCAAAAGGAAATTTTGTATGGCGATTGGATTCGGAGAAAGGATGTGCATTTTCACACGCAAGTCGCGAGGCGCACACTCACTGGAAGTGCCAAGCGAGAAAATCATTTCATCGCAGCACATTTTGGCTATCAAATGATGCGGTAAAAGTTCAAGAGGGGTAATGTTTGACTTGTGGATTATCCCTGCGTGGCATACCCTATCAGTTGGGTTACTCGTGTAAAAGTGATGGGCTTTGCAATCTAACTGAGGTGGATGGGGAGCAAAACCAGTTTACTCGCACTTACGCGAAGCGCAAAGAAAACAAGTGTCGTGCGCACACACCGGTGGCGCAAAAATGGATTCGTTCTGGATCAGCGCATCCACTTCAACACCTGCTCCTGCGGAACCAGTCCGCTATTGTGGTGAGAAAGTGAAGTACGGCTGAAGCGATGCCTGGTGCGTGCAACACCTATTTCAGCGGAAGTCAGTTTTGGTGTGTGCAAACAAGAGCGCACACGAGCTGCGTGTTGCACCAAGTTCACCTGGTCGGTCAGCAATGCTGCTGCTCTCAAAGGCAAATTTAAAGAGAACTGCACAATTAAGGGATGGAAACGTCTTGAGAAGTACATGCGTCTCCTGAATACAACGAGATGCAAAATCAGATTCCCTAATTGCACAAAATCATTGCAAATTAGAATAAACAAATGGTGATGTGAGGCCGAGCATATTGAAAGTGGAAGGAACGTGATTCCAACCTCAAACACACACCGACCTCGCCACCTGAGAGTTCCCATGTATCTCCCGTCTTTTCCTCACAAAGAAAAGAGAAGCTGGTGAAGGTAGGGACCCGAGAGAAAATCTTATCCAGAAACCTATGTCTTTGTGCTGTTGTTGTGAGAAGGTTCAGCAGACCTGTGCAAGTCTTCCGCCCATGTGGCCCGATTGCCAGACACAGATGTTGTTTGGCCACTTGTCACTTGTCCATTGTGGCACCGCACGAAGGAAGGGTCTTCCCGTGCTGAACCTCCCCATTGTTTCACTGCGAACTGATCTTGATCAACGGACAATTTTGTGTCTCAATTTGACCATTTTTGACACACGTCAAGACTGTGCGAGTCCATTTTCCGACAGACCTATTGACGGTTCTGAAGCTGAGTCTGAGTTGGCAGTCAGCGGGAAGCTTCTGTTCGTTCGGACCTCCTGCATCAGAACCTCCTGAAAACGTTTGAGAACAAAATCAATCATTCCGATACACAATCTACACGATTTGATGAAAGTTCATTTCAGTCCTTGAGCAGTACGCTTCTGAAGGTCCCTTTGTGCAGCTTTGACGGCTGCACCCATCAAGTGGGCAGCAAGCATTTTAGGCGTTGCAAGGGCGTCCAAAACCCGTGCCTGGTTTGCGTTGAAAATTACGTCATTGTATTGTGGTTTCTGGGTGGTTTCGTCGTCATGTGGGCACCAAAAGAAGAATCCACCAGAGTAAGATGGCGCATTGGGGGTTGGGTTGGATCGGGGGGTGGACCCTTGGACCCTATTGATCAGGTGGAATTTGCCTTGGAGCGCGGCGCTGTGTGTGGCATTGTGGGCACTTCCGCTTCAGATTTGTCGGACTGTCGGAAATCGAACGCCTCAGCCCGTTCCGGATGACGGGGGGAAGTGACACCTGCTGCAGATCGAACAGCCCCGGATCAATCGGACCAATCAAACAGTCGATCGCCCACGATGTGTTGAATCAAGTGATCACACGTCCTGCGCTGCGCTGAGTGATTCACAGCCAGGTCTGGGAATATTAGTCTGTTTATCCTCCTGCTCGCCTTCTGGTCTTTGTGTGGCACCAAAGAGCCGATCGAAGTTGCAAGCAAGTGGAATGTGCTCTTGACAACTGAAAATGCGTGTGTGCCTCGCATAAACACACGACGTTTGAAAGGAAAGTTAATTGGTGGCTCCTTTCCCTGCAACTTTTTTGAGCAATGTTTGTGGCAATTCAAGATTTGTTCCAAGCAATCAAAGGATTTGAGAACACATGGAGAACAAACTTTAGGTTTTGAAAAAAAAGATTCAAAGCCCTCAGATCAACATAAAAATGAGTGATTCAACAAGAGATAATTTTGAAAAATTAATCACACCATCCGCAACAGAGTCTGAAAAATAAACGAGGCGTGGCGAGCGCAAAATGCCCCAACCTCCGTTGTTAGTGCTCTCGCTCAAAGGTCAAAGTGACACGGATGCAGCAAAAGCCATTCAGGTTTTAAGGGCCAATCGCGCAATTAATCTGCTGCAGGGACATGATAAATCCGGCGGTTCTACTCCACTGATTCCCCATTGACAAGTATCCGTGGAAGGAAAGGTCTTCGCTGTGTAATGTACACAATTATATTCAACCATTCAACGTTTCCAATAAATATTTCACTGGAAACTTGATTGAATTGCTTCCTCACCACCCACTGCTGCCTTTTTTGTTGTTGGGAACTGCATTATTGTCTGACTGCAGCTCGAGAACGGTGAATTTTGTATGACGCGGAACAAAGGTTCAGGTGAGAGGAAGAATCAGACACGCAAGGTGATTGAGGCTTCAGCCACTGGGCTCCAGAGGAGAAAAGACTCCGACTCCCGAGAATAACATCTGTCCCAACAAACAATATCCTAGTCAACATCAAAAGAAATATTTATGAAAGCCAGCTTTAATCTTTGGAGGTATTCGGCAGCCTAATTGAGGTAAGAAGCTCAAACATGGCACAATTAAATGATTAGAGGTTACGTTGTATCAAATAATTCACACTTCGATTACCGTTTCATGTCCCTGGGGTTGTTTCCGATTGAGCGACGCACAATGGCCGTCGAGTATCGCTACAGATGCTACAGAAACAAATGAACAGCCCAACTCCACAATAGAAACACGAACGGCGACACAAACCAGAGGGAGATAAAGAATTGCCTCAATTTGAATGCCAATTGATGTGACTCAAGAGCGCAATTGTTTCGCGCGTTTGATTTTGTTGTTGTTTTTTCTGACATTGTGTCGTCAAAAACTCCGTTTTGAACTAGAGAATCGTCTCTCTGAGATTCAATGGTGTAGCTTCGTGGTGGATTTCTTCAAAACAAAAAACATCAACGCAACATGAGGTTCCCCGACTCATCCGAGTCAGCAAAGAACTGTTATTTACATAAAATCCTCATGTATCCACTTGGTAATGTTGTCAAATGATATTCAGTCTGGAATTGACGAGCAACGTGTTTCAGCTGAAGCACTTTGATTACGCTGGGATTAAATCGCTGACCAGTCGTTTTTAGGAAATCTGCACATGCTGCCACCCCCAAGAGAAGCTTAATTCTTCTTTGCTTCATATTGATTCCTCGTTGCGGAGGCCATCTTTCATATTTCACTCCTCATCCGCTGGGCTCGACGCGGCCTGCTGAGACTTGTAAATCATGCGCAATTATGGATTCGATAAAAGAAAACTGTCCTGCTCACTGCGTTTGTGGGTTTTCAATGCGCTTGAAGGGGCCTGCTGTGGCCTCTGGAGCACCCAAATCTGACCCCAGCCCGGGCTCCAAGCGCCCCGCTCTTCTGGACCCATATGGTCCGTGTTGTTGGCTCTTATCAAAACTTCGCTAAAAGGAAATGATGGTTGTTGGGCATGTATCCAGAATAGGAGATGAAGATTAAAGTTTCAAGCCGTTTTCATCTTGATGAAGGGCACACAACGCCCAAGGCAACAGTTTTGCAAAGTTTATGAAAGTTCTCGTCCCGCGAGTTGTGTGTGTGTGTGTGTGTGTGTGTGTGTGTGTGTGTGTGTGTGTGTGTGTGTGTGTGTAAAAGCGCGCGTGTGTGTGTCTGCGCGCGTGTTTGACTGTCGCCAAACCACTGACAAATTGTCCAAGTCATCAACAAGATTCGAATTTGTTTCCGCACACGACGCAGTGCTGCAGTTTCCCTTCCATTGACCATGCAGGGTCTGTGTCTCTTTGGTGTCACCGGTAAAATTCCACAACAGCAACCACACAAAAACTGTTTTGGTCGCTCAGTTTCGCGCAACCGTTTCGCCAAACCTTGAAGATGTCACCGTGTTTTTCAAATCTTGCTGTTGAAACAAGACACATTGTTGTGGTGACAACTGAGACTTGTTATGGATCCTTTTACCCAATCAAACGCTCCGAGAACAAGGATTTGGCAGCTTCATCATTTCAACGAATCGATCTCTCTTCAGCAAAAAAAGGTAACAAATGGATAAAACGTGATAAATTCCTGTTTCTCCTTGTGAAAACTGACAATCATCCCAATGGATTTTATGCCTGTTCAGCTGAACAAAACAATTCCCAGATCAAACGTAATTCGCAGGAACTTCTCAAATCATTCGTGAAGGGTCTTCGACCTGCAGTAAGTTAAGTGCGTGTATTGGGATCGATACAGAAATAAGTTTGTGCGATCACACAAAGGAAAATCAGTAACAACACGACAAGATCATCTGCGGAACAATGCGACGCGTTCACGCCTCGATACATCGCATCTCACAAACACACCCAATTCGACACACAGCTTTTCAATCAAATATAAATGAAGTGAAAGTTTCCAGCTTCTTTGTCAATGTAACGTTTGAGTGTTGACGTTCGACTTGTCAGTTCTGAGCATCGCTCGATATCGCCACCGATTTTCGGGTTTGCTTGAACACAATCAATGCAAAAACTTTCGCACAAACTTTCAAGGCTGTTCCCTGCAGACGCTTGAAAATATCCCATTGGGTCAATATGCAGGACGCCACATTTTGGTCCTGGTTTCTGGGGTCTGGCCATTTCATTACCGTGCAGTCCTTTTTGGTTTGGAGCACTTCTACAACTTGCGATCACAAAACCTGTCATGCGAGTGTGCTGGCATCATAGTAGAAATGGGTTGTCACCTCACAAAAATAGTTCTTGTTCCAATCGCACAACTCCTTTCTTGACCAAAGGTCTCGACAAGTCATTGTGTGATTTCACAGGAACCATTTTTGTACAGCGTGAGAACCCTGAACACTGAAGCGGTGGAGCCCTGAGGTGCAGCTCGGGAGACGCGACAAACGTGACGAGCTGCTGGTTCGTGACCCCGTGAAACGAGTCCAAATATGATTGCATAACAACTTCAACCTTCATTTATGATGTAATTATCCGGTTAATATGGCGCTATTAGAGCAATGGCAGATTACACAATGCCTGCGCGATCATGACATGAGGGTGCAAATTCAAGGAATAAGGCGTAAAAAAAAATCAAACACTGCGTGTGCCGTTTTGTGACACAAGTCAAACCAAAAAGCTCGACGCTGCCTGCTTAACATTTTTGTGCACAAGTGTGTTTCACTTTGTCATTGTCAATCTCTTGAGACATCATGGCGTGAAAAAGAAATTCTGATGAATATTGATGTCGCGCGGGGGGGGGGGAGGGTGTGCTGTGCAGTCAGTGAGAACAGCCATGTGAAACAAGCTGGTTTGTTGCCGCGCCTGATCCGTAAACGTGTAACCTGACGTCGACAAAACTCAATTGGTCTTAAATTGCCGGTTAAGATCAGTGCCTATTTGATAAGAAAGGCAAATTTGGGTGCTCAGCACGTCCGCCCGAATCACGTGCCACGTCCAAACAACTGGTGCAGTTCTCAGCCGTGATGTGTGCCCCAACACGAACACAAACGGACCTCGAGTCGAATTGCTCCTCAAACCACAGTCTTACCGCACACCGCAGGGTGATTGATATCAATAATCTGCCGAGTCAACTGCTTCCAACCGACCTCTGTTTGACAAACAAAACCAGAAAATGTGTGAGTGTGTGCCTGCTCCTTTTCGGATCCACAGTTGCTTGAGTGATTTGTGCCTGTATGATTGCAAAATCTTGCGCTCTTTGAGACTCCAGTTAAAATACCAGCTGCCAAATAAAGAAACAGCGTTGTCATTGCGAGTTTCCATCCACGGCCTGAAAGATCTGAAACGCGGCACACAGCTTGGCTTTTTGTGCGTGGGATGCTGCTGGCTCCCAATCCCCGTGCACTATCGTGCAGCAAAACTCTCGGAAGCCTTGTAATTACTGGAGAGGTTGTTAATCAACTTTCAGTGGCAGCCTTAGACACGCAACGAGCCCTTTTGGTACCGTAGTCTGGAGAAATCACGATGCTTGCCTCTGAAGGTGATTCCCCTGAGTCCCGAATTTGCTTAGTTTATTAGACACTTCATTCATTAGAGGGAGCCCTGATTTCATCTTTGCACGATCAACGTGTGCTTCAAGCGTGGGCTGAATTTTCTCTGTGTGTGTGTGTGTGTGTGTGTGTGTGCCTGTGTGTGTGTTCCAACGACACAGGCCTGGCGTGGTGCACAATGTTTGTGCACGACAATGGCAAACCTTTGCTTGAGTACACATGTTGTGGCAAACCTCTGCATCCAGATTCTACAAGACAATGCGCGTTTCAGAACAGACTGCGGACCGCATCCATCAAAGAGCGTCATTCGCCGAACTTGATTTTCGCTTATCAGCGCTCGCTCATCTGCAGCGGCCATCTGCGCCGCCGCACACATCTGTTTCCCCGGGACTCACCCTGGACCGTCGCCATCATCCCCTGGTCAGGCCTCCGCTTCTTCAATGACAGAGACACAGTAATTGAATCGCTGCTCTTCGCCACAGTCAATCTGGCAATCAATGAGTCAATTTACATGAAGAGACAGATTCTCCTTTGCGTGGAGATGGACCCTGCGTCGTCGCGGCCGCGCGGCCGGGTGGACTTGCCGACCGAGATTGAGGGAGCGGTGGTTCTGCTGCCGGCTGCGGGGAGGGGGGGGCGGGGGGGTGGGGGGGCGGGGGGGGGGGGGGGTCTGGGGGGGTGGGGGGGGGGCCCTGGGTGGGGGAAGGGTGAGGTGGGGCAGTG
>JAAUXT010138367.1_pt1 | contig 27577 bp, 41 predicted proteins | sample 7278171 | NCBI WGS metagenome assembly JAAUXT01 (sample SAMN14350112, study PRJNA611818) | marine sediment metagenome | isolation source: surface marine sediment (1.8m) | place: French Polynesia: Moorea | collected 2018-08
AACAGAACAGAACAGAACAGAACAGAACAGAATATGGACTCAAAGCGTTTCCGGACAAGTCCAATCTTCCTCCGTTTTGTCTGCACCTGTCTACACCCAGCACCCGCCCCCTTCACTCACCCACCCTCCGCCCAGCCTCTCACTCAACCCGAGATCCGTTTCTCAACCCACTAACGCCGAGCGCATCCCGCTATTTCTCGCCAAGGTGACCTGACGGGAATGCTGCGGCGCGCGGCGGCGGTGGCGGGGCTGAGGCTGAGGCTCGCCCGACCCACAGCGGGCTCGACGCTGCCAACGTTGAATATTTGAACAGCAACGTTTCGCCCCCGATGTCCAACAAGAAAATGATGAGAAAGAGGCTACAAAAATGAGGTGAGCAACATTGTTCTGATCCAAGTGTTGTGTCCTGCATCCGCCCCTGGAGCACGTGGCCTCTGCACACCGCCCACCCCGCCCAGCCGCAGTGACCCGGCGAGAAAATAGACGCTTCAAAGCGAGCAAATTATTTTTGTTACCGTCCGCATTGTGTAGACACGTCGATGTGCAACAGTCGCGGCTTACTGTCACTTTTACCTGCAGTTGGGGGTGCGGGGGGCGAGACATCACAGAGAGAAAGCACGTTTCCATGCCAACCAACCAGAGGGTCATGAGAACCAAGGTCAGTCTGGTGGACATGGTCACGTCCTGTTTTGCCGACGCACGCAGCAGTTTGAAAAGGACTCAAGTCACGCCAGGTGGAGAGGGTCCGGGTGGAAGGGTAGGAGTGCTTGGGCGATACTTCGCAACGCCAGAATGGACGATCAGGCGTCGAATTCTGAGTCCCGGTTCGCCTGGACAGAAACTATCTAACGCTGAACTTTCAAAACGACGCTTTTGGTTTCGGTCACATTGCAGTCCTCACCAAGCCCTGCAAAAGACCTGCACCCCAGGCTCCCGTGCTCCACACCCCGTAGCGTCGCCCGCCGCTTTACAGCGAAGCGATAAACTCGAGCGATGCGAGGCGCGCCTTGATGCAGCGACTTGTCTCAACAAACGCTCCCGAGTGAGCCCAGATAGCGAGCAAACCGAACGCCTTTGATGAGTGTGAGTAAAGCAGGTGCGTATCAAGGGGAGACGGCCCGCCCCGCCGCCAGGGTCGCGTTACAACTCACCGGGATCAAACGCATTGGGCGAATAAGTGGCGCGGGGGCGAAGCAGCGGTGACCATGGCGGGGGAGGCCCCGGGTCAGTGTGCGCAGCCGCTGAGCCAAACAACATTTGTACTTGTTCGTAACAAGCGTTTCAGAGTGATGCAGCTGTGCAGATTGAGAATGACGGTTTTCGAGCGTCGTTTCGAGCGTTCGATTTTGTCTTCGCGGTGACTGACTGACTGAGATGAAAGCAAAGCCATCCAACTGCACAAGGGGTGAAGAAGTCGCAAGGTTTGTGTGCACCCTGCATGTGTGCGGCTCGACTCCCTCACGACGTCCTTTGGTTGACGGATCCGCGACGTCGTGAGTGCTGCGCGAATACAAATGATCCCGAAAACTGATTTGCAATTCCACGTCTCTTGGACGAGAGATTGAGAAGAAGTCTGAATCGTGTCTCAGGGAGCGGGTCTGGCGGAAGAGTTGCTGGCGGCTCTAATGCGGTGAGGAGGTGGGTGGCGCGGGGCCGATCCTTGGGGCAGGGACCGCGCCCAGTGAGAACAGCGCGCACCAGGACCCGCCCAATCCCACAGCTTTCCTCACCGAGGCTCCATTTGGATGTGAAATGTTTCGCTGATGACTCAATGTAGGTTCGGTTGAAATTCACACAGAATTTTGCACAAAGCAAATTCGAATAATGCAGAGGCGACAGAGATCCACACAAGCCGCCGTCCGAGAGCGCGAATTTTTGTGGAGCAGAATCATCGTGAGAAAAGGATCCAAACTGACGGGAATTTTGCGAGAGTTTCCCGGTTGCGACCCCCGTCTCCTCGCCTCGGAAACTCATAACGCACATTTCCAACATAACGGAGAAAATTAATAAGTGAAAAATGAGCCTTGCGGCATGCGGAGCTGCCCCGAGAGATCCCGCCGAGAAACAGAGAGATTTCCCGCCACGAGATGGGACTTCCTGTCGCTCACGTGATCGTGATGGATTCCGCCGCGCGGCAGGGGGCACCACTCACGCGCCCCCTCGGACCCCTCACCAGGGAAACTCAACCTGCTCAGTAGCAAAATATGATCAGCATACGTCAATTATGAGGTAAAGAAGCTGCAAGAATGTTATTTAGCAGCTAATGGACGGGCTGCCCCCTGCCGCGCCCAATACATATCCCGTGTCATAATGGCATATTCACACACTCCTGTTCGAACACAGTATACTCAAGTTAATTAAAAGCACACCTGCCGGCCATACATCCTGGCTCGTATTTTAGCCTGCACAGCCGCCAGAAGACGGGTCCAGTGGCAGTATTTCATAATGGGAAAATAGCACGGCTTGGGACGCCCTTCACATTTTGCCATCTTCAGACAAAAGATAATAAACAAGACTTCCAATTCCACCGTCCGTTTTGCGATGCAGAAAATATCTTGAACGAGATCGAGATTTACCCACTGCAAATTTTACTCTGATGTGTCCTTGGTCAGAGTTTCCAACTTTTCCTTGGATCTGAAAGAACACAACAAATATCCAAGGCAGAATCTCCCAAAGCCTGGACAGAATTGCGGCTCCTGCATGGGATTCACTGTCCAGAAAAATCTGCTCGAACGTTCACCAAGCGACAGAACAATTGCATCAAAATATCGAAGGGCTCCCAGATTCCGACTGCGATCAGCGTTCGGGCGAATTTCTGAAAGAAAAACCATTTCCTTCATGGACAGAATGATGGATGAATCTCATGACGTCACTGTTTGAACAACTCAACGAAGAAAAGCGTTCCCATCCTGATTGCTCCGAACAGTCGTGATGGCCATTTGTTTCTTAAAATAGGGGATCTAAATCTGACATCTAAATCTGAGAATCTGTCAATGTCCAACCACAGGAGGCGGAAACGTTCGTAAGAGTTGTCCAGATCACGAAGTGCGATGTTCAGTCAAAGCTCTCTGCGATCTATTTCTCTGCCGAAAACAAATTGCTCTGCGCTCGCTGCGTATCGTAGGAATCCCCGATTGCGCCGGTATCTGGGAGCGCGGCTATCTCCACAGCGGACACAGCGGCGCGATAGCGCGGGCAGCAGGGGGCGCGGCGGAGCCGAGGCCGCCTCACACCACAGGCGTCATGCGCGGCGCCCCAGCAAATACACGTTCTGTGTTTTGCTCTGTTAAGCTGAACCACGTCGCAGGTTTTCAACAGCATTTGTCCCACAGCTTTGTCTCGTACGCGACTGGCTGGACGCAATGCAAGCCGTGCTGCCGTCTGAACCGTCAGCGTTTTGTAAAAGGGTTTTCACGTTGGTGACGCGCGCGTCAAAAAATTTACACCCACGTCAAAACGCCCCATTGGGCATCATGTTGAATTTTGATGCGTGTGTCAAAAATTCTGACGCCGCCCAACTGCGCGTCACCAACGTGAAAACCCCTTTAGATGTACACGCGACGACGCAGCGCCCGGGTGTGAGCGATCACGTTGGAGGACGCGGCGAAGTGACGAGTCGGACTGCGGCCCGCGCCGCGTTCCCTGGGTCACGTGGTCTGCAGCCGACGCGAGGTCCGCGCCGGTCCAACCGATGTTGGGAACGTTCACATCTATGGATCTCCGTCTGAAAAGGCGATGCAATGCACCACGATTGTTCTCCAAGGGGACAATTCTTACGGCTGCATGGGTGGAGACACGCACAACAAAACCGAACCACCAGCTCCAGTTGAATTGGTTGTGGAGAGGGGAACTTGGATTTGTCGAGTTCACACAAGTTTGTGTAACAGCGACAGGGGTGTGTCGTTTGACAAAATGTGCAAATGAACTTTGAACATGTTCTTCAAAACGTTGCAGCGTTGATTCACACACTCAGGGTCCTCGTGACAACGTGGAGTCGCATTTTTGCTCCTGAACCGTGCGGCCAGTGAACAGCTGAGATGGACGCTGTGCGGATCGGGCTGCTTACGCCGGGCGAGGTGGGACCTGCCGAGAGGAAAATGTAGAAACTGCGAACTCTGACAGCGAAACGTGGTGTCTTTGTTCGTGTAGGTATTTTCTCTCTGCACTCTCGCCGCTGGCTTCAGGCGGCTCCACCTGCGCAGAGCTACAGCCTCCCGCGCCGGGAACTCGCTTTGCGGAGGTAGAGATTCCCGGGGTACACGTTGTTGTAAGTATCTTGTTCTGGATCGCAAGATACGACGCATCCTGTGTGAATGGAGTTGCCGTTGGTCAACTTTTACGAACTAGGGAAACTTCTGCCAATTTGATCTTTTTGGACTTCGAAAACTGCAAGTCCTGGCAGACAGAAAGAAAATTCAGATACAAAAACAGAGAGAAATCGCAAATTTGTATTTGAGACTCGTGGCTTGTTCTCGCCTTGGATCCCTTCCCCGGATGACCACAACACCCACGAACAGTGTTCAAACGGTAGGCAAAAGCACTTGCACGTAACACCACATTACGTCGGAACCTTGAGTGCCTCTTCACCCACAAACAGTCCGCCTGGACCTGGCTTCAGGTCCCTCTGGGGATCGGAACAAGTCCCAGCGTCCGATCTGGTATCCATGTACATAGTCACAGGAGTCACCACTGCAGTCCCTGCTGCTCTCATCGTGGGTCCACAGTCCCAGTCACTGACATCAGTCACTGACAAATGGGTTTCTATTTAGTTTTTGCAAAGGAAAAATTTACAACAGTGTATGTTTTCTTCTTTTTTTGTGAAAGTTCGTCACGAACGACGTTTGATGGGTTCTCACTGTCCCCCTCTGGCGGATCAAGGGGCCGCTCGGAGCTCCACTGACCCTCGCAAAAATCCCCCCCACCCGTGCTTCACTGCCAGGTCCTTTGTACTCAGCTCTCGTCGTGCTTTGGCGAGGACGTTTGTATTTGATTGTCGCCATCGTCCTGCACGTCGTGTGTGTGCCCGTGTGTCCGTGCGGACTCAGGCCCCGTGTCTCCCACCGCCGCAAAGTCCCGCATCACGTCCGTGTCTCTCTCCTGCAGAACCTGCAACAGCACATCAACGCCTTGCGCTTCCAAATTTCTGTGTTTGTCAGAATGAACGAAAAGATACGTTTGTATTTGGGCGTCCAGTTCGGATGTATCTGTTCTGTGACGGTGGACGCAATTCTGACCACACTTGTTCATCGTTTGTGTTTCATAGCCGAGTTGCCATCACACACCTTGCTGCTCCTTTCGCAAACGAGCTGCACACACACGCACACGCATACACATACACATACACACACGCACACGCATACTAGTTTCCCAAATGATCTGTTGTTCAGTGTCTCCCTCACCCTGCTGCCCCCTCCTCCCTCCTCTGCCTCCCGCTCGCCCTCCTCGGGTGGGTCAGAGCCCCAGTAGCGCGGCAGCCACTTCTGTTTGAGCAGCTGGATCTCGTCGAGGATCGAGTCGGACACGAACGGGAAGCTGAAGCCGAGGAAGTTCGCGTCGTCGTCCGCCTTCCCGCCTGCAGCAGTGAAACAAGAACATTGACGCAATGAGACGCGCAACCAGCCGCACACAGGCTGATGAAACAAGAACACTGATATGTTGACACGCGCCTTCCTGAAGGACAGATCTATCCACTGAGGGAAAATCACGCCTCAGAAACACGAGCACTGGTTTGTTGAGAAGCGCCTTGCGTCGGTTCTGGTTCGGCTGTTTGGTGAGAAACTCCAGTGTCCGCACGCACACTTCGCTAACTCCGCCTCCCCACTCGACGCCTCGTGCTCACCTGTGCTGCGGGCCGCTCCCGCCTCCTCCTCATCGTCTCCGCCCTGGAACGGCAGCTGCTCCCCCAGGTTCCCGTGCACCGCCTCGTGAGGGTCGCCCACGCTCGGAACACCTGTTGTACCGAGGACACGAATCAGAGACAAGTTCAAGAGGTGTTGGTCTGGTTTGATTTGATACGCTCCAGTGTTGCATTGGACTGTTCGCAAAACGGGTATCAGTGTGCATGGCCTTCAGCTGCGGCAAACAATGTCCACGAGCCTCATCGCCTGAACTCGAGGTCAATGAACTGTGCTTGGACGTCAGTGATTTCAGTCCAGCGTGCGACATCCCGTCAGCTGAACCGAGCATCGGGTTACCTCTGGGCCCGACGTCCATGCGCGGCGCGTCGCTGTGCACGGCGTCCGGGTCGGCGTCGCCGTCGTGCACGAAGCGGTGCGGGTCCTGCACGTCTCGGCTCGGGGCGCCGCCACCCGCCCCCGCCGGGCCCTGCGCTCTCTCCGCCGCCGCTGCCTCGTCCTCCCGGGCGTGGTCCTCCCCGCCCGCAGCGTCCCCGTGCATCAGCACCCCGTGCAGCTCCGTCATGGCGTCCTGTGCGAAGAACAGAAAATGCATGTGCGGGGATCTCACGCAACACACGCAAGTCAAGGAGGCTACAGGTGTGGAAAACTGTGGGTCGGAACTTCAAGCACAGTTCCAAGTGTTTGGACAGTCCGCATCCTTGAACAGGTCAACTAACCAAGCGAGTTTCACATCTTTTTGTCGCACTGACAGGAACTCAGCCAAACAACGCACGGAGAAATGTCACAGCCTGCAGACTCAGTCACACACTATCTATCTGGACATGTTTGTTCCCTCCCCGAGTCAAGTCCACTGAACACCTTGACGCTGGGCGCGGCCTGCTCCTCTCCCGGCGTCGCCGCTGACGCCGCCGCGTCGTGCTCCCTCTGGTGGTCGGCGCCCGGCGTGCCGTCGTCGTGCATCAGCAAGCCGTGGTGCGCCGCCATCGCATCCTGCAACACACGCGATGAATCACCGCAGACCCGCGGCGTCGCGATGGCTCCAGCCGGTCGGAGAACGAACGGGCCTCGTGCGGCCGTGAGCGGAACATGGGTGTGCCAGGTCAGAGGAAGGTCAATTCAAAACGGAGCCGTTTTCTAGTTGGAGAATGAAAGATCGTTCGAACATTTGTGAGATGCGGTGCCAAAGAAGAGGTTGGGCAAACTAATGTTCAGAGGTCAGACCTCTGGATCCGCCGGAGCTGACCTGGGGTCCAGGTTCCCTCTTCTCTCCCTCGACGTCTGTGCTGCGCTGCTCCATGTGCTGTACTCCCTCCCCGTCTCCGTGCAGCAGCGCGTGCGCACAGTCCTCCCCTGTCGTCAACAAGAACACTTGTGGGTGAAAAAACGCCCAGTGCCTGGGAGACCGTTGGACTGGCATCAAAGACTCCACAGCTCGGTCCATAAAACACGCGAAAGTAATTTTATGTTTCAGGCCGTTTCAAAAAGAAGTGCACACACGTACTTTCGTTTTCTTACGTGTTCGTTTTCACACGCGCAGATCTAATGAACTTCACAGAACCATATTTAGAAGCCACGACCACGGCACATGACTAAACCGAGTCAAACGTGGTGTTGGTTCACACTGAACACGTTGTGTGTTGACTGCGGTGTGTCGCGTCGCTTTCAGTGGTCGCAGCCCGCATTGACGCAACGCGACACACACAGCGATCGCCTGCTCCGGGAGGTAACGCGTTGAACGTCCAGTGTGACACAGATCCAGGACGGGTCAGGTTTCCCCGGGTAACCGATCCCTGTCCACAGCAGTAATGATCCGTGGATCCCGCCCGCAACGTGATCCTCCCAACCAACACCACTGCGAAACCAACGACCAACACACTCAAACGATCGCGCCTTGGAGAACAACGCGAGGATGTGAACCAGCAAAAAAGGGTCAAAGACAACTCTGTTTTTCTTCAACTGAAAGAAAAATTGAAAATTGTTCGTAAAATTTTCAGTGGCCAAAGGAGTGTGGACTTGGGCAGACGTTTGCTGACTGTGGGATTGGAGTTCTCCGGACTCTGAGGACCCGGATAACATCTCGGAACTTGTTCTGAAACCGAAGCGGGGACCATGGCTGCAGCCCGAGAGCAGATGCTCTGCACCATGTGCTTCAACAGCTTCTCCCTCAACAGCCGCAGGCCCAAGCTGCTGCCCTGCAACCACGTCATGTGCGAGAAGTGCATCAACCAGGTGTCCAAGAGCGTGCAGCGCGGCTTCGCCTGCCCCGAGTGCCACGTGACGCACCCGCTGGGCAAGTTCCCGACGCACCGGGAGATCGTGGAGCAGCTCGAGGAGATCCAGAAAAAGAAGACGGAGAGGAAGGAGATGATTAGGAGGGCGTCCATGATGAGCGGAGAGCGGCCCGAGGCAGCCGAGGGGCTCGGGCAGGGCAGCCTGGATGAGGTCAAGGAGGAGATGAGTGGGAGCAGGGAAGAGGACGCGAGGGAGGAGGCGGGCAAACGGGGAGCGTCGGAGGAGAGAAAGGAAGAGGGAAGTGCGGATTATCGCTCCAGCAACGGGGTTCCGAATCAGGCGTCGCATAGCAACGGCGGCTCCAGGAGTAAAAGTGGGCGTCATAGCAGTAGCCAGTCCAACAACGACGACCGCAAGATGTGCTCGATGCACAAGAAAAGATTCATCATGATCTGCAAGGACCACAACGTGCTCGTGTGCCACGAGTGCTGGAAGAGCAACCACGCGTTCTGCAACACGAACGACTTCTGGGACGAGATTCAGAACCGGAAGCAGAGCGTCGTGGACGGCATCCAGAAGCACGAGACGACGCTCAAAACGTACCGGGACGAGGTGGAGCACGCCTTCCAGGTCTACTGCACCAAGACCAAGGATACCCTGGATGACATCCGGCAGTGCAAACAGATGTGGGTCACCGAGGTCATGTCCTTCTTCGAGCGTGTGCAGAGCGCCATCGAGAAGAAGCTGGAGCAGGAGGAGGAGCGCAAGACCAACTTCGACGAGAACGTGAAGCGCCTCCTGGGGAGGTACCGGGACAGCAAGCAGAAGGCGCGCCCCCTGGGGGAGAACGACATCCACGTGATCCTCGACCTCGAGAGGGAGACGCAGGAGCTCAACCGAGAGGCGGACACTGCGCGCGCCAACACCGGGTACCATTCAGGGGCGGGTCTTGGGTGCGCACCGGGTACTAACTGGCCAGAACTGGGTCCCTGTACTGATAATGTTTCATTGAAACCACAATGCACAAATTCATCATGTCGTACTTGAAGAAATGTTTGCACAAAATGCTTGAGTTTTGACCTCAACACTCAGCTACGTCTAAACTGGACTCTTCTCTGAACAACATGATTTGAAGATCTCGTTTTCTTTGTTGTGCAGAGAAAAGATCTGTCACCGGGGACGCTTGTTTGAAGATGTTCGTTGCTCTGCGCAGTTCGTTCGAGAACCGGAAGTTCGTCCCGAAGCAGCGCGGGACGCTGCTCGCCGACTCGCGGCGTCGCGTCGCCGACGAGATGGGCGCGCTCGGCGTCATCCGCGTCGACGTCGTCGGGGCGCCGGACGCCGGCGCCAACGGGCCCGTGGGCGGGGCCGGACCAGAGGGCGGGGGCGGGCCAAGGGGCGGTGGTGGACCAGGGAGCGGCGAGGGCGGACCAGCTGCAGGGATGAATGGACAAGGTTAGACAACAAGCTTGGGGCGACGCCGGGTCTGTATTTAACGACGGGGATCAGAAGCAGGGAAAGAACAGGGTGCCAAAGAGGACTTGATGTCAGTTGCGGGTTTAATCCGAGTAGCTTCACTTCACCTGTTTCTCTTCATTGTTTTGTAACTTTACTAGAGTTTCTCCGATGCGTTTCTGTCTTTGCAGAAGCAGTCAACGGTGGAGAGCGACGCACCGTGAAGCTCTACCCGAACCCAGCGGCGCTCAACAAGCAGCACGGGTCGCCGGGCGCCGGCGCCACGTCCCTCCCCGCCGCGGTGCGCCGCCCGTCCGGAGCCCCGGGAGCCTTCGCCGCCCCTGGCGGTGCCGGGAGGGGCCTCCCTACCGGACCTATGTACGACGAGCCGAGGGCTACGCCGTCGGCGGCGCCAAGCCGACTTCCCCGGCCGGTCGAGTACGTGCTGCCGCCGGAGTACGCTCCCCCGCCGGCGCAGGTCGTCGCCGCCCTGGGCGGGAATATGCCTGCCGCCCTGCACTACGCGCAACCCAAGAACCCGCCCCCTTATCAGCCGTGATCCACCCTCCATTCCACAGCAGAAACATTTTGCCTCGTCCAAGGAACGGTACATTCTTCTTGCTCCTTCGTCAGAAAAGGCAGTCGACGGACAAACAAATGACGAACATCGAGATGTGGATCCACAAAATCGGTCGACCCAACAATCTTCACGAAACTGGCCCGAAGAAGGTACTTCCGGTTGACAGGCAGTTCTGGTGGACTCAGCCGGATGTGCCCTCGCATGCCGCCCCGAGCGACGACAGATCAGGTCGACCAGCAGCGATCACGTGGGCAGGGTTTTCTCTACCTGGGTCAAGTATTTATCTCCACGACCGTTATGCACATCCGAAACACCATTTTTGATACCCAGAACACTGGTCGGTCGTCCGTGCCTGCTTCACCATGGACTTTCCCTGTTCAGACTCTGCACGTTTCACAAGTGACGAGTCGCGAGTGCGCTGCAACCCGAGACACGTCAACGAGCGTTGCGTCGCAGCAGAGCACAACGCCACGCAGGAAACAACACTCACCGGCGCAGGGCCCGACGCCGTCGCGAATCTGTGCCGCCCGCTCGGCGTCGTGCGCCTGTAGGCGCAGGTAGGCGTCCTCGCCGGCGTGGTCGGCGCCGGCGGCGTCGTCGCCGTGCATCAGGACGCCGTGCAGCTGTTCCATACCCGGCTCCGGACCTGAGACAGCCGAACGTGACATCCAACGCCCGCAGCAAGATCAATCCAACATTCGAAGAAAGGGAATGTGTGTGTGTGTGTGGGGGGGGGGGGGTTGGTTTCCACGAACGTTTTTTTCAAACTTTCGCACTCCAAAAATGTATGAAAAGGAGAGGTACGGGCGTGGCACTGAGTACTTTCAGGCGGTGACATCTCCTTTCGGCTGCACAAATTCGTGTGTGAATTGACACGTGGTATGTAAATCTCACCGAACTTGAGCGGTTTCTCCGTCGGCGCGGCAGCGAACAGCCCGAGGCAGGCGGCGCTCAGGAGGACGCCGCGCAGACCGAGCCCCGCGCAGCCAACTCCCATCTCCGAGTCTCCGAGGCGTCAACCAGCGATTGCGACTTGAGTGCGTCCACGTCGAGAAGCGTAGACACGTGTGAGGCGAGTTTCGTAAACAAGGGACGTGGACATGTGGACGTGAAAACAAGTCACGTGGCCCTAAATGCGCAACATTGATTTTGATCGATTTTAAAACACAGGCCGGTTTCACACCAGATGCATTGCACGTCCTTGGGCAAATCAATGGGAACTGCGTTGTCACACGGGCCCCTGCACCCGTGAACCTGCACGTGACGCAACGCGTGACGCATCATGTGTGAAACGGGCCCGTTGAAAACTCACGCAACTTTTTTGTGAGTTTAGATCAATAAACAACAGCTTTTGCCAACAGTGCATGATTCAGCCGCCTTTGAAAAGTTTCCACGCAAACACGGACGCGCGTCCGATGACGACACAAAGCTTTTTGGCCGTGGCCCAGGATGCGACGCCTTGTCATCCGCTAAAAACATAACAAATCGCGACAAGAGTCGGGTTTATTGAAACAATCGAACAAAACTTGTGTGACCGCGAGCGGAGAATGCGTTATGACAAAAGATTGAGGGCTGTTTGGTGGAAAAACGCTGCACACAAAAAAAAAACCCACTCGGGTGAGCTCAAGTGACATTCAGGACGTTCGATTCACTCCACGAACACACCGTGGCGCGTTCGAATCTCCACCTCTGGATGCGAATGTTCCGCGGCGAGTTCGACGCACAAATCGAACACAGGGCCGGACGGGCGCAGAATCACAGAATTTGCTTTTCGCACCACTTTGGAAGATCTCTACACGCAGCTGCACATCTGTGAGGGCAGCTGTTGCTCCAGCGTCGAGAACTTAAGCGCGTTTTCCCCGTGACAACAACGCGACGTAGTGGCCAGCGGGGTGGACATAGGGACCGCCCCCACCGTGCTCTGGTGCAAATTTTTCAATCGCTGTAATATCACAGAACTATAGAGATCCAGAGGTCGGCTCAGGACCATGGCACATTCTGGATTCGCCCCAAAGACTCCTCCGACTGGTTGAAAACCTGTTTGATTCGAATTCTTAACGAGTACAATTATAAACAGCAGGTTTTTTTTAGCGGATTAGATCGAATTACGTGCTCGTCAAACAGGTGAAAATAATCCCGCAACACGTCAAAAATCACAGAAAATTACTGGAAACGTGAGGATTGTTAAATTCATCACAAATGAACACAGCTCACTGTTCGTGAGGCAATTCGTATCACAGACGAAACAGTATCAACAGCTGCACAACAATCTTTGCCACGAACGAAGCAGTGTCGCGCAATGTTGTGACTGGCTCTTCTTCACCAGCAGCGACAACGCCCCTCAGTGCAGACGATGGTGCGTCAGGGAACGTCACGTTCTGTCGGGTCACGTCAGGTCAGGTCGAGTAAGATTGCGTCACGTCACGCCAGCCTTGCATCACGTCGGGTCATGTTACGACAGCTCACGTCACGTCAGGTCACGACTGATCACGTTAAGTCACACGGCGTCATCGTTCACGACGAGCGTATCTCAAATCACGTTGGTCACGTCCCAGTCAAAGCTAAGTCCAGCTCCACCGTCTGTCCCAGCATCACGTGGTCGGGTCTACTGCAGCGCCTTCACGTCCGACTCGTCCTGTATCGCGGCCGCCTCCATCTCCTCGAAGTCGTCCAGCAGCACCGACTCTCTACAAGCGCAGCCCAGAGGACCCTTCAGCGTCTGTGTCACAATCAGCTGCGAGTCTGGTGCACGTTCCCAATCAAACTCGTGGCTTGAGTCAAACGTTTCTGCCACCTCTCCCTGACCCACCCCATGCACCCCTCTCCCTGCTGCACTGCCATACGTCCACCTGCATACAATACCAACGTATTCCCTGCCCATCCAACCCTCCCTCTCTGGGAACTCAATGAGTTGGTTGTGCACGACACTAATGTCCACCCCACTCGCCCCTCCCTTCCCCTGGAGGCTTGCAGCTCTGACCCGGATCCGGGTGACGTCCGGACCCAGGGTCCTGAGTACCTGAGCCGGTGGTTGAGCTCCGGGTCCGGGGTGGTGAGGCCGGTGCCGCGCCCGTCGTCGCGCCCGATGCCGAGCTCCCGCTCCTCGTCCGACAGATCCGTGTCCCCGAGGCTGAGCCGCGACACCTTCCCGTCCGCTGCGGGCACAGTGAGCACACACATGAACGGCGTTCAACACAGAACAGCAGTGGTCAGATCTCCCATCACCATTGACGATCTGACACAAAAAGGCACAAACTGGTCATGTGCACGAGTCCTTGCAAAGCACCCCTGGGCCCTCTTACAGGATAACCACCCCTTCTGTCACCAACTCACCAGGGACTCTCCCTTCCTGCCCTCTGCTTTGCCATTCCCTTCTTGCCCCTTCTTTCTCTCGCAGCCCCTCCCCGCCTCTCAAGTGAACTTCCCATTTCCCCCTTTCCTCCCCTCTGCCCATCCCGTCCTTTGCTCTCTTGTACCTCACCTTCCCACCTTTCCGGTGAACCTCCCCTCCCCTCCCTCCCTACTCACCGGTGAGCCTCCCCTCCTGCCCCTCCCCTCCCCTCCCTCCTCACCGGTGAGCCTCCCCTCCCCTCCCTCCTCACCGGTGAGCCTCCCCTCCTGCCCCTCCCCTCCCCTCCCTCCTCACCGGTGAGCCTGCCCTCCTGCGTCGCCAGTTCCCACTCGAGCTGCTCCAGCGCCTCCGAGTCGGCTCGGTCGTCCAGTTGCCGTCGCCCCAGCTCGTCGTAGCGACTCAGATCCTCCCCGTCCACAACTACAACATCACAGAACAGCGTCAAACACTGAGGCCTCATCGGATACACGGCTGAGGTTCAAGACTTGAGGATTCAACTTCTTCGCTTTTGACAGTCAGTCAATCGAACTGTTCTTCAAGCGTGAGGCTGAGCCTGGGGCCCCTGGAGGTGATGATGTGGACACCGCGCACTGACCTTCACCAAGTCCGTCCAACCAGAGGAAGCCTCACCGTCCACTATTACTTTTTGTGCACTTTGTACAGTGAAAAACGAGCAAGTGCGTCCAGCAGAGGTTCAGACCTACTGCACAGTCGCAACGCACGACATATCCAGTGTAAAACAGACTAAAACTTGCAAAGCTGAAGCTGCAAATGTGGCATTTCGAACATTGCGGGACTGACAGATTCCACGGAGACTGACGGATGTGAAAGGACGACGTCACTAAGAAGCAAAACTGACTGCTAGATCAGAAAAGCATTGATTTTCAAACGAAAATTTCAGATCTACCTTCATCTTCATAAAGCATGGAGTCGTCTGTTTGGCATGGAAACGACATGTCAGATTTGAAGCATTTGGTACAGTGCCAGCTGGATGTGAAATCTGTGTGTGTGTGTGTGTGTGTGTGTGTGTGTGTGTGTGTGTGTGTGTGTGTGCCTCTCCGCTCACAGAACTGCACCTGACTCCAGTGTTGCCTGCCCATTCACAATCACAGAAAAGCAACCAGAAATAGCGCGCCACTTCCCCGATTTCTGTCGGGTGCAGTCTACTCACCGACGGCGTTGGAGCGCGGGCGCCGCCCGGGAGACGCGCTGCTTCTCGAACGGGTCCCGGATTTCCTCTCTCCGGAAGTGACGTCAGAACTGCGCAAGTCGCTCGGCAACGGGGAGCTTCGGGTCTTCATGGGCCTGATGCACATAACGAACCGAGTGATCGCCTGTACTGCTGGAGGTGTCGCCATCAATGTGCACTTCCCTGTCCTCAGCCCTCGACGGACCAAGGACAGAGGGGTCAGACCGCAACACGTAATCTTCCCCTGCGGCAGCAACAGCCCACGTTGAATCAACGCTGCCTCTCGCCTCTTCACTTCTCAACAAGAAGGCACAGCGCGCCTGATGTGATGGACTCACTCCGTGCCGCTCTGCCCAGGAGCGAGCTGTTGCTGTTGCTGCTGTAGACTGAACGCCACTGTTGTTGCGCCGTCTCCCTCAGGCGCCGCCGCCTCGGCGTCCTCGGCGGCGTAGAAGCCACGAACGCCGTCTCGCACGGCTGCGTCGTCAAGGAAACCGGCCACGGCGTCGTCGTCCACGTGGTTGCCAAGGCTGCTGTCCGGACGCCAGGACCGCGGGCCTGTCTGGTAGACTGCAGGGAGAAGATCGAATTTTATGGCTTCGACAGACAAAACGGCGCGAAGATCCGTGGCACCAAACCTGCAGATTTTTGTGTGTCGCTTCAACTGACAGCAGAATCTTTCTTGCAGGGTGAAAGACTCAATCACTGCACAAACAAGGGACCAGAGCACAGCCATTCTGTGTTGCTTGTGCGCTGAACTACACAGGCACAGGCAGCATTTTCAGTGTGTGCCTCACCGCGTCCCTGGGTCGTTCCTTGCGGCGAAACACGCATGTACTGGTGTTGAGACGCAGCACTTGACGCCTGCGCTGCAAAGCTGGTGCTTCTCACCCTTGTTGCCTAGGCGGTGCCTCTCGTCGGCGGCGGCGGCGGCGCCTCGGCTTCGCGCTCGGTCGGCGGTCGGCGTCAGCGTGCGCTCCTGCGGCGGCGGCGGGGACGCGACGCCCAGCCGGAAGAAGTCCGCGAGCGGCGTGTTGGTGGGCGCGATGCTCTCCATGCCCACCTTCTGCACGGGGAAGGAGAGGTGGGTCACACGGGGAGATCCAGCAGGGAGGATCCGGGAGGGGGCTGCCCTTGATAAAAACTTGACGCACGCCTGTGCTTGCTTTTGCAGGCGCAAAATGTTTTGGTTTTCACAAGTCAGTTTTGAGCGCCGCAGTCCACATTGCTCGTTTCCCGCTGACTTTGCGACAACAATAGTCGGACGCAAATGTCACCAGCACCTTATCGTTGGCACTTGACCAACGAGGGTGTTTTTGGAAACATAATAGTTCGCAGGTCTGTTGGGTTTCGTGCAGAAAAAGTGTGCACAGCGTACCTTGAGAATGTCGCCGACGGTTTCGTGCGCGAGCTGGGAGATGGCTCTGAGGTCTGCGCTGGGAACCTTCGTCAACGAGCCCTCCCTGCAGCGAGAGGCAAGCCCGTCAATTCACGACGAAGAAGCAACTGGAGCTCCGGTCGGTTCTTCGTGGCACAGTGGAGACCCAACAAATGTCAAACTCCCCTTTGACCTTTTTGAGAACAGAGAGGTTTCGTTGCCAACACGTCCGTCCCAATGTTTTTCACGCGGGAATCCACATTGCCATGTGTTCCATTTCCATGGTAGTTTGAGGAAAAATCTAACCAGTAATGTCAGCATTTTTCAGCACAAAACCAAACATTGACCCTTTCTGCACATATGTGGTAAATTTCAGAATAAACCTTGGTATTAAAGATGACAAAAAATGACTTTTAAAGTGTGTATTGCTACATTTTTTGGGACATTTTTTGGCATGTGAAATGGGGCTAGACGTGTGGTTACCCCATCGCAAATGACGCGGCGTTGTGCATCGAAACCTCTCTAATGTTTCACAGCACGCACGTGTGCTCACCCGTACATCCACGTCCTCGACTTGGGCCGCGCGCTGCCCGCCCTCGACGCGGCCCTGGATCCAGGCCTCGACTGCGGGCGGGACTTCGCGCTTGATGTGGGGCGTGGCGTTTTCTGCGCATTTTCCTCCTTCACCTGCAGGCCAAAATCCACTCCAAAAACTCAACACACACTTTGTCAAGGCTCCGTCTGTGTGTGTTGAAGCCGATGTAAAAAGTGTGTTCGCGCAACGCGCTGGTTCGTGAACCCGTTCCCCTTTGACCCTTGGGTCCACACACATTTCCCCGGCACGGTCACACTGACCCTCTTGACGAGCTCGTCCACGTCGGCGCCGCTGCGCGTCTCTGTGCGTGCGCTCTCCGGCTGCTTCCCGCGGGGCTTCGGCGGCTGCGCCTGCGCCTTCGGTTTGCGCGGCGTCGTGGTCGGCGTCGGGTCGTTGAAATCAACGATAGGCGTCTTTGAGGGCAGTTCCTGAAGCGTGAGAAGGGTGACGCTGAAATGCAACTCTCAAGCCTCTCAAATCAACGTTGTTCTGACCCTGGAGCTGGGTGCGCATCTGGGTGTCAGGCTCACCGGGGACCTTGGCGGCTCGGGAGAGAAGTTGGCGGCGATGCGGCGTCGCATCGTTGGGGACGGCGTCGCGAAGGCGCGGCGCGGGCCCTTGGGCGCGTTCGGCGTTCTGCGTGTAAAGAGTGCACCAGTGTGCTCAGAACGCATTGTGTTCAATTGCGCCCAACAGAAAATGATGTGTTCTGAAACAGCGCGCCGAATCGAACAAGTCCAGACCATCACGTGAGGAGTGCAGTATTTACATTTTCGCAACGAAGCGGCGCGCAGAAGACGCCTGTTTGATGTACGTCTTGTTGTGAAGCACCCGCTACTCCCAAGGGCGGGAGGGTAATACTCACGGGGGCGGAGAGGGCGTGACTGCGGGGCTCGGGGAGGTCTGCGGCCGCGGGGCCTCCCGCTCCTCCACGCGACACATGGACGTCTGCGGAAGCCCCCTCAACACCGCGCTCCTCTGCACATTCAACATAATCACGTAAGTCTTGGCTCTGACCCGGTTCGGCTGCGAACAGTACCAGTTTGTTTGGTACAGGGTTGAACCCAGAGTCCCTCCACCTGGATCCTGGAGAAAGGAAGGGACTTCCAACCAAACCAAGGTCTGAGACGAGGGATTTGGGACGAGGTCCAACCAAGGTTCGACCTGACGGGGACACCGTTCAACTTTGGACATGTGCTTGTGCGGCGGCACAATTCATGTTTTGATGAGGGGTTTGCGCGTCTCGGCCCCTGGACCTGTTGGAGTAGCAACGCACCACTTTGGTCGTGTCGATCTCCGTGATCTGCACGGCGGAGGCGGACTTGAGGCGCGCCGCGTCGTCCGGCGGCAGCGCCACCTGCTTCAGCGCGTCGAAGTCCACTCTCTCCGCGTCGTGGGGAGCTGCAGCGTGACCAAGTGTTGCGTTCGTTTCAAAGCAACAGATCCACGCCGCGTAGAACTGAACCAAAGTCATGTGGCCGGCGCAAAGACCAAACGAAGCGACGAAGGATTCGTTCTCTGTGACCACGACATCCCAACTGTCCATCACCATGCATGCATGCAAGTCCCAAAGCAGCTACCGGTACCTTTCTGTACGCCACATCCAGACCCACACACACCCACACAGACGCCAGCACAGATGCAGGCGCACATGCACGTACTCATGCCCGGCACACACGCATGCCCCGCACACACATGCACGCACGCATACACACATGCACCCACACACACGCGCCCGCGCGCACTCGCTAATTCTGACCTGAGCCCGCACTGTAGCTGTCGCGCGCGCTCTGCACGATCGGGTGCGACGCGTGCGCGGGGACGCCGCCGCCGCCGCGCCGCTCGCCGCGCCGGTGCTGCTTCAGCAGCAGCTTCTCGGCGTACGTGAGGCCGCCGCCCCGCTGAAAGCTGATCTCCACCTGCCGAAACAAAGCCCCATCTTGGCACACAAGGGTTCACACCAAACGTTCTCGTGCTCGCTGAAAACAAACTGCCAAGCAATCCACTGAGTCGTTCACTCTCAACAGACGTCAGGTTGTGACAGAATAAGACCCATCTGCAAGAACTGAATCAAACGTTCTTGATGAAAGCTCAAGGGTGTGCTGGACCAATTTTTCCAAGTTCACACAAGAGGACTAGACAGACAGTCTGTGTGTGTGTGTGTGTGTGTGTGTGTGTGTGTGTGTGTGTGTGTGTGTGTGTGCGTGTCTGTGTGTGCATGTCTGCGTGTTGACATCCAACCTTCCTTTCTGGGACAACGTTGTCGCATCCAGTGTCGGTGGCGAACTCTTCCGTCTGGTTCCCTGAAAGACGAACACTGTTCCAAGCGCGGAAGACAACTCAGAACATCCGCAAATTTTCAAAGCCACAAACGGACAGTCTGAACATCCAAGGATCAACCACTCCTCCTCATACTTGTCGCGTCGCTTGACACCGAACCTGACGAGCAGCTACTCACTGGGCGGCGCGAAGCTCACAGTTTTCTTCTGCCTGTTCTCTGTGGATGCAGTGTTTTTGTTTTGGCGCCACTCTGCGAGCGCCGACTGGAAATCTGCGTGCGCATCCGCCTCGTTGTAGGATCCGTCCAATAGGGAGCCGCCCTGCAGCGGAGGATTCGACTGCACCGCCACCTGCTGACCCTGACTCTGCATGAAACAGAAGAATGCGTCGAGGGACCTGATTTCTCTCTCTCTCTCCTCTCTCTCTCTCACTCCTCTCTCTCTCTCTCTCTCTGTCTGTCTCTCTCTCCTCTCTCTCTAATCTCTCTCTCTCTCTCTCTGTTTGACCGGGACCCAGGCAGCCCCTCCTCTCAGCTTTTGTCAGTACTCGGTCTCCCCCTCCCGGCTTCCGTCCTGCATTTCGGCTGTTTCCGGGTCGGTTCCCCGCGGATCTGGCCGCAAAAACTCACGTTGTCCTTCCTCGGGGACACGCGCAGCACGACGTCCCTGAAAAGGACCGGGAACCCACATCATATTGACGCCTGGGAGAAACTGTCATCAAGGCTTTGGGTGACGATAAAAGCCACAGCATGTGAGGCTTGGTGGCTCAGGCAGTCTGAGGTGAGACTCACCCGTTCTGGGCTCTCCTCGGAGTCAAAGATATCCTCCCTCCGCCTTGAGTCTGCAACATGGAAATGAACATGTCAATTCCGCTTCGCGCGGCATTGAGCACAGAAAATGTGCGCGACAAACATGGTCTTGTTCTGCCCCCGGAGACGGTGCGCACTCACCCCGACAGGCACGGATCTGTGCTTCTTGAGCGCCCCCTTGAGGTGGAACGAGGCGAAGCACGTGGCGCAGTAGTCCTCTCCGCACTCCATGCAGCTCTGCAGACAGAAACCAGACCGAGGCTGAGGGCTGCAACATTGGATCACACACACACACACACACACACACACACACACACACACACACACACACACACACAGCTTAAATTTTCCGCCTGAATCTTTCAATGTGGATTTCAGCTTTGAATGATAACTGCCAGGGAGCAGCACCCACCACGTGCGCAGCCTTCGCCTCGCACTGGCCGCACTTGGGTCCTTTGATCTTGTCTCGCGGACTCATCTTGTTGCGCGCGATGCCTCCAAACGTCCCGGGCTGCTTGCTGCGTTCTGGCAACACTACAGAAACACAAGGATTCTGCACACATCTATCGCACGCGAGGTTCCGGAACCCTGGCGAGCCCCAGGGAGGTAGGATGCGACCCGAGGAATAAAAATGCGAACAGGAACAAATTATTTTGTTTGTGTTCTTGATGCCACTGGTTTCTTTCGGGTGTTTTCATGTCTGTATTGGCCCCCTCCCTATTTCGCCAAAATACGGGACAGACTTCTGCAACGAAACCCCATTGTCACGAGTTTCGCAGATTGTGCTGCTGTTGTCGCATCTGTCTACAAGCCTGAAATTTTCGTGTGCACGAAAAAGCACCTCAAACCCCTTGAAGCCTGGAGGGGACTTTGTGCTGAAACTACGAGACGAAACGAGAGCGCAGAGTGGAAGCCAAAGGGCAGCACGAGTCGAAAAACTTTGGATGGAAACAGACTCAACTACTGCGATTTCATGCAACTTACTTTCCGGGTCATCATCCTCTGTCGGTCACGAGTGAAAATGTATGTGAACACTGATCCACACCTGCTGCTCAGAAAGGCATTGATCTAACTCCGCTCAATCTGCACTGAGGCAGCAAACTGCATTGGAGAGACACGGAAGTGACTTACCGATTGGTTCATCTTTGAGCATGGCCACCTTGATGCGCTTCCCTTTGCCTTTCTGCAACAGAAGTGGAGATCTGGCGATCAATCACGTTCCCACAGAAGAGAGGCTGTGTCCCACAAGAGCTCCACGGATCTCAGTTCAAAATCATTCCTGCTCCTTGAACTTCAGTCTGAAGTCTCCCGGTAGAGCTATTGTGAAGACAGCGCTCTGTTGAGCGGGGGGGGGGTCGCAGAGCCCACCTTGTTGTCTCTCCCCGTCGGTTGGTTGGTTTGCGCGGACCTCCAGAAGCCGCTGCCCTGCCTCCTGCAACCAACGGGTCTCTCACATCACGCACTTCGGGAAGTCAAGGCTTGTCAAAAGCCAAACAGTCGACTGATTCACATCACGGGAATCTCCAGTGTGATGGTCTCTCAAAACCAGTCTCTTTCCCACGATAAATCAACTGACTCTGGATCTACTTCTGCAGTGTCTTCTTTGGAACCTCCGCTCACCAGGGAAGGGTGAACCTGAGGCCTTTGTGGCCCCTTGCTTGGAGCACGAAAGAACGGAATGTATGTCTGCGAAATTCCTGAAGTGGAAGCCCCTGCCAGAACCAATTCACCACCAAGCCCCTTCATTGACCCAAGACCCGCTCGAGCGCATCAAGTGTTGACTGGACAGGAGTTACTGACTCTCGCTGCTCGCGCTCGGCGGCCATGGCGAGCTTGAGCTCCTGGAGCCGCACCTCCATGCGCCGCGTCTCGTCCGCCATCTGCTCCGTCTGGCGCCGCGTGTCCTTCATGTTCCTGCGACACACAACCGCTCCAGCATCAGCTCCGTCGAAAACACACTTCGTGTGTGTGTGTGGGGGGGGGGGAGGCGGACGTGCACACAAGGACCCTCGCTTGCATTGACGTGTGTATGTATGTGTGTGCGTGTGTGTGCGTGTGTTTTATGGTGTTTTTGGTGTGTTTGTGTGTGTGACCTGACTGAATGCAATCCCAAAGATCGTAGCTTACTGGCTTGGATTAATGTGTGTATGTGTGTGTGCGTGTGTGTTAGGACAAAAGTCACACGCCAATCCACTGGAGTTTCCTCAAGCACGAACTAAAGATTTCCGGTGAGAAGTGTCATCGTTGGAAGTTTTTAATCTGACCCCTGATGCACGGGAAACTAAACTTGTTTGTTCTCACAACACATGGAGGAGATGAAGGCGAAGTCATGCCCACCATGCACGGTTGTTTGAGGAAGACGTGCAGTTTTAGATCTCAAGCAAAAGAAACACGTGAAAAAATGTAGCCGGCCGTGTCAGGATTTGTGCCTGCAGCAGACACAGATGCCAAGCAGAGACCATGCACCTCTTAGGTTTGCTAGACGTACACGGTACTCGGCACCAGCAAACAGACAGATCAGCAGAGGAGTGGGAAGCTCTTGCCGATCCAGAGATCTGAACAGAGGCCGGAGATTGGTTGAGCTCTCCCAAACCAAGGTCTTCACTTCCCGATTTAGAAGGAACTCAGTTGTCAGTTCATTCACGCCTCAGCAGAAGAACGTGTTTGATGGTGCTCAGGCAAAAGGCAGCCACCACGAGTTCGAACACCAAGAGCTTACGCAATTACTCAAGAACACAACCATGCCGAAGAAATAGATCTGGTCGTTCTCAAGATGCTACAGTACTTCAAGCGACAGAATCATTGCAGACGTACAAACTCTAGATGTACAAACTCTGTACTTACATAAATGCCCTTCACAAAACCAAGCAGATTTCACTGTGAGACCCATTTTTTTCTGATGTTCACTGCAGTTTCTTGCAATTCATAATTCTGTCGTCTTCCAGGAGGAACAGACGTAGCTGTACTTACTGAGACTTCAGCTTGATCGAGGTGTCCTGTTTCGTCCTTCCGAAACTCATCCTGCCGCGTTCAACTGACAGAACCTGCAACAGGAGGGAAGGGAGGATTCCAGCCGTGAACAGAAGTGGACGCACAACAAGACGTCTGCGAAACTATCATGATGTCGGATCTGCATTGCATATTCCATGCAGAGCCAAAAGTGATTCAGTTTCAGTCGACAGTAGATTCTAGACTCCAGTCCGTCGCAATTTAACTTTCGGCTGCCGGGTTCTGCCACTCCCACTGTCCCTCTCAAGTGGGAAGGACGTGCAGAGTCCGGTGCACTGCAGGAGCTGTCACGCATGGCCATTGAGCCTACCTGGACACAAACTGCCGAAATTTATGAAAACAGGTAAACAACAGAGTTCTTTTGACCACTTGTGCTTCATCAATGCATTTTCAAAATTCGAGGGAATTTTTTGGCTTCCCTAACAACCAGAAGTGTTTTGTCCGAAAAAGTTCCATGTGTGCACGAACGTCCAACACACAGCATCTACTCACCTTTGGGATAATTTAGGCACAAGGCATTATCGAATGGACTTCCAAAATGTTCAAAAGAAAGCCAAACAACTTGAAATATTGAGGAAGTTCGCAGAAAAATGACACAAAAATTTGTCCAACATGGCAGCCGGAAGTGGAACTCTTCATCAGTGCCCGCGGCTTCTCTTTTATCGCTCAAGTTCGGTTGAATCTGTTACAAGTTAGAAATTTGACAATTCTTGGCCGTGCAGTGTTGCAGAAAACAATGGATACTGCTGCAACAAAAGCTACTGAACCCGCATATCAAGTTGTGTGCTTGAAGGAAGGTTACGCGTTCACAAATGACCAAGGTTTGTGTTGCCAAGGTCCGGGTTCTGTGTGGGGTGACATGAACCACTGACTCACCTCAAAAGGAATTTGCGATTTCCTGGATTTTCGAGTTGAAGACTTGGTGATGGGCTGGCCCCAAGTTGACGTGGCGGGCCACCACCTGGATGACCCGGGGGTCAGTCTGGGACCTGCCCTGCTTAGCTGACTCCTGGCACAGCTTCCTCACAATATTCTGACACAAGAAACTCAGCAACTCAATCTCCTCAAGAGTAATTGTGTGTGGTTCTCCTTGCTGGGCACTTGCCATCTTACTTCAGCAGAAAAGAGAGGGAAAACCCTGGTCATGTGATCACATGACACCCCTGTGGGGGAGGGATGCAGGCTAAAGCCAGCAAAATAGTGATATTGTGCTATTTTCTATCTAATTTCTATCTAAATAATTATTGTAAAAATATTCAGAATATTAAAAATTATCTGTAGAGGCCAGCACACCCTGGTAGGGGAGGAGTGTGGTATGACACACCAGCCTCAAATGTTAGAACCACCACTCGCCAGATGGCATGATTGGAATAAGGTCAATAAATACAGAGGTTCCTGCCCTCGGGGACAGTCTCTCCTGAGATACCAACCCGTGTGTTTGTGATATCACTACACTGTTCAACTCCAGTGGATGTCAATGGAGGTCTTGAGTCTTGTCAATGTGGGGTCAAATCTGGAGGAGTCTTGCTGAACATCTGATCGTTTTGGAAAGAAACCAAGACAGTCTCAATGCCACAAGTTCTGGAAACGTTGTAGATCTATTGCAAGGCGCATTCACACCTTGGTCCTTGTGGATCTCTGTTCGCAGGTCAAATGAAGGCGTGTGGAAGCGTCACCGTTCTGCTCGGAGCCCACAAGATCATCGTGGACACGGGAGGCCCTGCAGACGCGTCTGCCATAACATCAGGTAACCTTGTCTCTGGATTGAGAGGAATGCTCTGTGGCGTTGTTCTTGGACACTTTCTGGGGTCAACCTCTTGCCCGCACCAAAGTTTGTGTCACGACCAGCGCTCGGTGAGGCGTCCAGAGTTGGACTCTTGGAGTCAAACATTCTCTTTGACCCTCCCCATTAAACAGATCAGGAAGGGACTTGTGTTTACAGGAGTTAGAAAGGGGCCAGGGACCTTGTCACTGGAACCACCAGTCCTTGTGTCACCCGGTCCCCCAGACCTTCTGCTGTGGGGTTCGCCAGGGCTTTTAATCTTGGGATCCACCCTGCTCCTGCCTCAGTATCCACCAGAACTTCCCGAGGATAGAAGCAACAGCGGACGAAGGCCCGACTCCTCAGATCCCACAACCGTTAAACTCGTCTCGTTGTCACAGCTGTCTCATCAGAAGCTGCGCTGCACTTGGTGAATTTGCAGGTCTCGAGAAACTCGGGCTAAAATGCAGCGACATTGATTACGTTGTCGGGACTCACGGTCACTCTGATCACGTGGGAAACCTCAACCTGTTTCCGGGGGCAACTTGCATCGTGTCGCACGACGTTTGCCGGGGGGATGTCTACATCGACCACGAGTTTGACGCTGTGAGTAGAGGCGCTCTGTTTGAAACCTGATTTCACGAAGAAGACGACTTTCAGCGCAATCATCTTCGTGAACACAGCCCAGCGACTCTTGTGTTCATGTTTCAGTCAACAGGCGATGTGTTCAAACAAGCTTCAAGTTCCAAAAGCTTCTGATGGAATCAGACCCTTTTTGTTGTTTCGCCCGCGTGTTGGATTTGCGCACGTTGGTCAGTAGCGAGTTTAAACACGACGTTGGTGGCAAACATCGCCTTTGATGTTTGACGTTTGGATTTCAAACTTCCAACTTCAAACCTCAAACTTAGCTCACAGTCCAAAAACAGCACAAGTTCAGAGGCACTTTTGAATAAGAAAAAATCCTTTCCAATTTCAAATTTTTTGACAATTGTGTAGGGTAACAACAAATTTTACTTGGTGAAGACCTCAAATCAAAATGTTTCAAAATGTTATGGTGATACAGGAACAACAATCCAAAGGTCAACAAAGCAGTTCTGACGTTTGAACGTCAGAAAATCCGACGTTTCATGAAACGTCGCTGTTTAAACTCCCCATTGACTGGTGGTCACAAGTGACTTCGATACTTGTCGAAAAGGGGGCAGAACATTTTTGCAGACGACACAATACTGGGCTGTGAGCCGTGCCCAGATCAGAGCTGCACTATGCACCTGGATGAGTCGATGCTGTGTCCACAGGAGCGACCCGTGGAGACGGCGTTCCGGATAGACGCGCACGTCAGCGTCATGGCGACGCCGGGCCACACGTGTTCCGACGTCAGCGTCGTCGTGTCGGGGACGCAGCACGGCACCGTCGTCGTGGCAGGTGCGTTTTCAGCGCCCTGGGGTCTCGGTCCCTCTGACCCTCGAAAAGTTGTTTCTTGCCGCCCCAATTTTGCGCCGCACCGCAATTAGATATTCTATTTTTCTTTTTGCGGGAATCTTGTTCCCTGTTTGAAGACCACCACGGGAGTCTTTCCGCCCCGCCCCCTCTGGCAAAACCTGGATTGCCCCTGATACCATAGGTTTCGAGAAAATGCGTAGGAGAACAAACACCCATTTGTCCTGTTGGCAGACACCAGTTGCTGCAGACATCTCTCAGAGAGAAAGGGACCCTGCCCACTCAGGGCATCACCACAGGAAAGTGCGAACCTGCCAACTGAACGCTAAAACGTTGAAGGAACATGTGACGGTGTGCTTTCATCTGCTGCCGTTTCTGCAGGGTTCAAAGGTTCTGTGCTTTGTTTGCAGGAGACATCTTCGAGCGCGCGGAGGACCTGGAGGACGAGTCGCTGTGGAGCGCCAACAGCTTCGACGCGGCGCGGCAGCGCAGGAGCCGCGCGCTCCTCCTCGGCCTCGCCGATCACATCGTGCCCGGCCACGGACCCATGTTCCCGGCGCCGCCAAGAACGCCGTGAGGTGGCGGATCCGGGTCGGGCGCCAGGCCCCTTGCCCCCGGAGAAACATTGTGTTGATTCCTACCTCCCATGATTTTGCACGTGACGGCACGAGCAATTTTCATTCCTCGTGCTAAAATTCGAAGTTTGCCTCTCGGAAGGCGGGGACGAAGCGACAGAAGTGCTTGGAGCGGTCTGTCTTTGCTTCCACCGAACTGACGTCGTTCCCAGCGAAGACACGAAGTTTTTCGCAACAGTCCTCGGAGACAACTGGTCTGACTGATGTCAGCATCGCGCCGACAGAAACAGATCTCTATCCCACCGAGGATGTGTGCTGACAGCAATGGACCCCTGTTCTGAGGACCTGCGCCAGCAGAAACATCTCCACAGGGGTTCGCTCCAATCCAGTCTTTCTCCAGTTGGTTGCTGCGCAACTTGTAGGTCAGTGGTGTGCGTGTGTGTGTGTGTGTGTTTGGTGCGTCGGCTGAGCGTTCGCTGTTTGGAGGGGCCGGTGTTTCGGTGTTTTTGACAGAATGATTGTCCCCTGACAACTCTCGGAGCCCAATGGAAAATGGCGAGCTGCGGGCAGCGGAGCCTCAAGTCGACGCTGTACAAGGATGACATCCCAGGCCCAGGCGATGAACCGTGATCCTTGAGGGGGGATAGTGCCCCCCACCCCAAGCAAACCTGTCAATTGTTTGACGTTCAAGGGAACAAAAGGTTGAGATTGGGGCCCGGATCACTTGGTGACCTCGTCCCAGATCCACGTGCAGTTGGAGCCCCGGTCCAGCTGGGACCGTTGTCCCTGATCTGCTGGTCCAGTGCACCCGGAGCCCAAATCTCTGGCTCTGGGGCCCTGGTCCGACCTTCACGTGCCATGCATTTGCCCTGTTCACGCAACAGCATGTATTTTTAGGTGATTTGAGGTGGGTTGCACGATTTGGGCTGATGAGCCAAATCGGTGCGAGCCAAATTGAAGCACCTATAGGCAGCGTCTTCCAAAAGTATGTCAGCAGCACTTTTATGGTCAAGATGAGGATTGATTTGGGATCTTAAGGACTCTTTTGGTTCATTTTGAGTTGGGGA
>JAAUXT010147593.1_pt1 | contig 27573 bp, 25 predicted proteins | sample 7278171 | NCBI WGS metagenome assembly JAAUXT01 (sample SAMN14350112, study PRJNA611818) | marine sediment metagenome | isolation source: surface marine sediment (1.8m) | place: French Polynesia: Moorea | collected 2018-08
CAGAAGACAGCATGGCTGGTGGAGGACAAGGAGGACAAGGAAGAATTGATAAACAAGGAAGAATTGATGACATTAATGCCACTGCAACGCTGCAAGGGACTTCGCACTGCAGTTGCCTTGAGCACTGCTTCTCGTTCATTCATTCATTCATTCATTCATTCATTCATTCATTCATTCATTCATTTTCACCCGTTCATTCTCATTTATTCACTCATTCACTCACTCATTACCAGCTGCGCTGGTATTGGTTTGCCCCTGTAATCTTGTCCGGTTGCAGTACAGACAGACATTGTCCAGGGAACCCCCCCCCTTCCCCTGTACACAGAAAATTTTCAACTTGGACATTTACCACAGAACCCTCAGCCAGACATTGTCCTGGGTACCCCCCTTCAAACAGAAAATGTTCAACTGGGACATTATTTGTGGAACCCTTAGCCAGACATTGTCTGTGGAACCCCAGCTGGACATTGTCCAGGGTACCCCCCCCCTCCCACAAACAGGAAATTTTCAACTTGGACATTGTCCGTGGAGCCTTTTGCTGGACATTGTCCTCAGTACCCTTGGCCAGATATTGTCTATGCAATAACGTCATTTTCTCAGAAATGGAGTGTTGTAGAGCAATTCCAAGGCCAGATTTGGAAAGAACTTGATTGAAAAGGGGACTTTTTTACCACTTGAGTGATGGTCTGGAAAAAGTCAATATCTTGGAAACAGCTTTGCAGAGCAATTCCGAGACCAGATTTGGAAGGAACATGACTACAAAGGGCACTTCTGAGATGAAGTGCTGTACTGCTGATGTACGTGGTGTGCGGTTGGTTCACCTTGAAAGTCCACTCACTCACTCACTCACTCACTCACTCACTCACTCACTCACTCACTCACTCACTCACTCACTCACTCCATTCATTTCATTCATTTCATTCATTCATTCATTTCACTCGTTTCCTAGCCCAGTGTTGGTGTCTGTTCCAAATTTGAGTGCAGTCGTTTTGCACGATTTTGTTTCCAAAAATTATTTGTTTGTTTCTGTGTTTCGAGGCTCTAATCAGAACAACGCACGTACATTGTGTGTCTTCACAGGACGCACAGCGTGATACTGGCTGATGAGATGGGTCTGGGCAAAACGATCCAGACTGTGTCCTTCATACAAAACTTGATGCATGAGCATCAGAACTACGGACCGTACCTGATCGTCGTCCCGCTGTCAACCGTTCCCACGTGGCAAAACGAGTTCTCTCGATGGGCACCTGAAATCAACGCCATCGTCTACCTCGGTGACGTGGACAGCAGGAAGAAGGTCAGTGTTTCGTTTCGTTTGCCTTCGTGAGCCTCACTTTTCCAACGCACGGTGCCGGTGTTCAGGAAAACCGAAACTAGAAACGGACGCTGTGTGTTTTCGATCACTGTTCACTCAAACCAACTCGCAGCACTCGGGCCAGCCACTTCTTACGAAATGCAGGATGTTTTTATTTGTCATAGATTTTTGAAAGAAGGGAGGGGATCATTCTGTCAGTTCTCTTTTGTGTCATGTGGTTTGTTAAATGTCACACACAAAGGTCGCTGCCATGCTCGACCAGGGAGAATGTGTGGACTGAGGACTTTGGACAAGTCAGTTTACTTGCAAGTAAGTTGAAATTTGCACCTGTATTCCTGATTGCATTCACACCAATGAAACCACAGCCCAGCTTTTGGGATTTCCTTCAAATGAATGGGTTCTTTGTATGTAACCTTGAATGGTACCTTTTGTTGACTTGGTGTGAGAAGGCAATACTTGCACAACATATTGGTGACATCAGTGCTGACTAGCTACCCAAACTCTTGCAACAGTCTTGAAGTCTTTGTAACATGAATGAGAGTCTCTGCCCAAGACATCCTCTCTTTTTGATGCTGATTTTTGGTTGGCTTCTCTCTTCAGTGTCCTCTCTTCATGTTGTGGTTTCAGGGAGAGCATGTTGCACTCAGCCCTTGGTATGCTCATACCTTTGTGATTCAGACATGGGTTGATACAAAGAAAAATTCTAACCAGTCCCATTGATCACACAAGTGGCCATCAAGGTTCACCTGTTCAGGAAAATACTTTTCCAGCTTTTGGCATAAGATCATTGCCATATTTTGACGAAAAGAACCGCTTTGGTTCTTTTGGTAAGAACACTATTTTCAACCAATTCTGTCTTCAGTTCACAGTATTTCTGGAGCAGTCTGGAAAATGTCAAATGTCAAGAAAAGCAAATACCACCCCCACCCCCCCAAAAAAAAGTCACCTTGGATTGGTGAACTATTTTTTCCAGCACAGATGAGCAAATGATGGTCTGAAACTAGACTGGTGTTGTCTCAAATCCTGTTAAACGTTGTCATGAAAGATTGTGGAATCCCAAACTTCAACAGCCTCCCACAATCTTCAAATATCTCATTCTGAAAGTGACGTTGATTTTTTTGAGCAACATCGTTTCTCCTGAAAACAGCAGCATCAGTGGACAGGGACCTCAAGTACAGTCGTGCAGGAAAAAAAACAACAATGGCCTTGTCCACTATCAGTCTGAAGAGATGTGCTTTGTGCCACAAATTGTTACATCTGGTGTGTTTGAACCTCTCCTGCAGTTGGAAGGTTTAAAATTTGTTTGGGCTTTCTTGCGAACCCTTGTGGACAGGAATTGCAAGTAGAGGGCTGAAGTGCAGATGCATTTGGACTCAAAAATATTGTGATGGATTTTCCTTTCCCCTGCCAATTTATTTTGGCCTCTATTATTGTTTTTCAAATTTCAGTTGGAAAAAAAGAGATGTGTGTGCAGACTGACAACCCTTGGCAATAAATCTTTTGATCCTGCCTTGCAGGTTACAAACATTGTTGATATTCCTGTCAGCCTGCAAACAATCAGAGCAACTCAACTGTCCTGTCACAGGACAAAAGTATGCTTCCTGCAGAAAACATTTGAGGTGATTGCCTCCTTTTTGGCACAAGAAGGTGCTTTTGTTTGTCAGATGTGGGAATACACTGTGTTTCATGTCAATGTGGCAGTGTTGAATCACAAGGGGGCATAGACATGTTTGGAGAGTGCTGGTCTTTTGCTGGTGTTGGTTGGTTTGAGTGACATGATGCCAGATATCTGACCCATGGATAAATCAGTTGTTAAACATATTTTTCTTTGGGCTGGTTCTAATTTTGTCTTGTTCATTACAGATTCGGGACTATGAGTGGCTTCATCCTGCCAACAAGAGATTCAAGTTCAATGTCATTATCTCTACGTACGAGATCATTTTGAAGGACAAAGCATACTTGCAGTCAATCGACTGGTCAATGCTGGCCGTGGACGAAGCTCACAGACTGAAAAATGATGACTCGCTTCTCTACAAAACGCTGATAACATTCAAATCGAATCATCGCCTGCTCATAACGGGGACCCCGTTGCAGAACTCGCTCAAAGAATTGTGGTCTTTGCTTCATTTTATCATGCCAAACAAGTAAGTTTCGTGATGAGAGGTTTACGTTCTTTGTGATTTCGTCGTCCTTGTAAACTCTCGGAGGGCGTTGGTCGCGGTTTCAACTGAAGTCGGGAACGTGTGGACTGTGATTGTTTCGAGGCATTTGGTTTGGTCTGTGGCTGGTCCTACAAGATTGTGTTTGTGTGCGAGTTGGTGCTGAAATTGGTCTCTGGACAGTATTTGAAAGGTGAATTGATATCGAAAGAATTCGTGTCGTGAACACGGCTTCGGTTTTCCTCTAGTGATGTGCAAATGCACCCCGTGGTGTGCGAAGTGGAGTCCGGGTTTTCTTTTTCTTTGACTCGACAAAGGAGGGGGAGGGGGAGGTCCTACCGACATTTTCTGTTTCATCTGCACTCACAAAATGACGGCAGAAATGTACGGTGTGTTCATTGTTTGCCAGGTTTGACGACTGGGAAGACTTCGAGAGTCAGCACTCCTCCGCCAAGTCCGGGTACGCCAAGTTGCACAAGGAGCTGGAGCCTTTCCTTCTGCGCAGAGTGAAGAAAGACGTGGAGAAGTCGCTCCCCGCGAAAGTCGAGCAGATCCTTCGAGTCGAGATGACAAAAATACAGAAACAGTATTACAAGTAAGTGCACGGGCGGATTTGACGTGCTATCGACACGTGGTTGATTCACCTGCGTCAGATGATCAGGATCTTCGGGTTGTTTTCGGTGAGTGATCAGTTTGTGATGATGCCTTTCCCAGGTACATCCTCACGAAGAACTACACCGCGCTGAGCAAGGGTGTGAAGGGCAGCGTGGGCACGTTCGTCAACATCATGATGGAGCTCAAGAAATGCTGCAACCACGCCTTCCTCACGCGTCCGCCCGAGGAGGACCAGCAGAGAGCCGATTACTTCGAAGTGCGTGCACCTCACAGTCTCTGCTTGTCCTTGCAACGTGCTTGCTGGCATTTGGCGATTGTATCGACGGCCTTCATGTCTGCGTTCTTGCCTTGCAGACGCTGGTGAAGAGCAGTGGCAAACTGCTGCTGCTGGACAAGCTGTTGATTCGGCTCAAGGACGCCGGGCACCGCGTGCTCATCTTCTCGCAGATGGTTCGCATGCTGGACATCATTGCGGAGTACATGCAGTACCGACATTTCCCATTCCAGGTACAGTTCACTCTTCGCCTGTGTACATTCGCCTTGAGGTACGCTTTTCGTCGTCGTATATTTTCAATTTTGTACCAAACCTGAAATGCTCTTTTTGACTGCAGAGACTTGACGGATCAATTCGCGGCGATTTGCGAAAGCAAGCGATGGATCACTTCAACGCCGAGGGATCTGAAGACTTCTGCTTCCTCTTGTCGACGCGCGCAGGAGGTCTGGGTGTGAACCTGGCCACCGCAGATACTGTGATAATATTTGACAGTGATTGGAATCCTCAGAACGACCTGCAGGCTCAGGCGCGAGCACACAGAATTGGGCAGAAAAACCAAGTGCGTACCGACAGTAGTTCTGTGCTGAAACAAACGAAGCGTTGATTTGACAAGTTGACAACTCGCTTGTACAGCATTTAGATCATTCTCTGGAACATTTGAGAATCTGCATTTCAGGTCAGTGTGTACAGACTTGTCACAAAGAATAGCATAGAAGAAGATATCGTGGAGCGAGCCAAGAAGAAGATGGTGCTGGATCACCTCGTCATACAGAGAATGGACACGACGGGCAGAACGGTGCTCGACAGGAAGAGCATCAATCAAAAGTGAGGCGCCCCCTGCAATGTTTTCGGACCTCAGCCGTGAGTCAGACAAGTTCGTCGTCTGTGTATCCCACTTTCACGAATTTCTTTTGTCCAAATTTAGTTCTTCGCAACCATTCAACAAAGAAGAGTTGACCGCGATTTTGAAGTTTGGTGCTGAAGAGCTGTTCAAAGAGGACGAGAAGGAAGACGACGAGCTGCAGGTGAGCGACGAGTCCCGCGGCGCTGAGTTCGGCTTCACTCTCGAAGGTGTTGGGATGACATGTGAACGCTTCTGTTGTGGCTGCAGGTGGACATCGACGACATCCTGAAGAGAGCGGAGACGCACCACACGCAGGAGACGTCGCAGGAAGCGGACGAGCTGCTGTCTCAGTTCAAAGTCGTCAGCGTCGACAACATGGAGGACGAGGAGCTGGAAAGATACGACGCCGGTGCGTGCCTGAACATACTTCCTATCTGTTCGCTGAGCTTCGCATCGACCGTGTGTACCGAAATGCCTCGTGGTATTGCAGGGAAAGAATGGGACGACATCATACCGGAGGAAGAGAGGAGGAAAGTGACGGAAGAAGAGATACAGAAAGAGCTAATGGCGCTCAATCTTCCACCCAGGCAAAGGAAACAAATCACAAAGGTGAGGCTGACTTTCAACTTCACACCAAATGACGGTTACCCTTCAGAGAGCACTCGCTTTCCGCCCAGTGCAAGGGAGCCTTGTGCTGGTCAGTCATTCGAAATGAAAAGACTCAAGCAAACGTCTCGAACCGCAGCCTGCACCCGAAATCTTTGTGAGTTGTTGAGTTCATTTGGTCAGTTGTTTGTTGCACTTCATGAAACTGTTGCGGTTTGTTGTTTATCGCGAGACACTAACGAGGTCCTGAAGAAGTGTCGTTGTTGAAATTACTGAAATAAGTAAAAGGAAACTCTTGAGGATTCACTGCTGAGAAACTTCGCATCGAGCCACTGTGAAGAGCAGTCCAGAGTTACCGAATAAGCACACGGCGCGACCAGATTCACGTTACACATTGATCATTGCAGCTGAACATCTACGACTCCGATGATGACAAGAAGAAGAAAAAGCACAAGAAAAAGCACAAAAACGACAGCGACGATTCGGATTCAAGTGACGAGGATTCGGAGGATGACAAACCGAAGAGGCGGGGCCGACCCAAGGCTCTCAAAGGCTTCACCGACCAGGAGCTGAGAAGGTTCATCAGGAGCTTCAAAAAGTTTGGTCGGCCTTTGGAAAGGTGGGTGAAGTCTCAAATTTCGAGGTGCGACTCAGTCGTGTCAAGAATGAAATGAAAGATTACTAATGAATTTTGGACAGAGAATAAGATGCAATGGATTTCAACACAGATTGGACGCCATCGCGTTCGACGCTGAGCTGCAGGAGAAGTCGGAGGCCGAGTTGAAACGAATCGCCGAAACTCTGCAGAATGGTGTGCAACAGGCCGTTCGCGACTTCGAAGAGAAGCAGCAAGAAGGCCAAACAGCTGAAGGTATGTTAGTCGGTCAGCTGATTATCAGCCGCTTGTCAGATCATTTTGGTTTGCGCCCCTGTATCTGGCTATTTGGGTGATGAACTGTCACTGCTGGATTACCCCCCCCCCCTGCCCAGTGAGGTAAAATCCAAAACTGGCCGTTTCCAAAACTGGAAAGTTGCAACTTTGCATGCAAGGGGGCGGGGTAAATGCGGAAGTGGAAATGTCCAGAACTGGAAATTTCCAGGTACTGGGTGTCCCCACCCCCCTTCAAAAAAAAAGTTGGAAGGCTGACAGTGCTGTACTGCCTGTGTACGCGGCGAGCTACGCAAAGAGTGCTTTTTTTTACTGAAGGAAATCAACATTTCTGTGTGGATTTGTGTTGATAGCATGTTTGTTGTCCAGGAGGCAAGAAAGGCAGCAGAGGACCAAGCTTCAAGATGTCGGCGCAAGTCAGCGTTCAGGCGAAGCCCATCATTCAGGCTGCCAGGGATCTGGAACCATTGGCAAGAACTATCCCGATGGACAAGGAAGAGCGGGAAAAGTGAGTCGTCACAGAACCTTGAAGTGCATTGTACACTTCGCCTCTCGGATCAGGTTCACTCAAATCCCCTGTGTGGACAACCTTATGACGTTGGCTTTTCTTTGCAGATGGAAGTTGGTGGCTCAAGTGAAGCTTGTGCATTGGGATTGTGAGTGGAGCACGGACGAAGACACCAAGTTGCTGAAAGGAGTGTTTGAGTACGGCATGGGGAGTTGGGAAGCAATAAAAAGTGATCCGGACCTGGGACTGCAAGACAAGGTACGTCATTTTGAGTTCCTTGTGTTGCCTCATTTGTCCGATTTCCTGCATGTTGATGCTCGTGGTCCGCAAACTTCAAGCGCCGTGACCATGTTTTCAACAATTTACAGGTGATGCCAGACAACGGCAATCTGAAGCCACAAGCCAAACATCTGCAAACGAGGGCGGAGTATCTGGTGAAAATTCTGAACAGGCAACAAAACCTGATCGGCACAATGGTGAGTCTTCAAACGTCAACCGTCGGCGAAATGCGGCACCAGTACCTGGTACCTGGACACGAATTTCACGACAAGTTTCTTTTGCAGGACGAAAAGAAACCGAAAAAGAAAGCAAAACAAAAGCAGGAGAAAGCTCCCAAAGCTTCATCGTACAAGAACGCACGATTCAAGTCCGACGAGCTGATTGTTGACGACCCTTTGTCCGATGATTCGAGCAACGACGAGAAGACCAAAGACAAAGAAAACGAATCGAAGGACAGGCCAGAAAGCAAACACGAAAAGAAAAAGAAGAAGAAGAAGAAAAAGGTTGAAGCAGAGGAAGGAGAAATAATTGAAAGTGAAAAGCCTGGGAAGTCAAAGAAAAAGAAGAAAAAAGACAAGGAAAAGAAGCACAAGGTAGAATACTTTTGATACGCGCGATCTTGACACCTGGGCTTCTATACTTATCACCATCGTGCTCTCCATGTGTTCACATGACCCGCGGTGCCCCTTTTGCGATTTCTTCTGTGTTTGGTTGTGTGTGGGATGAGGAAGGGGCGACCCACAGTCTGAATGCTCGGCCGAAAGAAAGTGAGTGAAAAAGGTCTGGTTTGAACCCACAACCAAGTCTTTGTGGGGCTGCGCGCCGTCCAACACACGGTGTTCTTTGTTTTGAAAGTTTGATTCCGAGCAACTCAGTTTCTCATTTTCGCAAGTTGCTGTTGACTTGCAGAACAAGGAGGGGCCAATGCACTTCACGGCAAACAACGAACCTGTCGCAGTTGCAGTCGCGGACGGGAGCGGTGAATTGGAACCCGAGGCCTTCGCTTTTGTAAGTTCTGGCTTTGTGCCTGCGACCCCCACTGAGTCATTGAGGATCAAAGGAAATGTGTGCACACGTGTGATGATGCGCGTCGTTGCAGTGCAAGACGCGGATGAGGCCGGTGAAGAAGTCTCTGAAGATGCTGGACAACCCCGATCCAGGTCTGTCCGAGATGGAACAGCTGCTGCACACCCGCAAGTGCCTGCTCAAGATCGGGGATCACATCAACACGATTCTGGCAGATTATCACGATCCAGATCAGATCAAGGCCTGGAGGAGGTTTGTGGCTGATTTCTCGCTCAATGCAGTTTACATTGTGACCGTGCGCGCGAAACTGTGTTCAACACAACTCGCACCTCGCTGTTTCAGCAACCTGTGGGTGTTCGTCTCCAAGTTCACAGAGTTCGACGCCATCAGACTGTACAAGCTGTACAAAAACGCCGTTAAGAAACGCGAAGACAGCCAGAGAGCAGCTCAGGTGAGCGGCGCATCATTGACTTAGGATACGAGAATGGACGTCACGTCACACACTGGAGAATGCTGCAGAAAAGTTTTCGCATATGATTTCGTAACTCTTGAAAAATATTCTTTTAGTCTGCAGAATCTTCTAGTCAAAACAATCCCAATCCATCCGCGAAGAAAGATCGTGATGGCAAGAGCAGCAAGTTGAAGGAGAGCAAACACAGGCGGCCTCGAGCGCCGGGAGTTACCGAGACGCACAGCGACAACAGCCGCGATGCGTCCAGTTCCCGAGACAGGTGCGTCGTGTTCGCTGCTGCACAGCTGGCGAAGCTGACACTAGCCAAGTTCGGCCGTCGTAAACAGAAGGTGGTCTTTTGTGCAACTTTTACTGTGGTGTATTTTCAGTCATCCCGTGGTGAACGGTCCACGCAACCATCCCACGTCGTTCGGCAACATACTCAAAAACCCGAGTGGCGACAGCGGCGACAGATGGCAGCATTCTAGTCCACACGAGCGTGGTTTCAACAGTCAAAAATCCAGGTAAATACGTCTTCGGTCTTTTGGCAAAAGCGCTCCCGCTGGATTGTTCAGTCCGAGCGACACCATCCTTACTGAAAAGCAAAATTACGTCGACGAACGTAAAATCTTGAACGGGCACATCCGGGAAGAAAACATACTTCACTGGGGAAATGGGGGAATTTTTGCAAAAGGTTCTGGAGCAATCAAGGAATTCGAAAAGAAGAGAAAGGCAAGGAAAAACAAGCATATTCCTCACAAATGTAGCCGTCGACAGCAGTGGGGGTCGGAAATCACCGTTTTGTGGGGATTGCAAACAGCCAATCTCCTTTTTCCCCAGACAAATCTGTGCTTCAAATGCTAAAATTAGAACAGATTTTTAGTTGCGCGAGCGCGACTTAAGTAATCGGTGCCCGTCTGTCTGTCTGTTCACACCTCAGTTTCCATGATGTAGTGAGGTGGGTGGGTGGTCACAACGTCATGGAAAAGTTGAGCCACCTTGAGAAAGAAACCTGTGTGACCCCCTCTCACAATGTCATAAAGTTGAGCCAGTCTGAGAAAGAAACCTGTGTGACCCACCCCGCTCACAACATCACGGAAAAGTTTAGCTGCCCTGAGAAAGAAACCTGTGTGACCCCCCCCCCCCCGCCTCATGGAAAAAAATGCAACTCAACACGCGACACAATGCCAGGGGCATTCTCGTTTGGTTGTTTTCGAGGAGAGCGGGGTTCACCGACAAAAGGTCTTGTACCATTTGCTCCCAGGTGGCCGCCGCATTGGCCTGGCATGTCTCTCTACCAGTGAGTGAAACGGAGAGTTTCTGTTCAAGCACTTCCAATTGTTTTCGTTGGTTTTACTTCGTTCAGGTCTGTGCGAAGTCAGACTGAATTTGGGGGGGGGGGGGGTTTGAAACAGCAACACGATTTTCCAGTCGTGGTAAAATCAATCATTTCCCCAGTACATAACGCTGAATCCAAAACCTTTGTCGTCAGCGAAAATACAACTCCAGACCAGAATGCTGTCTCTGAAAGTTGCTCGGGTTGTTTGCCAGCATGTCTGATGCGCACGGGAGTTCTTCATTTGCCTGGCTGTTTTGTTGCCAGGAGTTCCGGTTGTCTCTGGCGAACCGCCCGGCCCAGAGCTATTGACTGCGTGTAAAAATGTGAACATCGCACGGGAATTAGTGTTTCAGCGCCTGTTGGAAGTCAGATGCATTTGAATCTATGCCATATCATTGTGCTCTTTTGCTGTTAACCTGTGGCCCCGCGGTGCAGCTATCATTGATAAAGCAACACGTGATAGGTTTGAAGCCATTGCATATGTGCTGTCGGGAGTCTTCTTGAAGCGTCTCAGCTGCCAGCAATTTTAGAACATCGCAACTTCATAATTAGTGCGGTAAAAAAAAAATGAAACAAGCGAAATGACCGACGATGTGAAAATCACACTTCACAAGTGGTCGATCAGACGTGAAGGTTCGGTTGGAAAGAGTGATGTCTGAAAGGTGGCAGTTGGGCTCCCTGTCGGGATGGCATTTCACTTATCATTCCTCCTCCTATTTACTACCGACTCTCAGCTGAAGTACAAATTGTGTACGAGGCAGTTTGGTGTCGGGGAGGGCTTTTTACAGGACGAGTTTGAATCGATTTAAAATCTGCATCCATGACTGGTCAAGTGTTACAGCATGGAAGGCAGCAGCGAGCTTGTTACTGTGTGTTGTTGGCACAAAAGAAATGTATCGGGGTGGAACTTGTACTCGAGTGTTGCAGTCGCCTTTGTACGATGTAACTGTCAGCACCGCTGACCTTGTAGCGCCTTTGCCATTGTCGTACACATCACTCAGCCAAGTACTAATTTGTTTACCTCCAAACCTGCTCACCGATAAGCAAAGCACTGTTCTAAAACGAAAACGACTGAGAAGGCAAGAATTGCCGTCAGACTTGCGCCCTCGTGACTTGTAATTAACTACCGGTGTTTCTTTCTGGCGCAAGTTTGGGGTGTCTTCAGCGAGCAGCTGCTGAACGTCGCAGGCGTTCCAATGAAAATCACGTCACGAAAATAATTCATCTCCCTGTGAACTTGTTTCTCTGTGTTCCTTGATTCGAACTTGTTGCCCAGGCGCCAGCGTGAGCTGGCATTTGTCCGTGTTTCTCGTGCCGACCCCGAAGGCGCTGGCACGGACATTTGTGTTTCGAAAAGATGTAGTTCGGACACGCAACCCCACCCGTTCCCTCCCCAACCGTGGGCTGGCTGTCTGAGGCATCCTCACGTCGGCAAAATGTCTGGACAAACTGTCTGACGGAGCCTCCTCTCCCACCCACACCGCGCGCGTCGCGAACCAAGAAACTCTTTTGCTTCCCTCATCGAACACGTTTTGTCTTTCAGTTACAACTCCTCTCACGGGGGTTATGGGCGCGGTCCTGCTCCGGGCAGCGCGAGGCACCAGGGACCACACGGTGACCACAGGTACCATTTCTCCCAAGTGCCTTCTTTCCTTTGACGCAACTGTTGGCATAACCGCCGGCCGTCAAATATTGGCGTTGTCTGTTTCTTTGTCGATTTCTTCGCAGGATTTTGAAACGTGCGCGTCATCGTAGTTTAGGATGCATACAGTTGAGCGGTTTCTGTTCAGGTTTGGCCCGGAGAAAGGTCACGACGGGCGCGGCGGCTTCGGACACTTCCCGCGGGACCGCGACGGCGGCGGCTTCTCCCGGTCCGACCACCACCACCGCTCCGACCACAGATCTCACCACTACAGACCCGACCACCACACCCATCACTCCAACAGACCGCCGGACGAAGACCGGTCAGTCCCGCGTTTCCGCGACCATTAGATGGTTTCAAACGATTCCACCATTTGACTTTGGGACGGGTCAGGGTGCAAGAGTCTTCTACACCGCCACGGTTTGTCATTGCAGATACGGCGGGAGTTACGGTTACGGTCACTCTGAGAGGAAGAGGAAGGCAGATGAAGACTTTTATGATCGCCGCTCGAAAGAACCGCGTCAGGGCGTCTCCCCAGTTCCTCCCGATTATCACTGACGGGACCCGCCCCGCCAACATCTCTCGCCTTCCAGCCCGCGGTTTTCCCGCGCTACGAACTGTGATCAGTCAAACTTTCATGCCACTTGTGAATGAACGTAGAAGCTGCGCACTTGATCAGGCATCGCGACGTTTTGCTCGTCACGAAACAGCCACTTGGCCGCCGTTCTCATGGAACAAGTTTTGGCGTACTTCGCAGACAGCTTCAAAGAAATTTTCAGCTTTGTTTTCGGGATTCTGAATCCTGAGTGAGAATTGTTTTGTGAGTATGTGGGAAGTACTGAATGCGAAGGCCTGGTGTATGAGGCCCAAATTTGAAGAGTCTGCATTATTTTTTGTAGGGAAGTTGTACATTTTGTTCCTTTCGTTTAGATTACGTCGAGCTTTTGTAATTTGGGGTTCCGAACGGGGTTCAAAAGAATGGAGATTTTTTCAAGGTGTGTCCCGGATTGCGGCTTGGTGTTCGGACAGCAGTTCGATGCCAAACTTCCAAGATTCCTTTTCGAGGCGAAGATGGTTATTGTAGATAAATTGTTGCCAAGTGAAATAAACACGAAGATGTCAGGATAAAAGAGCTGATTTTGGTGTCTTGTGCGTGCAATTCAGTGCAGAAAGGAGTCGTCCGTCTCTGCTCAGGCGATTCGCGGCGGACAAGGAACACCTTGAGGGCAAGAGCTTCCCAGCTTCAGATCGTGGGGTGAAGTGGATCAGCAAATTGGTGTGAAGATCTTCAGAGCTCAAGCGAATTTTGTTGTGTAAATACAATACATTCTGGTCTGACAAGTTGAAGCAAATAGCAACAAACAACGTGTATGTCAAGCAGCTTTGAAGCTGCAAACGGGCGATAAACATGTCAATTTATGTTTGGCTGTTCTCGGGTGATAAGGAGAATAAATGACGCAAGGCCGGACCGCAGGACAATTCGAAACAAGCAAAGCTCCGACAGAAGTGAAACATTTGGTCAAATTGACCAACGGCGAAGATGTTTGAAGCACAAGCTGATTTCCATGCACAGCCGCGCCGAAGTGCGGAAACTTACCGGGAAACTAAAACAGCGAAAATCCGCAGAGCACGGGAAAGGGGGCAACTAATTTGGGCCCTTATCTGTTTCAACCTTCGGTAAAGCTTCAGTATTCGTGCTTTATCTCGAATATTAGTGGGATGATATGGCCGCAGCGCCAGCCACACAACCTTTCAATCATAATCACTGGCAATACATATGCTTCAGCATATCACCGTTTGACAGCTACCTTTCAAAAAAGGCGCAAGAAAACATGCTCCTTGCACACAGGATGCCTTTGTGGCAATCAGGTGCACTCATAAATTTCAGCGCAAAGAAAATAAATAACGATTTCAGCAACAGAAACATCCTTCGAAGTGTTGGTATGTTTGAACAAAAGTCTTTGCTTCGAAACGCAACCAAAGTTTGCCCGAGTGCTGGATATGCACCAGGACGCGAGTTCCTCTGGTGAGATACCGGGCTTCTTCATCTGACTCCTACAAGTTGAACAAACACGAGGTGACACATATTTGTGTACACAACTGTGCTCTCTTGTACACCTGGAGCACACCTGCACACAACAAAAACTCAAGGAAATTCCTGCTTCAGTTTTTCAGTGAAGGACAGGTTTAGCACGCACACTGCACTTGTGTGCAGTTCAACGAAAACAAATTAGTGTTGAGAGCAGAAGCCTTCGTGCTTTGATACATCGCGGAACTCGTTTATTTCCATCCCGAGTCGTTGCGCTGGTGTCCCCGCAGAGATCGTCAATGGTCTCTTTCAATGTGTTCTCACATAAAATGCCCATAAATACTCGTCTGCTCGGTTCGCATCAGCTGCATTCGAATTCTGCTCTTTCTTCTCAGCCCTTGCAACTATTCTTGTTCGCCGTTCTCTCGTTGGAACGAAATGTTTGTCGATCCCAAGACTGAAATTTCGCTGAATAGGACACAGAGAAACTTTTCAACTGAGTGGATCCCTTGCAAATATTCGACGGTGAAATTACCATGTGGAGAATAGAATGTAATTTCATCGATGAATGGATTTCAAAATCAATGTTTTGCAATGATTTCGCCCTGCTCACGAAGCACGTTTGAAAATATGACGGTTGAGTGTTCTCAAGATGGTGAGGATTTTCTGAAGATAATTGTGCTGCGAGATTGCTGAGGCTACCGCTGTGGCATGAGCAATGTTATTTGAGACACCAAATCATCTCGAAGGAAAACTTCGTCTTGAAAGCCTTCAGATATCACACTGGCAAGGCCTGTCAGAATGACGCTACAGTTGCAGACTTCAGGATCGTGGATCTACTGAATTTTTCAAACGCAGAAAAGTTCCTTTTTGCCGTGAAAATGGACGCATTCTGAACACACCTGACAGCAACTGTGGGATGACCAAGAGCGCTTTCTGACCATGCATGTCTTTCACATGACCCCAGCACCGAGGCAACAAAGCCAGTTTGACTGTGTTTAGAAAGGGGAAGGCAAACCGATATCAAAAGGGTTGCACGGAGGGAAGCGCATACCCGCTCACCCCGAATTGACATTTTATTCTGGCATCTCAACTAACAATGTAAACCTTTACCCCACAACAGGAGACATTTAAATTTGTAAGTCGCTGGAAGAAAAACCGTTGGCTGTTTACCTTGCCCTGAAACAACATGAGCAATGAAAATATTCATCAGCCTGCCCAGTGGATGCTGTGGGGCTCGCTTTCTCTTTCTTCGGAGCTTGAATTTGTGGACGACAAAAATTCATTCTGTTGTTTACACAAATTTATTTTTTCCTCTTTTCAGTTTTTACAAATATAGGGTTGTTCACAAGAGCATCACTCCAACAAACGAAGCGAAGTGCGGACTGTTGAACAAGAAGGCTGCACCTGGAAAGCCCGCGGATCCTCCACACCAATTTAGCCGACTGGAAACTTGCAGATTTTGCCATGTTGACTCACCATGTCGACTTGTCAGGGGAGGGGGGAAGGTATGTCCACGCTGCTGAAAAATAACTAGCAATCAATGCCAAGTTCAAAACAGCAATGTTGACTCCAATGTTGACTTTCAGGGGTGTGGGGTGTGGATCAGATCTACATTGCAGTTTCCAACTCAACATTTTCCAGCAATATGGACTCATCCCCCCTGGTAAGCAAGTCAAAACATACGCACTCCTAGTGATTACACTAAACCCGCCGTATTGTCCATCGGCAAACCGCAGGCTTAAAAAGTCCAGTCTGTGTGCTGATGTAGATTGCTGATGTAGATGCAGGTTTTGGAAGAACGGGCTGGATCAAGACGTGTTGACAGAAGGAATTGGGTTGAAGGAGATAAGAACCTGCCAGATGACCCGAACAGATGAACCTGCTCTTCTTACAACAGATCTGCACACGTCATGAAATAACAATTACCACCAGCAACACTTTTCAGAACTTCGAAAATAGTGGATGCAACGACGCTTTTTTCACAACTGAACCTAAGTCCCTTCAAGATTTTCTCCCCAGAGTAGCAAACGCACGGTATGAAGACGTGATTGCAAAGGATATCGCTTCACCATGTCGGTAAACATCATTTCATGTGAACAGCAACTGAAATAATATCCCCCCAGCCTCGTGGCGTAAATAGGACGATGTGTATTATTACAAACGGCGCAGGACGAAGAATTCGGAGCCGAGGTCAAGTTTGGTTTCTTCTGATGAAAACTCAAGAAAATTCCTCTTTCATCAACGTTTCAACTTGCGGGAAAAACTGTTGCACACGAAACAATGTTAAGTACTTGCCTTGACAAAAAATCCATAGCAGAATGGCAGGTAAACTCGATGTCACTCGCATCAATTTGATGGCATCAGTTATTGAATTATTGCCGACACGGTGATTGCGTTCCCAATACGGTTGAAACGTCAATGTACTGAAACCTTCGTTTTCATACAAATGCGGATAATATGGTTGATCATGATTCTGTGTCGCAATAGAAAGTGTACTTATAATTATGGAAAACAACTTCACAAAAGCGTTCAGCGAAATTATTGACATTCCTGGTGTATAGCAATCAATCTGTTTCAAATGAAATGTTTCTGAGCATGAAATCTCCCTGGTTGCACGTCCCCACAGGTACTTGACACAAACATGTGGGTCCCCAAACTGAGTATCACAGGTTATCTGGTACATCAATGTCCTTCCAACTCGAAAAACAGCAAAGCTCAACTTCTCATAGCTGTTTTGATGTGCGACAGAAGAACTCTACCAAAGGCAGATTTAACATTGTTGGACACCAAAACGTCACACCAGCCTTCTCCTCTAGCTCACACCACTTTCACCAAAACGTCAGAGGCGCACATATCCTCCTTGTCTTGCACGAATTTTGCACAGGGACCGAGGATGGTCGCTGTCTCTTACCAACTTTCAGGAAAGAAACTTCCCTTGCCCCTCTGTTCACAATGACCAAGCACACATGTGCGGCCCATTTCTTTCGGAACTCATCACCACCCCCTGACTGGTGAAAATAGCTCTGAAACTGTAGGGAAATTTTTCGTGTCATTTGAAGAATGAATGAAGCACAGTGCAGTTCGGTGTGTCCAACGTGCTATCATTGAGTCGCTCTTTTTCTGCTTGTTGGCGTTGATCGTCGTGAAGAATATTCCTTGCCGTTCACTGTCTGCGCACAAATAATGTGCACACGTTGTACTCGCACAAGCAAGATTCTCATCTTCCTCCTGCGTACTGGTACAAGTGGACGCAAGTTTATGGTACACCTTTATACTCGTATTTTACATCCATGGAAACATCCAATATCATTACATCTTTGTCAGCTGCTACAACACATCTCGAGGCCAGCTGGACAGTAGGAAAGCCAAAAGAGCGAGTAAAGCCTGTTGCGACGTCCTCTGAAGGGAAGAGAAATAGCAGCTTGATTGGGAACTTGTCCGTTGCACCGTGACATAGGAGCTGGTAGCTGCACTGGGGTGTGGTTTTCCTGCATGCGGCAGGGTGGTCCTGTTCCTGTGCATTTTTGCCGCCTGTGGGTACAGGCGGAGAACGTCCGTGAGCGCCTGCTGCGCCGCGCGCGTGAAATTCACGTCGCCGGTCGTCATGAGATCAAATACACAGCTGTCGTAGTAGAAATCGACGACGAGCGCTTCGCGACACTTGGCCTCGGCGACGTGGCGCGTCATCGCGAGTCGGGCGACGTCGGCGCCCTCCGCTGCCGCCTTCAGGCGCACGTGTTTCTGCGCCAGGTACTCGTGGTAGTCAATGAGCTCAGAGGGCGGGCAGCCGCGCGTGCACAGCTGAATCCCGTTGCGATTGTTGTTCATGCTGTGGTCCACCACATCCGTGGGCATTTTCATCGCAAACGTGAAGTAGCGTCCCACCTGTCGCACAATCAGCGTCGTGTCTATGTACCTGAGGTAGATTTCGATGTGTTTGTTGGGATCCTCCTCGACGATCTCCACACTCCGTTCCTGGCCGAAGTGAGTACTGCCGTCATCGAAGGACCCGGGAAGGTCATCTGTGGAAGCCTGGTATGTCACGTACTGGTCAGGTCCGCAACTGTTTTGCTTGATCACCACAGTCAACTGCAAAGACAAACAAAAACGTGTCAGTGCAGACACGTGCCCCAGGGATACTGAAGACTGTCAGATGAATGAAATTTCTGTCTGCATGACGGCGTTCGTACTATGGAGACAAGCGGTCATCACATTCTGACACAATTTTATTTCGTGAGCAGGGGAGGGAGTAATTTTCCTTTTTCAATAATCTCGAACCATCAGCACACACACACACACACACACACACACACACACACACACAAACACACCACGTTGGTGTTGCCACTCTTGCACGTTCCCTTTCATGTGAGGCAAGGATTTACGAGCAATTGAAACACCCGCACTTGAGACTGCAACGTTGGTTTACTGTTGGTTTTGTTTCACTCAAGAACTCAATTGTGTTTCTCCTGACAACGAACACGCACAGCTCTTAGAAAGGCAACGCACAACTCTTAGAATGGTAACAAGAAGACATGTCTACATCAGATCAAATGTGTCAATTGGGTCGTGTCACGGATTTAATTTTGGGGGTCGTGTTAAGGGTTCAAAAACATTGTTTACTTTGTCAAGATTTCTGACTGCTCACTGCCGCACAATACCCACCGTCCGCAAAGATGATTTGGTTGAGAAATTGGAAGGCCGACTCGAGCAGTCGGCTTCTGTTCAATTTCCAACAGCACAGGTGGAAACTATTGCATTTTGTTTATCACATGCTATGCCCCTCGTTCCGCGTAGTTTTGATATTTAGCAGTGCAGACGCCAGGTCGTGCAAGCTACGGGAGAACTTCACCGCGCAGCGAGGGCTGAGAAGAAATTGAGACCAAGAGGGCCCTGTGTAAAGTTAGATGCCTCATATTTGTCAACAGGAGAAATATGTTTTTCCCGTCCCGTACTGAGTTGAGGTTTCACTGCACAGCTGTGTCGGTTTCACCAAGTGCTGGAATACACGTACACGATTTTGAGGTTTCCCCAACAAGACTTCCTGAGTGTGAAACAAAGTAGGTCAGTCCAACACCTCGCAGGTTTCCAAAGCTATTTGCTCCTTTTCTTGAGCTCATGCCAGTCACATTCAGAACAGGTTCACAACGTGTTTCATTTGTCATCCAACTCTGCAATTCATTTAAGATTTATGGCGTGGCAAGCGCCTGAAATAATAAGCCTTGCGCTGGGGTTCAAATTGTGACCTTGGCTGTTGTGCTGTGCTGTGAAAGCAACTGAAGCAGGGATTACAATATGTGCGCGTACGAGGTTGCTGCAAGCAACATGGACAACCTTTGTATTTTCTGCAGAATCACTTGCCTACATTGTCAAGGGCTTGTTTTAAGTTTTTGTGCACAACCAGTTCAGCTGTGTACATCCAGCCACACAAAAAGATTCCCACAAAGCAGCTTCGAGTTTTATGGACAGCACCAATTCTGACAGCAACCTGACTTGAACAAGTGACTTTGTTTGAAGCCCCGCCAACTGTTGACACTGACCCAATTCGGAGCCCGTTTCATATCGTTATCATTAACAACTTACTCCGCTGTTTCAAGTGCATGTGGACCATGTTTGAGATAGCAATAGCAATGTAGTAAATGCCCAATAAATCACGGACGCACTCATTTTCATTTGGTTCCATATCCTTTCAATATTGGCATTCATTTGCCCGGTCTGCAGTGAGTCACAGACGGCTGTTATTCCAGGGGTTTCAACAAAAGGAGCAAAAAGGAGCAGCCACACTTCAACGGCACGATCAATGCAATCTTTTCACAAAACACCATTTGAAAACACCTTCACATTCACGAGCTGTTCCTTTGTGGAATGTCATTTCTGTTTCTGTCAGGAAAACGTTTCTTTGCTTGAAAACTTCACCTGCTTCCATTCCTTCCCAAACGAGTACAACCTCCTTTGTTTTACGAGGGACAACGAAAACTGGGTCCTATGTTGTTTGACATAGTTTCTCCCACATGACTGTTCATGAAGTTCGGGTGTAGTGAATAGCAATTCAAAATTTGTTTGTAGATTTTGATGGTGTTTTCATGATTTGTTTGCTTTCCGAAGAGTGGACTGAATGGAAGTATTGTCGTCGTCCTTTTGTTTGCCCAGCAAATGTAGCCCCAGTGAGATGAAATGTCTCTCATACCCCACACTGTACCATTTTGTCTAAGTGTCATGAATATATTCATACCAGACTTACCAACGTTTTAGCTTTTCGCAGGGTAAAATTCAAATTTTACCCAAGGTCATGCACTGAATAAATTGGTCAGATTTGCTCTCAGGGGAGAAAAGTTGAGACTCGAAATCTGTCTGTTCAAGCTGATCCAGGATCTGGTCGGGGGCGACCTCAGTCCGACTCACCCTCTGCCGAGGCTGAAAACTCGGGAGTACTTTATTGTTGGGGTTGGGGAGTCAGGGGCCCCAACTTCAAACATTAAAATGTGCGAAACAGGAAAAAGGTGGCTACAGCACAGAACAAGGGCTGAAGCATTATTTCAGAGTTGGGCGGGGGGCGGGGGGCGGGGGCGGGCCCGTCTCCCTGGACCCACCAGAGGTCTGTTCCGTTTGCAAAACTTGTGCAGACTACGAGTATGACCAGATCTCAGCACGAAAAATCTCTTGAAACACCCTTTTGTGACCGATGGACACATTTCTTCGGTTTTTTCCCTTTGGTTTCTCAAAGTAAGGTACGAAAGCAATCACGTCTTGTATGATGCACTTGCCAAACTTTCTACTTCATGAAAAGACCCAGTCTGCTTTGACGAAGAACAAAACGCTCAGTTTTCGAGTCCTCTCGTACGTTTGAACGCGCCTCCCGGGCAGATGACCGGTGTTTAGTACTCCGGTGACAAACACGTGCGTGCTGTGTTCCTTTTTCTCTTGGGTTTGCTTGTCGTAAAATCAAAATTTACAACCTCAAACTACCACCACTTCAGCTGCACCTGTGTGTGAACAAAGAAGCAACACCCAAAAGGTGAACAAAACCTCCTCGAAACATTCGTGCAAAGTTGCCCACGGCAACGACAGAAAATGATCACTGAAACAAATTTCACTGGAAGCTCCAGCTACGAGATTCAATGGCACGGCTGCTCAAAAGTAAGGTTGTTACCTTGCTTGTTGCTGTCGCTTGTCCTTCCCACATTCCAACAGGATCGTTGGTCACCATCACAGTAAGGTAGTCATTGTCAACCAGAGGCCAGGCCCCCTGCACTTTACACGTCTGAAACTCGTCAAAGAACGTTCTGAGGTGGGGGTCACCGAAGAGTCCACAATGTCTGTACTCCTGTTTGCCCTTGTATGAGCACACACTGCTGTGACTGGGGCGTCCATAGGGTCTGTCTGAGGGTTTGAACACTCTGCCGGAAGTGCTGCAGTTCAGCTGTTTCATCTGTTTCTCAATGCCCTTCTTGGCACTGTGAAAGTTCAAATTGCCAACACAGCCCCGGTTCCTGGTCATGTTACGAATGCAGTTGTTGAAGGTTCTCAGTGAGACGCATTTGTTGACTTGTTCCTGAGGAGTCAGCCTGTTGGGTCTTGTGGGGTCAAAGTCGTCTCTGACCCCCAGACTGTCCTGTGCGCTCTGGTACAGGTCCCAGCAGTGCGGCAGCTGACAACACGACTGCGGCGGCTCACACGTTCCCGCTGTGAAAAACAAAGAACCAACATGAGAAAGGCGAGAATTCGTTCAGCTCACAGGTGCTCGTCCCTGATAACATCAGGTTGTTACGTGCTGGAATCAAAGGTTGTTGGGAGGTGAGCCATGACAGGGTCTTGGCACCAGAGCTGTTGAATTGACAAATGGACTCAGGCGGAGTTGCCTGTGTTCCTGTCTTCGATCACTGAAGTTACGTACAGTACAAATTCAAACAGTTGAGACTTCGTAAGTGTACTGACCTGTTCCCCAAATTCCCGCTAACATGCACGCGGTGACGAGCAGGGGAGCGGGGCCCACAGCTACGCTGTAGCCTCGCATCCCCATTCCCTTCCATGCAGTTGAGACGAGCGGCCTCTCACTACCTCGGCGATATGCTCTGTGAACAACAAAATTCCATCCAAGTTGTTGTCCGTTCAAGTCCACAACCTTCACGAAAACAGCACCAGCGTAATCCTTACATTCTCTTCTCTCCCGACGGTGTTTTGCTAGTGTCTCGAAGCTCGTTTAGCGCCAAAGAATCCGGAAGTGTAAGCAATCCTACTGATTTGTACTTCGCTTCGCGTGAGCTGTACTGCAATGGCGAGGTGTGATGTGCTGCGCTGTGTGCTGTGCAGTATGTAGGCCACGGGGCGGAGTTTGCCGCACAAAGCGGCGGCGCTGCCACCGCCGCCTGGAGGCGACTTATCACAACACACCGGTGTCGAGTAACAACGACCAGCTGTCAGAACTGATTGCACATCACAAGTTTCTCCGTGTCAGTGCTGTTGGACTTTGAAAACAAAAAGAAAATGTGTCTTTCCCGTTCTCAATTTGCACTGCAGCCGAGAATTCTTGGACTCCAGTGGAACTGCAAACTTTCGAAGTGTGAAGTGGAGTGACTTCCAAGATCCTGTTCGCTTTGGTTTCCTTTGGGACAAAGTGACCACTGACTGATTTCTGGCGGATCTTGTGCGCTGAGGCACCGAAAATAAATTTCGCTCCCCGTCATTTTTCACCGCAGGCAGAAATTATTTTCGCAATTAGAATTCTACAGCGGGTGCAAGATGGGGGGCGGGGGTTTACATTCCTTTGTTGGGTGAGGGGGGTGACTTCGATTCAAAAAATATTTTTATTGATACGCAGAAATGACAAGAAAACTTCACCTGTCGCACAAAATGTATGGCGTTCAGATGTTTGGTTTCGAAAAGAAGCCCATTTCCTATTTGAAAAGACGGGTGAGCTTTTCTTGTTTCTGCCAGTGGGGTGTGTGCTGCGACACTGGCACAAATGACCCAGGTTCAATTCATGAAATTAAGCGTTTTCTTGATCACTGCAGTGTTTGCATGTTCTGGTGGCTGATTTCTTGATTGGTTGTGGGTAGAGCAGCGGGCCCTGCAGTGCACGCACACGAGGCGCCAGTGCAACATGAATAGACCTCTACCTGGGAGCAAATTTCCTCTCACACCGAGGCAGGGGACAGGAAAATCGTCCCACAACACATCAAATAACGCACAAAGACAGAATTCTTCCGACTCCAAACACCTTTTCCTTCGTCAGAACTCAACAAACAAAGATCCCAAACGAAGCGAAGTCGCATCTCAAACTTCATTCATTTAGCACGTTTCCAGTCTACAGTGTCAACATCCAGGTGAGAACTGGCTGTGTAAAGTACTGGAATGTTTGCAAACCCATTACTGCTTTTTTGGGGTCTGGACGAGACAGCAGAACCTCACAAAGTCACACAAAGTTGGTGAATTCCATCTTGGCATGCAAATCCAGAAAATGTTTTTGGATGAGAACAAAAGACCACGGAGGAGAACTTGTGTCAGACCCTGCCTGAACACCAAGCTATGTACGATTTTATTGAAATGGCTTGTGGAATGTCCTTCTTCAAACAGTCAAAAATTTTTGTTGAATTATTCTGCCTGTTGTCTCTTTTTTGCGCACTTTCTAGAGGACAGATCTTCTGTTCTGTACTGTACGAGGATCAATTGGTAAGCCAAGGTGGAAACCTTCTTCAGGCAGAGCCAAACCACATTGCCGTCAAATGCTTGGAAGCCATCCCCCCCCCCCTTACAGTGCACGTCTTCGGATGCGCCTCTCTTAAAAAATTGTAAAAATGCCAAAGGATTTGCGTTTGGGGTAGATCAATTTTAGGAAGTTGGGAGATCTGAGCCCAAACTTCAAAGGCCACAGAGGCCAGAGTGGGTTCCAGGTTCTGCATAGCGTGAGTTCTGATTTCTCTCGTGGGTTCTGTAATGCAGTATATGGTTTCGAGCATGGAGTTCATTTGTGCATGGGGTTTCGCTGTGCAATTCACGAAAAATGGTCCACACCTGATGCAATCCTCTGGTACTGGGTGTGGCGCGTAGCCTCACAAATTGCTTCAGTTCAAAATGGTCCACACAACAAAGTCACAGAAGCCATGAGAGATTTGTGCGTCTCGGAAGAACTCTGAGACGGGCAAGCATCAGAGGTGAAAAAGATGTGCTGTGAAGTTTGTCCCTCACACCTGTGCAAGCAAACCTGAGGCGACGCAGTACATCTGAGCCTGGCACACAACAGAGGCGGATCTGAGAGGGGGGCTGCGGACCACTGCAAAATAGGCCATTTTCACTCTATTTTTTATTTTTTACAATTTTGCGCAAAACTATACACCAACGAGTCCCAATGTCACTCAAAAATACACGGGGTTTTTTTTCAGGACCGCGGGCCTCCTGATTCTGGGGCCTTCGAAAAGCAACCCAATCGCTTTGAAAGTTGCTTCGACAAGGGTGAGAAAGCAACGTTTTCTTGTTGATAGCTTCGACAGACCAGACACATTGCAGCTGATGTGCGCACTTCCTTTTTCAAATTTGCCTGTAGTTCTACCAGATTCGTTTGCAAAATACCCTGACAGCCCACATTTGAAAAAAACACAACACCCACCTGCAAAAACCACGCATAATTTCCACTGCGCCAGTAAATTCAACTTTTCATTCCGTGCATTGTCGGTAGGGCTTTCCTCTTCAGTAGGTGTTTCGAACTCGAATGGTAACATCCAGGACTTTGCACTTGAAGTGTGATGTGATCGGAATTTTTATGCGTCGCAGTATCAAATGCTGGAGGTGTGAAAATTGAAGTTCTTTGTGGAGCAAGCTTTGTCAAACACGGCATAACCCTGGCAAACAAACTTTCAAAATCGTGATGTATCCAAGTTGCCAAGGGTGACAAGGGTCAAGAAAGCTCAAAAGGTAGTTTCAAAGGCCCAGACGATATTCAAATACTAATCATTTCTTCATTTGCGCTTCCCCGCCGCCAGTGGCTTTGTTTACACACTGTGCTCAAGCACTTGTGCCCGTGTACAGAGATTCACCAGCCGTCAAACACCGATCCATCCAACCCTGCTTGTTTTGAACCCGCTCAATTTTCTGGTGAAACACTTGAAACAAAAGCCACGACTTTCAAAATGTTGAGTTGAAACCTCAAATAACTGCTGATTTGCAGATTTTTTGCAATTCTGAGGTGAGTGATGGTGGATGAGGCGAGGGTGGGTGTATGTCTGAGCAAGGGAGGAGGTTGGTGAGGAAAAGTGATGGGTGAGGGTATGCAGTGGGTTAGAATGGGTGAGTTTTTCAGTGGTGTTGGGTTGTGGTTTGTGATGGTGGGTGAGGGGTGATGTCACTCATCCTGACCAACCATTTGCCACCATAACTCACCACACAACACCCACTGAACCAATATGAAATCAAGGCTGAGAACAGAAAGGATCAATGAGGTCAGCCACCATGTGCACGTTTTTCTTTGTCGCTCCTCCTTACTCAACTCACCCATCTGACTCACTTGGGTGGATTTGGATTTGGGTCCAAACCAACTGGCCTAAATAGGCGGCTTCATGCCAAACTTGCTCAAATGGAGAAAGCTCTGCCAGCACTGAAGCCCATGGCGATGGGTTTGCCTGTGTGGCTGTCTGGAGTCAGACAGGCTGTCTGGAATCACGATTTCTGCTGCTTCGCAACTGACGGAAGATTCCCAAAAAAAAACTCGATGGCCACCCAACAACTATTTTCAAATTGGGTAGGTGGGTGTTTCCTCGATGATGAGAGAATTTTGACTGCGTCGAACCCTGTCACAAATCGGACGAACATGAAACTGGACTGCATGTTCTTTGGCAAGTGAAACGTGGCAACAGAGTGCATGGCTGCAGAACTATGTCCGACGAAACAAGACATTTGGTACCTGGAGCCAGAGAATACGAGGGAAGTCCTAGAATATGCGGTTTCTGTTCCGAAATTGCCGGGTTTTTTTGACAGCAAATTGTTCATCGGCCCTGACTGAACACCTGTGACACAGATCTTTGTCTGGGATCGATTTTTGTTGTCTGGCTAAGTGCAGGAGACCGGCACGTGACTACTCCAAGTTGCCTCGGAGCATTGAAGTGGCGACAGGTTTCCCGGCATGAAAGTTGCGACTTTGCTGTCGATTTTATGGATTTTGACTGCCATGGAGGGGAAGGTGGAGCAGCGGACTGTGCTCAATTTTTTATGCTGAGGAGGGAAGACGCCCATTGAGTGCTGGAGGGCGATGCAGCCTGTTTTTGGAGCAAACACCATGTCTCTCACGAGGCTCCGGGTGTGGCACAAATGTTTCAAAGAAGGCAGGACCTCATTCCAAGATGACAAGCACACCGGATGCCCATGCTCAGCCAGGACTCCTGCCAACATCCAGAGTGTCAGTGCAGCTGTGCAGGCCAACAGAAGGAAAACAGTGCGCCAGATTTCCGAGGACACCAAGATCTCCAAGACAGCTGTTCACACTATCCTCAAGAAAGACATGAACCTCTCCAAAGTTGCCCCGAAAATGGTCCCGAAATTACTCACCGATGAACAAAAGCGCTTCAGGGTGAGGCTCTGCGAGGAGAACTTGGCTCTTGTCCGTGCCCAACCGGATTTGATGCGGAAAGTGGTGATCGGGGACGAATCCTGGATATCAGTACTCGAGGTGGAAACAAAACAGGCAAGTTGTGAGTGGGTCAGGAATTACCTGCATCGCAACTCTTTTTTTCCGGACAAAAACCGCATATTCCAGGACTTCCCTCGTATATTACTCATACATTGCCCTGTGCATCACCGCACTGTGATGCCTGTGAGAGATCATTCATGCAGGCACGAAGCTTTCACAACGACGCGGGCAATTCCTCAAATGAAATTCCAGCAGTTTTCATCGAACTCAGTCATCTGTGTAATTGAATGTCTATTGAACCTGTCTCGATACCTGGGCAAGGAGGTAAATCAGCTCGCTCTGTGTACTTGTATTCAGGTGCAAAACTAATCTATCATGCTTGCAGTTTCAGGAAGCAAAAAACGAGACAAATTTCAAAATTGTTGCGTGCTTCTCCAGTGAAGGATCCAGAATAAATTCCCTTGGTCTGACGTGCAGAGAAATGTCTTGACTCAAAAACAAAAGGAACGATTTTGAACCAGTGCACGCGTGCACACGTGAACTGTTCAGTTCAAACTTCGATTGCTGCTCAAAAACGGTCAGTGTCCATGCACATGCTTACTGCAGCAGCTGTAGCACACTGGCACTCAATTTGCCAACAAACGCCAGAACGAATGTTTGAGGGGGCAGAAAAATATTTTTACAGCTTTGCGAATCAGTCTTGAGAAAAACAAGCGGGTGGACTCACTTCCGATGCTCGCGTCTGCGCTCGTTCAATTGAAGCATCTTGCAGTTGATTCGTGAAACGAAAAACTGCGTGTACATACTACAGAGTCCAACCAACTTCACCTGCATTGTGAAAGAAACACAGTACTGCAGTAACTTGCTCGTACGAGGATCTTTCAGGAACTCATTGCCACGATCATGATTTGTTCCTCCGTACACCAAAGTCAATTGCGAAGTCGCGCAGGAACTGTGTCAAACGGTCGTGGCAATGAG
>JAAUXT010124577.1_pt1 | contig 27566 bp, 36 predicted proteins | sample 7278171 | NCBI WGS metagenome assembly JAAUXT01 (sample SAMN14350112, study PRJNA611818) | marine sediment metagenome | isolation source: surface marine sediment (1.8m) | place: French Polynesia: Moorea | collected 2018-08
CCAATCGGGAAATTTGCTGGCAGGTCCAGATCTGAAGTAAAAAACAGTTCAATTTTGTTAGGGTTTTTGGACTTAGAAAATTTTCAGCCAATGGGACCCCCCCCCAAAGCATTTATGCCAGGTTCAGGGCCTTTGGGCCTGGGAAACAGCACAGGTATCATTTGTGTGCTGGCAGCCGAGGAGGCAATATCATCTCATTTGGCTCTTGAGAGTAGCCATTTTAGTTTTCTTGTGTAGGGGTTGCCATTATACAGGTCTGAGGGCTATTTTGTTTGTGGCTCTATAGCTCCACTACGGACATAGAGCCACAGCTCCACTACGGACATCAGATTATATGGATACAGGGCTGCTATTTTGTTTTACGGCTCTGCTACGGATTTCGGCGTGTGTCTTCACCGCCAGGTGATCTTGTTATGCGTAGCATTCTTGTTTTGAACTCCTCGTGAAAGATATTCAAATTTCCAATGTTCCTTCAATTCTTGCCATCAGTGAAACTTTTGAATGACCAAATACTCGTACCCCAAACACGAGCACACATTTTTTGCTTGACAACCTGTGTCTACATCAGCATTGAGTATCTGCATTGGTACCGTATTCACATTTTTTTCGCTTTGCACGTTTTATGTGTTACGGGTGTCCCTGTAACGTACTGAGTCACACCGTCGCATATCAGTACGAGGCTTATTCCACTTCTGGGTTTGACTGCATGTTGATTGTTCATGCTCAGTCGACCTCTGACTGGTCTCAACAAATAGGGTTAAATGCCTTGCATAATATCGGTGCATAAGTTGCTTCAACATGTACGTACAGCTCGCACTCGGTGTCACGAATTGACGATTTTTGGCATTTTCTCCACCAAATCACATTAGATCAGCACAATTTGTTGCATATTCAATGTGGAGTGACCATCTGTCTCATTGCTGATGAACAGCAAGTCTTGTTTCACAAGAGACCAAAACAAATTGAACACAGGAAACGTGATTGAAAATTTGGCTGAACTGGGTAAAATTGTGCTCTTGATTGTGACATCATTATCAAGTGTCTCCTTGACAAGTGACCACTTGAGCGCGTTGAGAAGGCATAATAAGGTGTCATGGCTGCTTAAATGATAAATTCCCACTTGAATTTTCTGCTTCCAAATTTCAATTGTTGAAAAAATCACGGACTTGACCACAAATATGGATTGTGGTTCCTTCCTCTCAGTTGTGTGATGAAAATGAGCAAATCGTGTGTGATTTGGTGGAAGAAACGACATTTTTCGATTCGTGTCACCGTGCGCGAGCTGTACGACGAACACCAAATCTCTGCGTTTTTGCCTCATTCACAGCAACGCGCACATCATGTCCGGCACCATGTACGAATCCCCGGATGGGGAGGACTGTCTCTACAAGACGGGCTGGTGCACCTGGAATGCGGCGAAGATCGGTGAGTTGAAGAGACCCTGCCCTGAAATCACACTCCCCCAATTTAAAAGGACAGAAACATTTCTTCCAGAAAGAAATTCCTTCACGCAACAATTCACACAACACACACACACACACACACACACACGCACGCTCAGTTATCAACAGTTCCGTTGGCAAGTGGGCTTTTGTCTTCTTGAGCATGCAAACAGAGTCACCGGACCCCACTCTATCCCAGTTGAAAAGTTGTTGAAGTTCTGACGAAAATTATTCACGGCGGTAGTTTTTTTGAAGCAGGTCAGGTTGTGATCAAAATTACCGTTCGTGTCCAGTAACCGCCATCCTGAACTGGTTCTCTAAGGCCAAGTGGCATGGCGCAAGTCTGCACCAACAGGTGTTTCACGGGTTCAGTATGATGCTGTGCAGCGACATTTCACTGAAAACTGCAGCGTTCACCTGTGCCTTTTCTACCGTTGTACTTCGCATTCCTAATGCTCTCGCCCGTCTGCTCTTCATTGCAGGGTCCTTTGCCCAGTCCCCAGAGTCATGCGCACCTTGTACTTGGTTTCACGTAACCTATTTTTTTCTATGCTTTTTGCAGGCTATTTGTGGGGTCTGTACGACGCCATAGCGGTGAAGGAGGTCAGAGGTGTGCTGAGGTTTTGCGGGCGCGTCGGTTACATCATGATGACGCCGAGTGAGTTGTTTACCAATGAACAAGATGCCAATGAAGAAGAATTTAAACTACTGAACCAAGCCAGAATTACTGGACCAGAATCACCAAACCAAATCCAGAACCATAAAGCTGAAGCGAAGCAACATGTTGGAACCACACAGTGGTTGAACCTTCAGTGCTTGAAATCTCCTGACTTTCAGGTCCCTATGTTGGAACGAAGTTGCAATCCTTGTCTAACTGGCCCAGTGTGGGCACACATACAGTGTATGCTTGCCCCTTTCATGTGTAACAGCAGATTGAGTAAGGGGCAGCCTGTGTTCTATGGCAGATTGAGGCACTTCCATCCGAAGTGCAGGTGACAGATTGAACCACTCTTTGGTCTTTGACCTCCTGTCACATCAAATTGGAGGGAACTCTTCCACCCTACCTTTGTCGAAAATATAATGGTTTGTGACCAGATACAATAGTCAAAGGCTTAAAATTTTACTTTTGTATGAATTTGTTCTTGTTTTGTGAGTGTTCAATCAGTCTGGCAGAAAACTGATCTGGGAGGTCCTGGCAACTCAAACGACTTTGAAGTTTCTTGCGTCAGGTGGCAAAAAGCAAAGGAAAGAAGCAAAGGAAGGGGAAATATGTCTGACTCTGAATTTCAGGGCTTTTCTTGTGAACATTTCAGTGGCCATGGCTGCCATCTACAGTTCGATGACGTGCATCAGCGCACATGTGCGTGGCAAGAACGGTCCGATGAACCACTGTGTTGGAGCCGTCGCTGCAGCTTCCGTCATTGCTCTGCACTGTGAGTATCACACTGAAAAAAATAATAAAAACAGGTTTTCGTTCGGGGGTGCCTTCGTGCGTCAGCCACTGTTGTCATTTTTGAGAAGAAACCAAGAAGCTTGCAGTTTTCGTGTGTCAGCAGAAGCACGTACCGAAATCTACGACTGGGTGCAAGGAATAGTTTGAAAACTGCGACCTGGGACGGGTTTTGATTGAGAAAGAAACTCTCGCACCACACGATTTGTCTCCGGAGATACTGACGGGATGCAAAGTCGGACTTGGTGGCAGAAAACTGTTGTCGTGTCGGTGACAAGTTTCTTGTTTGCCGAGTTCCGTTCTTCAGACAGTGTGGCGTTTTTACCGCAGATTCGCCGGTGGTGGCGCTCATGTACTCGCCGTACTTGGGCATTTCCGCCGCAATGGTAAAAGACTTCAAAGACCACGGCGGCATGATGTGGGAGGACAAACATATGCCGGTCCAGCGGGAGTGGTTCTTCAACAACAACGACCCCGTCATTGGATTTCGCTTGACGAAAAAGCTCGAGGAGCCGACGGACTACTGAAGCAAGTGCGAATTGTGCTTGGGGACTTGATGCAGACTGAAGAAACAAACTGAGCTCGAAAACCAGGGAACTGAAAGCGAATGCTGAAAAGATTCTTGGGCAATTGTAAAGGTTGCCCGAACACAAGGATTTGTACCACCGATTTTTGGTCGTCAACCGTCATCTCTGAAAAGGGTTCACAAGTGCCGGATGGACCTGTTGGCAGTGTGTGAACTGTGACGAGAAGAAGTGGTGCAGTTGTGTGATACCACCCGCCACATTGTGGCGATAGAATCAAATAAAAAAGGTTGATAAAACTTGTTGCAGATACATTTCCAGGCATTCGACATCTGTCGTCAGGCGGGCACTGATTCCCAAACTGCACAAATCTCTCCGTTGCAAGAATCGCCAAGACAAAAAATACCTGAGAACGGGCAAAAATATTTGCGCCAATTGAAAATGTTGGTGACGTGAGCTGAACTGACCCCATTGAGCTCGCAACGGCAATGCACAGCAAGGCGAATCGAGATCTATGCTGTGCCGTGAGCGGAAAGAAATCGGGGCTGCGATCAGGTTTACGCTCGTACAACCAATCCTTGATCTCATTCCAAAAAACTACTTCAATGGCACTTTCCGGTCAAGTTTTGCCGGCTGTTTGTGACGAACGCGGCAGCGCAGCGAAGCAGCGCAGCAGTTGTGCAGCTGCAAGTGTCGCATTTCGCGCGAAGTCACGACTCGGATATCCCACGTGGCACGCCCTGTGCAGGCCATTGAAGTCTGCAGCTCCGAAGACTTTCCTCACATTTCTATTGTTGCACATTTTGACACAAAAATGGAAAGATTGGAATGAGCACGCGTGCGTTTTGAGGACAAAAACAAGACTCGCGATTGTTGTTGGGAACAAACATGGGGTGGTGCTGCCGGTGGTGCCCAAGCAAAAAGAAACTGTTCTTTGGGTTTGTGTTTTGTGTTCTGGTTGGCTTGTTGCTTCGGAATCTGTGCGCCATGACCAAGCCAAGTTACCAGCGACGAGGAAAAGCCAAAGTCACGAGACCTGACGGTGAGTCAAAGATCCAGACATTCAATTTGGTGCAATGGTCACAAGAAAAAGATTTTGTCACATTGTCAGAAATTGTCACAATGTCTGCGAAAGCGTTTCGTTTTGTGAATGTCAAACAAGCTGCGTTGCTGACTGGCTTTCGAGTTAAGTCGACGGTTTCTCGGTGACTGTTGCTGTGACCGCACGTATCTTCTGGTGCACTGCACGCACGAGTGAATGTCATTTCACGCGCGATGCGGTGTGGTTCTAGGGCTGGCTGCGTGCCTGGAGCCGGACGTGCGGCCGCGGCGGGCGGCGCCGGGCAGCCGCGAGGAGAAGCCGGAGGACGAGCCGCGCCTCCTCACGCTCTTCACCACGTTCAGGGACCACCCGAAACGACTCCAGATCCACAAGTATGCCGGACCATCAAGCGTTGTGTTCCAGTTTGGCACAGTGCAAAAGACAACGAGAGCGCCATAAAGACAATTTTTCTGTGCGATTCGTATCAAACTGTTCCCACAAATCGCGTCCCTCGGGGGTAGGGGGGGGCGCTCTCACGGACCAGACTTTGGTGCACGTAGGTGACCTCCGGACAGCAAAGCGCACGATGTTCAGTTTGTTGGGTTATTACTTTGCAGGAACACGCTCCGGAACTGGAAGCAGTTCAAAGACAAAGTGAACGTGGTAATGTTCTTCGAGGAGGACGACCAAGAGTGGCGGTTCCGGGCGCGCGAGCTCGGCTGGTCCACGCGCAAAGTGCCGGCGTATCACCGCGGCCTGCCCATCGTCAAGCATATGTTCATGGACGTCATCAAGTGAGTGCTTGTCATTGAGTCACACAAGTGTCAACAACCCCAAATGTGCACGAGGACTTCTGTGCGACATGTGCAGACTGGAAAAAACCGGAACATTTTCAAGATTGATCCACAAGCGTTGAGAAGAGAATCTATTTTTCTTCCACGGTGAAAACGAGTAACTCCTTCGTGCTTCTTCAGCAGTATCTTTATAGGTGTGTCACCACAGGTACTATGAGAGCCACTACTACATGTACTCAAACGCGGACATGTTGTTCGACGAGGGGCTCATCAAGACGCTGGAGTACCTGCGCTACTTTCCGCAGCGCCTCGAAAAGTTCATCATGATGGGTGTGCGCCTCAACATCAACTCCAGCCTCATCACCAACGTCTACGCGTGAGTCGCAAATCTGCACAGTGCAGGTGCATGCAGACGTGACAAAACCCTGCGTGATACACGTGTGTGTGTATGCGTGCGCGCGTGCAGAATGATGCATGAATTGATCGGGATTGTGCTTCATCAGCCTGACAAACTTTCAGCTAAAGTTGACTGGAATGTGTCTGCCTGATTTTGCAGGCCATCCAAAGTGAAGGAGGTGTCCGAACACTGGGGTCAGCCTTTCGTTACCGACGCGCAGGATTTTTTCATCGTCGGTCGGGACTCGTATCCGTGGTCAGAAGTTCCCGACTTCGTCGTCGGTCGCGTTGGCTACGACAACTGGCTGGTGAGTATTCCACTCACAAACAACAACGCCCATGATTCTCACATTGTGCGAACCGGAAGATCTTTCGTTGCTGACCGTGCGTTCACGGCAGATGTTGCTTGTTCTGTGAACATCTGAAACACTTCCGTTTGGACTGTCGAATTGCGGTCACCATCAAACGAGTTGGGTGTTTGGGAACTAGTTTCGAAAAAAATCCACCTTCCCACAGCGCCGTCTGTAGGAACATTTGAAGCAGATACTCCACTCGTTTTCAGGTGGCGTACGGAATAGACAACGGTCTGTCTGCAGTTGACGTCTCCAAGACAGTGACGGCTGTGCATCAGACGGACCCCGAGGGCCACTACGCCGCGCACACTGACAAGCGTCCTGACCACAACATCAACCTCGAGGTGGCAGGTGCGCGTTTCCCTGTACTGGCGTCTTCAAACGGAATCTATAGCACACCAGATGCGGCTGTGTCCATTGCACTGTTTGCTGGTCTGCAGAGCTGAAAGACGATTACGACATTCGAGGCCAGACGGACTGCGCACCTTACGCCACCTACTACCTGGAGAAAGGGCGGCTGTGCCTCGCGCGGCGCATCGTCGGGCCGCACTGCGCGGACGACGGCGAGACGCGCGGCTGGTGGTGGTACATGCGCGTGTGCACCATCCGGCTCATCAACATCATCTTCCCCGATTTCCTCGACAAGTAGGTGACTACTGTGTGTGGTTGTAGTTGTCTTGCTGTTTCCTGCGCGCGGCTCGCTTGGCGGCTCAGTGCGTGTGTGCGCAAAGAAAGGGAGTTGAGCGTGGGTTGTTGGGGGAGGGGCAAACCAACTGTTGGAGGAATGGCCTGATCATTGTCTTTAGTTGTGAGAAAGTTGGTTTTCCACGATAAATAAAGGTGCAGTGTGTGTCAAGTGCCACGTGCTTCCTGGGCGCAGCCCTTGTTTTCTTTTTGACAAATTGCATGCTGCAGCAATAAGCCTGTAGCGTTTTTGGAGTGGCTCGAACTTTGTTTTGTTGCAACAACGCCCCTTGAGCCGCGCCCAACTGTGAGTGTTGGAATCTTTGTTTGCCATCACCCTCCTTTCAGACCCAATGAGTGACCGAATTTCGTTCTTGGAAGAAGACCAAAAGAAAAGTAATGTCCAGTCATTCGATTCATTTGGTTCTTTACTTTGGCCTTGGCTGTCTCCTTGTTCCTCATTTATATTACGTGCCACGCTGCGCGTATTTCTGTCAAAACTGTGGATTCGCGTGTGTCCCTGTTCTGTTCTTCAACCGGATAAAATTGACGCGTTAGATTTGAGAAGAAAAGATGTGATAACTGGGGCGCAAATTTGACGAGCCCTCCCCCCCCCCCGCCCGCCCGCTACGTGACGTGAGTCTTGACCAACTTGTCTTGCTGACGAATGTGACTTTTGATTTCAGGCAGCGGTCTGCAGAAAAGCTGAAACGTAAAGACAGCCTTTAGATCTGAACAAACTGTGAAAATTTTGCCGTGAACACAAAGGAAATGTGGTGGTCGAAAAATGCCAACTGGGTGTTCAGTCGGCGATGAACTGACCTCAAAAAGGCGCCTTGCAGGTGTCAGGCCTGTTTTGTAGTGAAACGGCAAAATTTTCATTGTAGAAGAGTGACGTCGTCACGCAAGTGGAAAGATGCAGCATCCAAAAACGCAACCCCTCATCCGAAAGTTGATCAGATTCAGAGGATCAGAGATACATTGGACTCGCTGACAACAGCGACACGGTCCAAGGTTGACGTCACACTGAAGCCGGAGTGAAACGCTGATTCATTCTGCGTCTTGTTGACGCCTCGTTTCTTGCCTCATATGGCAAAAACGCCAAAATGGTGCACGTTTCGTTTCCGTTCTGTGAGACGTCGACTTTGGACTGAAGGTGCCTTCGTTTCACATGTGCATTGCTCGTTAAAATCGGGAAAACTGAAACGCTGTTTTGTTTCTTGTTTTGCTTCATTTGTGTTTGTTTCTTGGTTTGCTTCATTTGTGTGCAAGTGTTCTCCTTTTGGTGTTGAATTGTGCGTTCAAGTGATTACTCCCGACGAGAAACGGACAGCTTCTGTTGTCTGTCCGCTGGACGATCTCTGCATGACATTGGATGTGAGCGTCTTCGCTGTTGCTGATATTCGTTTTCAAAGTTCAAAGTTTCCGGACATGCCCAACCGCACGGCTTCTCAAGAAGGTTCCGTGACAATGCAACTTTCAATAGGTTCTATTTATTGACAGAAAAAACTTCGTGCAAGTTCAACAGCCTGAGTTTTTATCACAGATTGATGCGTGTCATTTGTGACGTTTTCGAGATGTGTTTGCAACGTACCCTCGTCTGGCAAAATTATCACAGAGCAAAGAAGCCAAAATGGCGCAAGAAAGTTCACCAGGGTCCGAAGAAAAATTGACTAGATGTGTAACTGAAAGGATTTTAACATTTCTTCTGCTTTCAACTGAATTGATTGTGTTTTTATTTCGTCGGCTGCTCGTCGATTTTTGTGAGTGAATGGAATAAAGCTAAGTTTCTCTGTTACATTTTAATTGCGGCAAAAATATAGATCTGACGTGATCATGTCCGTCATAATCGGTTCAACTGCGATGGTTCCTCAGTGGCTGTCGGTCGGCTCCGACCTGCGCGCAGATCACGACTCGACGGGGGACATCTCGCGGCCACTCGTCTCGGACGGTGTCGGCGAACTCTCCGGTTTCAGTGGGCTGCGACCTCGCCTCCGCCGATCCTTGTCTGCAAACAAGCCAGGGCCTCAGTGCACGTGCAGCAATCACGTTTTCCGAAAAGGGGCCATCGCCTTCCCTCAGCCTCAGTTGTCATTGGTCGCAACCCCGCCCCATTTCTGAGATTCTCAGGCCAAGTTCATCGTTGATGACAACACCAAAAGAATTCCCAATTTTTGGTCACGTTTCCATTTCACTTGATCCAGAGTTTAGTGCGAGGAACCAAGCAGGACGGACGTGTCTCACCTTTGCGGCGTTTCCTGGGTCGGTCTGTGTCGCCGTCATCGGGCATGTCGAGCGCTCTGCAATGCACCGAAAGGAATGTCTGAGTCAAATTGAGACACGGAGTTTGCAATGGCAATTGACGTCCAGCACTATCTCTGACAAGGCATTGACCTGCAAACGCGTTGCGAGACTCACCCGGTCTCCGTCTCTGGTTCGGGTGTGCGGTAGGAGCGCACGGGCGGCGGCGGGTAGGCGACAGCGCCGGGCGGTGGCGTCCGGTCCCGGTATTCGTTGCGCGGGAGCTCGGCCTGACTGTTGGCGCCGCCCACATCCCCATCGCCCTTCTTTTTCCGGTTCCTACAGAAAGTCGAATCAAACGTGACGTGATCTTCATGTCAGTGGACAACGTGTCAAGCACGCAACAAACGGCGCGCCAAAACAGGCGAGCGACACGAGATCATCTGTGCCGAATTATGGTTGTCGCACAAATGAAGCCACTCACAGCAGGCAGCAGCAGATGATGAGGACAATGAGGAGGAGGACTCCTCCGCCGACGCCAATAGCGATGTACATCCAGAGCTCGAGTCCTCCCTCGTCCTTTTCGGGCGGCGCGGTCGGCGTCGTCGTCGTCTCAACGAATTGCGGCACGAGCGCCAAGTACCGCATCAGGCCCTCCAGCAGCCGCAGCCGGTACCGCGAGATTTGCTGCAAACAGAGAACGATTTCACGTGCCGAACACACCACAAAGATTGCGACACGTCGGAAGAAGTTCTGTGTGGTCAACAAACGGTCAATTTCCTGTCAGTCTGTCTTACCGCGTCCACTTCGGTGTGTGTGGCATTGAGGTTGAGGATGGTGATGAGCACTTCCTGCAGCAGAAGTGTCGAGTTCTGCTCAGTCGTCACGTCACGTTTGCTGCGCGACGACACTGCGCGTGAGCAAAGGGCACTTTTGGTGCGCACCTGCACGTTGATCACGATCCTACGCGGACAAAAAATGAAGCGAAAAATGAAAACGTGCTTCAAAACAATTTCTCCTGAACACAGATGAACGCAAGACACAGCAAGGCACAACGAGACTCACTCTGTGCCGTTTCCAGAAGATATTTGCGGGTAGGTTCGCGCCAGTAGAACGTCTGTCTTCGACACTGCATCTACATTCGGAATTCCTGACCTGCAATGAGAAAATAATTCGCGTTGAATCAATGTTCAAAATGTGAACCGACAACAAGCTTTGGTGTTTGTTCGCACGTTCACTTGTTTGATCCGCACTGAGCACTCACGAGGGCGGTGCGCCGCCACACACGGCGCGGAACGAGTCGTTGTGGAGACGCGCGTACTTGTTGACGCTCTTAGCGATTGCGACGAACACAGGCTCCTCGGCGCTGAACCACTGCAAACACAACGTTCAATTAATAGAGCAGAACAGGCAAGGGCTTGTTGCTGTATTGAAGTTTCTTGTATTTTGTCCGTTTCCCAAAGGAACGGTGCTGCGGACGTGTGGAGCACGGCGCACCTGTTCGCGCTTCAGGTCCGGGAAGCGCACCATGGCGCCGGTCTTCGTCTCCTCGGGGTTTGCGGTGCAGTTGTCCGGAATGTAGTGGTTGCACATGGTCTGCTGGCTGGCGTCGCCGGCGCACGCGCGCAGGAAGCCCTGCGGCGGCGGCGCGTTACAAAGCCGCTCCCGCCGACTCAGCCCAACGCACGCACGCGAACAGAGGGACCAGCCCGTCCACGCCGACCACCCGCCTTCCGTCTCTGTTGGAAGAAAAATTCAATTTGCTCTTCTCGTGTTTGGGCACCCTGCACGAAGACAATTGTCTATTTCACTGTTGCCTGTCACCGTTTCAGTTTCGTTTCTTTTTCACCGACAGAGATAATTCATGATTCAGTAAAACTATGTTCCACATGGCAACGAAAATGCTCGATTAACCAAATGAGAAGATTCCAAAAAAGACTGGACACAGTAGAATGTGAAATGCTGCTCCTTGAAACCTGTTGGCGCCGTAGTCGAGTCGAGTCGAGGTGCACAGCCGGTATATTCGGAACCAGGGAAGCGTCACGAGGTTTCGTTCAGCGTGACAATTCCACTGGTGCCAAACACGCGGACTGGCAAATTTTCAGTCTTCTTGCAAGGTTCACGTGTGCAGAACGGGTCCACCAGAGCTCACCGCTTGCACCAAATGCCCATCCAGCGCATTTTGTCGCGTGAAATACCAACTGCCTCTGTCGCGCAACAAAGAATACTTGGGAGGTTCTCTTGACCTCCTCCCTGAGACAGACATCTGAAGGCCTCACCGGAACAGCCGAGTCCATCAACATCGGGCAGCCACGGAGGATCACACTTGCACTCGAACGCGACTCCGTCCTTCGGAAAGTCGCGGTTCTTACAGCGGCTGTTGCTGTGGGGCCGGCAAGGCGACTCTGGCCGGAGGCACTCCTGCACGTCTGTAATTGAACGATTTACAGTCATTTTCAAGCAGTGACCCGGCAATTGAGCTGGCGAAGAATTCTACGTCCAAGTTTCATCAATGTCGCACATTCTGTCTGTTCTTGTACTGGAAAAAAGGTGATCGAGACTGGTGAAAATACGTATATATATTTGAACGGTTTTCACGGGACATCACTGTGGATTACCTTCGCAGTTGGCGTCGAGTGGGTAGTCGCAGCGGCAGATCTGCTGCGCGCCGATCTGCACACAGGTGCCGGCGCAGCTCGAGTCTTCACACGGCGTCAACACTGCAAACAACAAACGGCGCCTACCTTATTTACGGCGTTCTCAAAAATTGATCTGCACGAAAACAGCGGGCTTATGTCACACGTTTGCAACCAAGATATGGGCACACAAAACGAGTTATCAAGCTTCAAGCTGCATTTCAGAAGTATAGGATAACTCCCGAGCACGAGACTGATACTGTGTGAGAACAACTCGAGTGGCATTAGAGGTGTTTTCACACAGTATCAGTCAAGTGTGAGGGAGTTATCCAACATAGCTCACAGATGAGGGTTGCTACTTGCTCAGCACATGACCCAGATATTCAAAGTAATACACAATGGCAACCCTCATCTGTGAGCTATGAGGAATTGAGACATGTACGAAACAGCATGGTGCGAAACACTTCGTACTGGAATTGGACAGTTGCAGGCTCTTTCATTTCAAGGTTAACAGTTTCGAAGTTTCAACTTGACAACCAGTCAAACCGTGAAAGAAAAGTTGGTTCGCGCACCTGTGCACGAGTGCCCATCCTCGGCGAGCACAGATCCGTCGAAGCAGTCGCAGCGGAATCCGCCCGGCAAGTTGACGCACGCGTAGTCGCACGTGTTCAGCGTCGGGCTGCGACACTCGTCGATATCTACACGGCAAATCCACCTCAGTCTCGAGTGTCCATTCTAAACCTTGAGGACAGAGTCATTTTCCTTGTTTTGCTTGGAACTTCCGATTAGTGGTGCAAAATGTACTGACCCTCGCAGCGCCCAGTGGCGGCGGAGCGGAGGTAGCCGTCCTTGCAGGCGCAGCCGTGTCCGCCGGGCCAGTTGACGCAGCGCTCCGTCACTGCCTCGCAGCCGTGCAGCGCCGCCGACCCGCACTCGTCCACATCTACAGCGACCAGCAATCACAATAGCAACGTGCAGTCCACAGACACACACAGTCCACACAGACTTCAGCCTGCAAATGCTCTTCCATCCTGATCTTAATTTGTGCAAGTTTCATGAAAAAGCGGTGCCGAACTCTCAATTCCGTAGAATTTTGCCTCTCCGTCACAGGATTGACTTGACGCGACGTACCTGCGCAGTGTCTGCCACTGCCATGGTAACCAGGATTGCACACGCAGCTGTAGCCACCGGGCCGGTCCGTGCACACTGCGTTGTCATCGCAGCGATGGTCCAGCCCGCCGCACACGTACACTCCTGCAACAAGACAAGCGGCAACATGAATACAACGTTGCTGCGTCTCGGGTGAAGTTCCAATCAGATGGAAGTTTACACCACTGAGAATCCAAGAAGATTCCAAACCCTTTTGCTTTGGTTGTAGCAGCTCCCGTTGGTGAAAAGTGAGAACGTAGGAAACAGAGAAACAAACGGAAGACAACTTACGGTTGCACGAGCCATTCTCGGCTTTCTCAAAGAAGGGAGTTTTGCACACACACTCGAACGACCCGTCAGAGTTGACACAGTCGCTCGTCTGGTCGTCGCACGGCGCGGGAATTTGGTCACACTCGTTGACGTCTGCAAATAATCAGACGCTTGGTCCGTGGACATTCGATGAGAAATTCACGCAAATGCGCGGTGGATTAGTTTTTACGCCTGCTGTTGCTGTACGAAACGAACCTTCGCAGGAGAAGCCGCTTCCCGTGAGCGTGTATCCCGACGCGCAGGCGCAGTGGTAGCCGACGGCGTCATCCACGCAAGTCACGTGTTCGTTTTGTGCCGTCTCGCACCAGTTCTCCGACGTTAAGCATTCGTCTATATCTAATAAAATGTGGCAGTTCGATTTAAAACACACAAGATATATTTGCGATCACGGTGTTTCCAATGAGAAAAATCAAACGCTCGTGAAAATTACCGTGAAGTACGTAAAAACTACACCACACTGACTTACTTCTGCACTCATCAAGCGGCAGGTCCTGTGGCAGTTTCCGGTGCGTGCGCTCGTGACAGTGACACGCCTTGTTCCCGAACTCGTCCAGGCGACATTTGCCCCCAACACCGCAGTCCTCCTCACAGGGGCGATCCGCTGAAATTGCACACGTTCTTTGTTTTGTGGAGTCTTTTGAAAATTGTTTGTTTGTTCACAATGACAAACAACTTTCCTCGTGCACACAACTCAAAATTTTTTTGCAATAATTTGCGATGGTACTGTTTTCAATTTTCTCTTTGTTCTTTCGTTGATGCTTGGACGAATAAGCTTGATGGGCTACATGAGAGCGCAACTCACGAAGGCAGGTTGCGCCATCGCTGTGCAGTGAGAATCCAGTGGGACAGGCGCAAGTGTAGGGCGTCTCAACCGAGTCCCCGTCCACACAGATGTCCGTGCACGGATTCGCCGGGTGGACGCACGAATTCACACCTGCAGAAGATGTGAAATTTTCTGGCTGACAGACGTGCTGTGCTGCAAAGCGACTGTGCAGGACAAAGGATGTTGGGTTTTGAGCCTCTTTGCAGCTCCACAAAATGTTCGTGGACGCAAGTTTGATAACCGAAGGTCGCCTACGATAGCCTCAATCCATGACAAAATGGATGGGTGACATGTGCGGAACTCGAACCAGTCAAGCAAACTGAATATTCCGCAGTGTTTTTACTCACCGACACAGGCGCGGTGGGTTGGGTCGTCCGGGTCGAGCTCGAACCCCTCGCGACAAGAACAATAGAAGTCGCCGATCGTGTTGTGGCAAACTTGGGCGCAGCCGCCATCTCGCCCGTCCGTGACTGTGTCGCACTCGTTCACGTCTGCAACGAGACACAGGACGTCACTGAGGGCATCTGACTGTGCAACTTGTGTGTTGTCAGAACGTGACGGTCCAACTGCAACTTTTCGTCTGAAACTGAACGTCCATTCAGTGCGCTACGCGGACAATGGCCTCTTCATGCAGAATACGTGTGCCAAGCACAACACCACGCCCGCCAACTGTGCTGATTCGGGAGGGCTCCTGGTTTTCTGTTCCTTGCAAAATTTTTGCAGAAGTGTATGTTTTGGTTCCAGAAATAACTCGGTCTCTCAGTTCAGCTGAAATTTATCTCTTTTGTCCAAAACGCACTGTGGCAGTGACGAGTTTAATAAAATTCAGTTCACTGGAAAGAAGTGTCGGGAAACAAAGCAGTTGGTAATTCAATGATTTGGTGCGAAAAATTGAAGCAAACTGCACACGAAGCAGGCATCTACGTTTTTTTTCTGGCAAACAGTTCAGTCGCAATAATTGACCATTTACTCGCATGATTCATTGACTTATTTGTGTTCAGCTTTGAAGCAAAGTCATCTGATCAAATTTTACTCCGTACAGATAATCCGCCTGTTTGCCTTCCATACCGTAAGCTACATTAGTCTCCTTTTCTCTCTGTGACTTTGAACAATCTCACTTCCAGGCCACTTCCCAAGGGACCAGTCAAAACAGAACAGAGCCTGCATGTTCCCATGGAGATTGTATGCGCAGACGATACCGCTGTACACTCACCGCTTTCAATCCTGCATCGTTCCGTTCCGAGACCCTGCAAATTCCCTCAAGTTCTACTTCACAGGCCTCGTTAGTAATTAAAAGCTCTCTTCCTTCTGCTAAGAGGCCCACAATAGGAGAAAACAAATGACTCATTTCATTCCCTGGCATTCAAACTGACGCAATGAACAGCACTCAGAAGACCGCTTCGGTCCGCAGGGCTATATAATATACTCTTGATCAGAAAACAACCCTGCTTTTAATCCTGGTTGTTCCACAAAACCACAGGACACAAAACGTCCAAATGAGGAAAATTTCAGTGCTCGACTGCTGGCACTGACAGCATGCACAAAGCGCGGAAATTCTGTGGCTGTAAAATAAAGGTCGTGGGCATTTCGATACACACAGATGCACACGAAACAAGCGCTTTGCGGATGCACCTGCGTTTTCAGATTGTGCCACACCACAGAAACGTGGAAACTTGAAAATTAAGCAGGTGCATTGAAAACACGCGTGTGTTTAAACAGTTTCGCGCGAAAAGCGCCATGGTGCACGACCATAAAGTTTCCTTGCACGGTTCACGCAGAACTCGCAGTTCTTGAAATCGAGTTCATGAAATGACGATTGCCACAAACGAGGCAAATTGTCCTTCAGTCTACATTGTGTGTTCGTCACGCAAATATTCAAACTCCAGTGTCAGCAGCAATAATTGCATGGACACGAACCTTGTGAAAAGCGCGACTCCGCATTGACTGCTTTTCAGACAATTTTTTCTCCGTCGATTGTGTCTGATGCCAAGATCAGGCAGTTTACATTTGGCTCGAAAACGTCAGTGTCTCCACAGATGGAGAAATTTACTGCAGGATTAGCTGTCGCTGAACCATTACTGCAGCAAAGACTCGGTCTGGAGCCAGTTTTTTCACAATGCCGATTAATCAATAGCACAAAAATAACTGCGGGCAATCATGCACTGCAGGCCCCGTAATTTACTAGGTAAAACTCGATAGCGGCTTTGTTATCAGGCATGGCTCATCTCACATATTGTTCTTTGCTCGCAATATGCTCAATATGCGCTTGAATCATGCAAAATAAATTGAAATGTAACACGCTGCTGCAACTGCTTTGTTCTCTGTTCTCACAGTTTTGAATGTAACAGTTTTACATCTGAAGGAAAAAAATCACCAAACCAATGCACAAGTTGGATCCGGAGTCGTGGCAGACCATCTGCAGCTCTTCAGCTCTACCGACGGGACTTTTCCCTTTTGTGCCACCAATTGTTCAAATTTCGTCATCGAAAAACAACCATCCGAAATGACATGAAGAAAAAGTGCCGTTTAAGATTTCCTCCCCCCTCATATCTTTTCGGATTCGTCGTGCATTTTTGCTCTGCAGAACGGTCCCAGCAATTCCACGTTGTCGTTTGACGGTTCTGAACCGATTTTGTCGTTTCTTTTTTGGAAAGCGCACTTCCTTCTGCACGAAAATTTGAGCTGAAAACAGCGTGCAGTCTGACGCTCAACAACACAAGAGAGTCAACTGCTGAAACAGGCACTAGCATCGTGTTTATCCCTTGGCTCATCGGAGGACCTTGATCTTGAAGAAGGGCTTCCAGGAAAGAAAAATTGTGTCAAACAAAAACATACTTACTTCTTGAACACGGCCTCCATATGCTCGACAACGAAGTTTCTAACAGCACCAACGCACACGCACAAAAGGTTCTGCTGTTGCCTCGTTTAATAGGCGCGACAGATGTCCAATGAATGACTGAACACCGTGCACCATCCGCTGAGCGCGCTGCGTTGCGTTGCGTGTCGCTAGTCCAGCTGCATGCACGATGCGCCGGGTGCAGATATCTGAGCGCTGCGCGAAGCGTGCCGTATCGAGTGCCTGGGAGCTTGGAGTGCGGGCTCCGGCGCTCACGCACCTTTATGTACGCACAGCAGAGCCGACGGAGCTGCTGGACACGACCCAGCGCCAGTGAAACCAATCGATGCAACCAATCGTTGTTGCGTTTCTCCAGGCTTTGTGCATCAAGTGCACACAACGCAGGAGCGTCCACGTCTGTCGAAGCAACCGAACATTCAACTCGAAAGAGTCAGATAGAAACTGTTCTGGGTTGTCACAACTTGATTTCTGATTTCAGACAAAATTCAAAAAGTCTTTTCGTAAATCCTTCGTTTGAAGTTTTCTTTCTTGGTGCAACAACTGTTTTCAACACATCGGGTCCACTCAACGCACGACACAGAAAATGAAACAGAGAATCGGAAACTCGCTGCACAGCTTCAGATCTATGCTTTCTGAGTCCACACTGTCCCGTCAGGGATTTTGTTGCGGCAGTGCCAAGTGAGAAAACGCGAGCGCGCCGCGGTCCCGCTGCGCGGTGCGGCGCCCTCGTCCGAAGCGGCGCGTCACACGACGTGTCCAACGGTGGAGCTGCCGCCGAGTCTGGATCGTCACGCTTCAACAGCGCGCAGCTCCACAACAAACAAGCAGGCAACCCAGGTGTAACAATGAATGAGCACGAAAACGTGCAGGCTCATTTGAATCGTACGTTCAAGAAACGGTAGGGAACTCACAGGACGCAGGCACGTCTTCGGAGCCAAAAGGACCCGACCCAAACAAAGACAAGCAACATTTACCGGTACACAGGCCAAAAACAACGCTGATGGCGTGTGCACTGGTTTCCAGGGAATCGAAACCTTCCACAAACCCGGGATTGAGCGCGTCGTGGTTCGGCACCACAGCGCAGGTTGGATGCTGCGCAGCGAAGCGACACGTCCTGCTGCCGCTGCGGCCGCACCTGCTGCAGCAGGCGGAGCGCGCTGCAGAACCGACCCAAAGCTCAAGGCTGCAGGCGCACCTGAGCCAAATTTAACTTTCAAAGTAATGAGAGACTAACACCGGAATTGTGCATTTCCGCAGAACAGCAAGTACGATGTCAGTCGGCTTGTGAAATCATACCAAAGGCCCCACGATGTGTTTTGACTCCAGTCATGTCGTCAACTGTTCCTCTTCACTTCACAATGTCCCGATCCGGATGACATCCCTCCCCTGGTGGCCTCATTACGCGACGATTCGCGCCACGGCACAACGTCTCAATTCCCACGTCAACTCAATTCAACACATGATCTCAATCTGCCCAAAAGGGCGTTCGTATCAAATGGTCTCATGTGTGCAACAGAAAGCACAACCCATTGTGGATGGAAATACACGACCTTGGACCAAAAGCTGCTCAAGTGTAAGTGTACCGTATTTACGTAACCGTGCACAAGTCGCACCCAACTATAAGACACACCGCAACTTTTGCTTGACTTTCTGGTATGGGATCACATTGAAATAAGTGATCTCATACTCGTACCAATGTATAAGACGCACCACAAGTTTTGGTGCTCAATTTCAGGACAAAAAGGTGCGTCTTTTACACGGGTGGATACGGTACGTGTGTACATCATGAAAAGCTCTTCCTGTTTGTCTTCTCCGTTGCACACGAAGGGCCTGAGTTGTGAGATTGTCATTTGCGAAACACGCAAATTTTATTGACTCGGTTTGTGTCACCAATTTTGTATCTGCTGTGCATGAATGAAATCGAGTTTCGTTTCTCTGACAAATCTCTCACAACGACGTCCTGTTCGTCCTCCACCTTCACTTTGCCCAACGAGAGGTCCGTTGTGCTGGAAACGTTTGTGACAGTTGTTTTTCGGTAGCAGAGGATTTTGATGCTGCTCATCAAAGACAAAGCTTTGAAAATGACAACAAGAAATCAGAGATCATACAGCGCGCGATCGCCGGTAGTGCCTGGTAATTCTTTCAATGATTACTGAAATATGGTCAAAAATAGGACTGGGCCCTGCCCCAAACTTCAATGTGGGAACTGGGGGGTCAGTTGCCACAATGTTGGGATGGTTAGAATTTAACATTTGATATTTGGGAGAAGCCCACACAGATCAGGCCCCAGGCTATCATGCGACCCAGTTGGATGACGACATAAGACACCACTCCCTGTGCACAGACACACGTACAATCATGACTGGACAAAACCCACAGAACGCTGAAAACCGCGTAAAGTGCGCGCTCGGCAAGATCGTGTTCAAAAACCCATGTGTTGGAGCTGCTTGAATGGTGGTTGAACATTCACTAAAAGAACTGACGTCCCAAGCACGCAAAACCGATGAAACAACCAACGTTTTTCTTTCTTACTTTGAAAAATCGATGTCAAAACTGCGCCATTAACAAAAAGTCGTTTACGCAGCCAATTTCAGAAAGAAGCCAAGTGCCCGGGAGGCAAAACGGTCTGACCTGTGCACAGGAATCCGGACAGCCCGCTGTAGCCCTGTTTGCAGTCACATCTGTAGGTGCCGTTCAGATTGGTGCACGCTGCATTTATGTCGCACTGGTGCGTCCCGCCTTCCGCAACACACTCGTCAATATCTGCAAAACAAATGTTCTTGTGCACACAGATGTTCAACGTTTCGCTCTTGATACACACACACACACACACACATACACACACATGCACATGCACACACACACACACACACACACATACACACACGTCGACTTCAACAATATCTGCCGCCGCCCAACAGCCCGACCCAGAACACTCACAGGTAGACCAACCAGCACACCCTCCATTGGGTAACAGCAGAAAAACTGAGCAGCATAATTTTGCACCAAACCCTGCCAGCCAAGATGAATCTTTCGCAATCGGGGATCTGCTTGGTTTGCCTGTTGCTTTTTATTTTTGCATGGAAAAATTATCTGACACTTTTGGTGACGAATTTTTCTCCAGATTCTAAATGTTTTCCAAAACTTCTGCCAACTGAATTCCTGAGATTCTGAGAAAGAAACATGCACAACCGGGGAACAGAATTTTACCGAGGAAGATGCAAGACAAGAAAGATTGTTTGCGACTGTGCCTTCGGGTTGGATCCAGAGACAATTTTCTCTGGCTGAAACCTCGCAAAGTCGCCAATTCCCTTACTATTTTTGTAAGAAAATAGAACTGGTCGCGGGAAGCAACCAAACTGTGTGTCAGGTGACACACTATCCAACCCCTTCCCAATGATTCAGATTCTTGCGAAAACAAGATGGTATGTGCAAACACCCACGCTTCTGTTTTCGTCACAACTGCGCACGTTCCATTGTTTGGGGTTTTTTTTTGGGGTGTCTGAAATGAACTGAATAGTGGCCAACCACAGGACAGACCTGCGCAGGACTTGCCATCACTCTCCAACACGAAGCCTGAGCGGCAGCTGCACCGAAACGACCCGTCGTTGTTGGTGCAGAAGTGCGCGCACCCGTGCGCCGTCACCGAACACTCGTTTATGTCTACAACACAGAACCAGTAACCTGCATCAAACACCAGTTCAAAACACCAAGGACAGGAGTCGGATATGGCAACGCAACACGGAGAAAACGAGTTCAATGGAAATGAATCTTAAATGCAGTCCCTCTGGCAACAGACAAGAAGACTCGTTCAGGAGGTCACGGTTGAACCTTCTTTCGACAATTATCGGAACCGTCGGGACTTGATGAAATGCAGCTGATTACGACGATAGGAGTGGCACTCGAGGTGAGCGGCTCGGCCCCTGGAGTCCATGAATGAAACACACACCTTCGCATACTCGTGGGTCATGGGCGCTGGGCGCGAAGCCGGCGAGGCACGTGCAGCTGTACGTCCCGTCGCGGTTCACGCAGGCGGCGTTCACGCACTGGTGCGTCCCCTGCGTGCACTCGTTGCTGTCTGAAAGAGAGCAGTGTCCAAACCTAAAACTTTAAGATGCGACAAAGGACAACCAACGACCTGAGAAATGCAAACGACACAACCAGATAAACTTTGCACTTCAAACGTCGGGTGAAACATGCCATGGACGCTGGGTAGGCGTTGGCTTGGGGCGGCCAACAGTGATATTGAATGACCATGATTCACCTGACCATGTTCTCGTTCAGCATGAACAGAGCATCACACGATGAGTGCGTCATAAACTCCCATTGCTCGACATGGCTGGGATTACTCTGCCATAAAACTTCTTGCCAAATACCCGTCAATTTCCGGCCCGATTCCCGTCATATCGACTCGGTGTCCACAAAAAAGCGTGGAAAAGGCTTTTTGAACAGGTGTTTAGCCGCACAGAGCAGGCCATGACTGTGTGCAATTTTGAAATGAGATTTTTTTCTGATCGAATAGATTTGTGATGAGCGGTGCAATTCCAATGCATGAAATCAATCAATCGCTCCAGGAAGCCTGTAATGTCAGATCCATTGCTGCGCTGCCTGCAGCCATTTTGCGTCTGCAATCTACTAATACCCACACAATTGGTGGAGTTGCTTTGTCAAATCCATCTGCATCGAAATGCACCACTCCAGACCTCACGACTGACGTTCAGTCAATTACGCCGTTTCAAAAATCAACAGCCGTTGTTCATTCAGTCTTTGCACTTTCAATGCAACGTTTCGAACAACCGTAACCGGTCAACAGAGTTCGTTTGCAACAAATATGGAACTCTCATGCCTGCCAGGAGCAGGCCTGAATTGTCTACAGGCACATACATAGGTACAGACAAAGGTACAGACAAAAACACAAACACACACGCAGACACACGCAGACGCAGACACACACACACACACACACACACACACACACACACACACACACCGGTCCAACGATCGGGATGGTGCTTGACATCAGAACAAACAAACTTGGTCAAAGTCTGATGAACATGTTTCCTTCTTGATGCTTGTGATTGATTTGACCAAAGAAACCCTTATTGTTGTTTCGTTCAAATCATCCTTGAAAGTTTGTCTGACACAAATTAGAAGGAGAGGTGGTGTGACTGTTTGTCTGTCTCTGCCTCTGTGTGTTCATGATTTTTCAACCTTCGATACCAACGAGTTGGCACTGCACTGTTTTCCCTTCTGTGAGAATCCTCGACAGCTTTTCGCTGTTGCACCTGCGGATCATTTGGGCAGATACGGCGCCTGGCCAACGTGCACCTGTAGATCGCCCGATGTCATGTCATGCATTTTCCACCTCCGATTGATGGCCTATCGCCGGCTGATCGCGATGTGATGGCAAAATTCATCCATATTGCATGAGCAGCCGTGACTTACAGTCACAGCCCGCTCTTCAGCCTTTTGTTTCCTTTCGCTTTTGTACGAACTCTCACACAACAAATGACGTGAATAATTTACAACACACATCAACGTATGCAGTGACCCACGTACAACAAATATGACCACAAAAGCGCTGAGCTCACTACAGCGTGGGCTGGTCCCTTTTTGTTGTGACTCAAATGGAATGAATTCCAGTCTTCGCTGCAGAATCAACATGTCCTGCTGAACTAATTCCAAAAGCAGGCGAAATCAACGAGAGTCAACGTCACAAAAAAATTTCACCCGTTCCATCTGGTCGTTCGTACACAAACAAGTGAAATCTTTCAGAGCTGTTTCTCTTTCGCAGTCAATTTCGCGTAAACCGGACTCGGGTCTCTTGCTGCTGGACTCAGCACGCGGACTGAGTTATTTTTTCCACGGGGAACTGCGCATGCTGCCGCAAACCCTTCTGTTCCGCTCGGAAGCCGGAGAGACGCTGTGGACGCACCGCGTCGTTGATAAGGGCGGCGTCATCCTCGACATGGCGCTGCTATGATTGCACAGCTCTGCATTCACATCTCCCACTAACGTTACGATAGTCATCTCATGCATCGTCCCAGAACACACACTCTCAAACCAGAAGCCTCCACAGTCGAGCACCTCCGGGCAGGACCACGAGCTTGTGTCCCTAAGGAAGGCCCGAAAAGCAAAACAAGAAATCACAGGTCACAAACACACCAAACAAACTTTCGTGGCCACCTATCTGTTGCTCTCATGCAAAAGAAAAAGTTGATCCTTGCAAAAACGTTCGGGTTCACTGAGCTCTTTTTCCAAAATGATTCCCTGTTCATTTCTGCAAATTGGGGACACAAACAAGGAACTGTGTACATCTGTTTTTCAACTGCCCGAACAGGGTCTTTTCTGACATTTCACGAAAATCTGTGGACCACAAAGTTATTTCAGCAAGCACGCTCAGGCCGCAAGGCGAGCTGCGAGCGAAAATAACTGAAAGCCCGTCCACCAAAGGAGCGTTGCGTGATCAAATGTCCCAACAATACCCAATCCGATCGAGCGGACTCAGGAGGCGCACAATTCAGACACTGACAAGGGTTTCTGAGTTTTTATCGTGTGAGTTCCATTTGAAGCTGGAACAACAGCACTGTCTGCACGAATATCTCAACCTGTTGCAAGAGAAGAGATCAGTCGGCAACCCGTTGCAAGAGAAGAAATCAATCGGCAACCCGTTGCAAGAGAAGAGATCAGTCGGCAAACTGTTGCAAGAGAAGAGATCAGTCAGCAACCCGTTGCAAGAGAAGAGATCAGTCGGCAACCCGTTGCAAGAGAAGAGATCAGTCGGCAAACCATTGCAAGAGAAGAGATCAGTCAGCAACCCGTTGCAAGAGAAGAGATCAGTCGGCAAACCATTGCAAGAGAAGAGATCAGTCAGCAACCCGTTGCAAGAGAAGAGATCAGTCGGCAACCCGTTGCAAGAGAAGAGATCAGTCAGCAACCTGTTGCAAGAGAAGAGATCAGTCAGCAACCCGTTGCAAGAGAAGAGATCAGTCAGCAAACCGTTGCAAGAGAAGAGATCAGTCAGCAACCCGTTGCAAGAGAAGAGATCAGTCGGCAACCCGTTGCAAGAGAAGAGATCAGTCGGCAACCCGTTGCAAGAGAAGAGATCAGTCGGCTGACTGTTTGAACATCGTTGCTTCGAGTCCACGGCCACCCACAATTGAACACTGCAACGGGTGTAGTCCCTCCACGGAACAAAATCACGTTTGCTGACGTGATCACGGATGTGTCCTGACAGTGCCCAGAGTGTCTGCTTGTTTATTGCCATGTCCGCCATCATTACCCCGAATCTCCTGCGCTGCGTTCCGCATTACGTCTCAATTCTCCGCGATTACAGCTGCCGATACGGGAACCGTTACTGAGCTCCGAACGTCGTTGCGTCTTCTCACTGACTTTCACAAATTCTCACTGACGATGTGTGGTTTGTTTGTCAGAAAATCACACGAGAGGTATATTAGATTTGTTGCGTTGTGTCGTCGGCGTGAACAGTTTTTGGAGATTCTTTCTTTCAAGGGGGGGTAGTTGTCAGGATGGAGAAAATCCCAATCTGTTCGCGTCAACGTGCGCATTGTGCAAGATTGAAGGCTTCTTTTTCTTCAGTAGAAACAGGACGGGATCATGCGGTTTGTATCGATATTTCAAGCAGTTTCCTCTCTTGGCAATAGAACCCCCAACACCCACATGAAGGTTCTGTGCATGCGCCCGAAAGTCCCCGCGGTTTCACACTGTTGTGCCCATATGCATAGAGTGTGCGTGTTAAAAGGTGATTACAGTGGTCCAGGGCTCTCACAGGTCGGATTAACCCAACACCACGCAGATGCTTCACCTCTGTAGAATACATGAGAAATGAATAGGTTCTGACGGAGGCTGCAGACAGCAACAATCTGCCATCCAAATTGGGCCTTCTCTGAAGGTTCCCCGTTTTCACGAGCCTTGCTCTTTGGACACAACGCGCCTGGAAAATGTTGTTCACGTTCTGTGCTCTCGGCTGACACAAGCATGACTACATTTGTGTTCATTCGCGGTCCTGGGCGTTTTATTTTCTTCAGAACCCACGTCTTGACGCAGGAATGTTCTGCACCTACGTTGAGTTTCCTTTCCATTCCATTCGCACGTTTGGTGTTCCTGTAAACCTTTTTTTCCACATCTCTCACGCTTTGACAAACCAGAAGTGGATCTACTTGTCGACATTCCCAGACGAACGAGCGGTTGCGCCGGGTCCATACGCTCCGAGAAGCACTCATGCTTCATGTGTGATGCACAGAGTGGACACACGTACTCACCGATGCACTGCCGCAGGTTGCGCGAGTTCACCTGGTAGCCGTGCGGGCAGAAGCACGTGTCGACGCCGTTCACCTTGGCGCACTTCGTCGTGCCCTGGCAGATGAAGTTGACAGAACACTGGGTCTTCGCTGAAAAAGAAGAGAGCCAGGCTCAGTGTGTTGCACATCCGATCAATGGACTGGTTCTGAATATAACGTGCAGATTTATTGTGTTGTTGTTTTCTTGTATTTCACGTGACAACGAACGCCCAAAGAGCTTGCAGAACACTTTTGCCCAAACGCGAATTTTTGTGCTCTCATGTTTTGGCAATAATGACCCTCAGCAAAGAATAATTTCCGTCCAAACACAAAATACCCAATGAAACGGAACATTTCATGAACATTTGCACCTGGATCAGGGAATAGAAAAGGTCAACGTTGATTTCAACTCATTTTCTTTGGAGCATCATTGCTTTTTCACGTGCACAACTCACGAAGCACACATTTGCTCTCAAAAACGCGCTCGTAAACTTCGAACTCGCACTCGAAAATTCAGCAGCAGCGTGCCCTTTGTGCGAAACAACGGACCAACAAGGATCAAAATTACACTTTCATTGAGTGCAATTTTTCACCTGCAAATGTAAATTCAACTGATATCACTGTGTGCGCTTTCCATTGTTGAACGGAATAATGCAAAATGCCGGGGCAAACACCACTCCTCGATATGCGTGCTACTCCAAATATTTGCAATGCATGAGGGCCGGTTATTATGGAAGGTATTGAGAAGCTGATCATCCAATTTTACACAGTAAAAAGAGGTGGTGGATTCAAGGTTGTAATTTTCTTGTAAAAGAAAATTTGTGCAACAAAGGAGTAAATTTTGCTGTTGCATCAGCCAAGTTGCACTTTGCCCTTTTCTGCGTTGACAATTTCAGAACTCAGTTTGTCCAGACAGCGAATGTTCCACTACGACTCTCACGGGCGTGGAACCTGAATTACATTTCTCAATTGTGGTGTCGTTGTTATCGGATCAGGTAAACACAGTAAAACTGCTCTGTTTGCTCACACAGAGCGAAGCAAAAAGTACAAGTTGAAAGCGATTGATTTGGATCGATCGGTCCTGTGCATGCAGGAAGGGGACCAAAAGCGCAAGTCACGCGCCGTTGGGACAGACGTGTGCATCCAGAGCACGGCGGGAGAACAACTTCACCTCTCGCACCGGCGGGCAAAACACATTGTTCACTTGAGTCCATCAAACCATTAATCGAGACAAAACTGGTTTCATGCAAGTTCCAAATATTCAGAAATAAGTTCGGGGACAGGTAAATCTGGCAAAAAATATAACAGCTGCCTCACCTTGCTTCATTGTGTGGCGTTTGGCACAATTTCAATAATGATTTCATTTCAAAGGTGCTCATTCATTTGGAGGCGCTCGCCTGTGCTTTTTTAGATTACTTTTCATGAATAATTTAATTGCACAATAATGCCTCTTTCAGAAAAACTCATGACCATTTCACCTGATCAAAGCGAGATAAAAACATGAAACAGGATCACTTCCACAAAATGACAAAGTGCAGTAGATCTACACTCTCCACCCCACAACACCACTTTAAAAAAACAGTACTTTTGGGTCGTTTGTGTGAACGATTTTCCAAGAACAAAAGGAATCAATTGTACGGACAATTACTGATGAACAGTTCTTCTGCTTGTATCACCAGTGCCCAAACAAAACAAACAGTGGCCGGAGTTTGCATCTCACACGGTGATGTCACCCGACACTGAGTGTCACATGACCGGGGGGCACCTGATCATCAAAAATTTTGGCGACATAATCTGTCACCAAATATTTTTTGTATCAGCTGACATCAAATTTCCCGTGTCCTGTTTCGGAGGGGAGGGGACTTGGCTAACTTGACATTGTAAAATTTGGATGTCATATGACATCAAATTTACAATGCCTGATGACCCCCCTGCAGTCCTAGAACATCTGGTCACCAGACATTTCCTGTTTGATGACGTCAAACTTTTCAATGTCCTGTGACCAGCGAAGGGAGTCACCAACCAGATAGAGCTTTGCTCCAGTATGACCACCTAGATCGATCTGCTCCGATCTTCGCCTGACATTGGGTTCTTTGACCTTGAGTTTCTCAGCCCCTGTCTCTCTCAGAGAGAAGCTGTTCATACCAAAAGAGAGCCCAGAAAAAGGGCTCTCTTCTGGCATTGGCAACTTCTCTCTGAGAGAGACAGAACTGGTTGAAATTGAAGGTGGTCGGATATTGAAGCAAATCTGAGATTTGCTCCAGAATCTGACCACTTGCTCCAGTATCCAACCACTCTCAATTTCTCAGCCCCTGTCTCTCTCAGAGAGAAGTTGCTTATACCAAAAGAGAGGCCAGCAAAGGACTCTCTTCTGGTACAGGCAACTTCTCTCTGAGAGACACAGTCAATGGAGGGTAGATTTGCTCCAGTATCCGACCACTCTCATTTTCTCAGCCCCTGTCTCTCTCAGAGAGAAACTGCTTATACCAAAAGAGGCCAGAGAAAGGGCTCTCTTCTGGTACAGGCAACTTCTCTGAGAGACACA
>JAAUXT010061521.1_pt1 | contig 27559 bp, 29 predicted proteins | sample 7278171 | NCBI WGS metagenome assembly JAAUXT01 (sample SAMN14350112, study PRJNA611818) | marine sediment metagenome | isolation source: surface marine sediment (1.8m) | place: French Polynesia: Moorea | collected 2018-08
GATCAGTAATGCTCACTGACCATTTTTCCCAAAGTGGGTCCAACCCGCTTTACACATACAGATGGACAGACGGACATACAGACTGATGGTGATCACATTAAGCGTGTGGTACACGGCCCTCTGGGCGACCACACGCTTAAAAATACAGCTGTTTCCGGCCAAACAGAGGCCACGCTTTCAGCTGCCGAGAACAACGACTCTCAGTTTTGTTGCAGACATGGCGACAAAAACCCAGAGCCCTTGACCCTCGCAAACAGAGCCTTTTCATCACGAGGCAATTTTCCTCTTCATCTTCGTCGGGTTTTGGTGGATCAGGAGGTGGTAGAAGCCATCACGGCTCAGCTCATTCGCATCACCATTCACACAAACAGAACCTCTCCTCAGACTCCGTGTCCACCAAAACCCCGAAGAAGGCCAACAAAACTTTTTCGCCAAAAGTTGCTTTGAAATCCGTTTTTGCGAAAAAGTCTTCAAAGCAGGACGAGGGTGGCACAAGTCCCATCGCCATTGCTTCAGTCGCCGCTGCGATGACCGGGAATCTGCCGATGGCGATGGCCCTCACCATGAAGCAGCTCTCAGACGAGCGACACGACCACGACCTGCACACAAAAAGTCACACCACCCTCAGAACCGTTTCCCCTTCAGGCTCCAACAAATCTGCTGAGAAGCACTTGTCTGTTCCACGACCACGTGACCGGAAGGCTGAGCTGCTGGATGGCCCTCTCCATCGCTGCTCGTCGGAACCATCCCCAGGTCGCAAAAGGTCAAGAAGCAAGATTTGTTGCGGAACTGCAGACGCGCACTCGCGCCTCACACACCAGGCCGGGAGCGTCGACCTACCGACGTACAGCTCAGCACCGTCATCACCCGCAGCTTCGTCCTCCACAAGCATCGCTTCAACTGTCTCCGAAACATTGACTGACAGTCAAGCTCAAAGTGGCAAACCCTCAGCAGCAGCAGAATCGACGGAAGTGGATAACTTTTCTAAACCAAGGACCAGTGATGAAGACACGCACGCGAAACTGACTCCTTCGCGGGGCACGTACGGCACGTACGATGTACAAACTCGTAAAGTGCATTTGATATATTCACCTCGAGTGCATTGTCTTGAAACCAACGCGGAAATTCATGACACACTACAAAACAAAAAGGATGATACTGGACTCACTGTTGACATGAAAGGCCCAACACCAGAGCTTGACTGCAACAGATCCAGCACAGGGAACAAGAGCGAGTCTCTGTTTCTTGAAAACACAATGAACGGAGACGGATTGAGCACGTTCACACAAGACTCCAGCGACGACACGTGGCCCCAAGAAAGGCAACTGCCCCACAAAGAGACTGTAATTTGATCACAGGAATAGTTTTGTGACGAATCAAATCAGAAGTTTCCGCATAGTCCAGGCCCCTAATCAGCAACTGTCCTTGCTTCCTCAAACAGCAGATTTGCCACAGGAAGCACAGGAACGAAACACTGTCTGGATGCGTGTTTTGGTTTACAAACCTGAAAAGGGATGAACAAGCACAGCAAAACTTGTGAAGTGTTCATGACCACACGCAAGTGGACTCCACAGACAAACTTGTGGACAACAGGTTACAAGAGCCTTCACCAATTGTGATACTACAGACAAAAGATCGTCCTCAAACACAACTTCAACTCAGCCCACACAACAAAGTTGATTTGAGGGATTTTTTCACCATTGAAGTTGCTCCCGCTTGTGCGCCCGGTGAAAACGTATGAATTGCGTGAATAAAAGAAACAACAAAGCGCGAGCCACAAAGGTAGACTTGGGCATTCGGGCAACGCACTGGTAAACCTTCTGACACAACTCCAGGGAACAAACGTCCTTTTCTTTCGGGGACTCCAATCAACCGAAGGAGAACTTTCCCCTTCAATTTGGTGTGTCGACACGACACTGCTTGCGATGCGTCAGGTGATCCTGCGTGTGCTTTTCGCCTTTCATAACGCCAGCAAAACAACTTCAGATGATTTTCTGAAGAACACTCGTGTTTTGCACAAATCTGTCTTGGCCATCAGGACCCAGGGACGCAGCGACGTACTGCACAAGACACCTAAGAAGCAACGAGTCTTCTGTTTGGCAGCCTCAGCAAATATCGAGGTGCAGCCAAAGTAAAACAAACAATAATTACAGACGGCAACATACCCGTGAACCTTGTCAAAACAACACAATGAACATATGCCCGGTCAAGCTATCAGAGGCAACGCAAATCGGTGCTGTCATAAAACAGCAGCTCTGAAGCGCACCATGGTGAGATATGAAAAGGAAGACGTCCGAGCAGCATTCCCACCTGTGAAGCACGAAGCCCCCGCTCTCGCCACTTTTATCGCAAAGGCGTCTCCACCTGCCACGCAACAGGTTGCTGGCCTTGCTAACACAGCCAAACATCACCAAAATGTCTGTGTTGAATTAGACCGTTTGCTCGTTAAAATTGCGGCCGATCATCGACGCAAATACGCACGATAAATATCTGACGTCAGAACTTCTGTCAAAACTCGTCAGTAACAAATCACAGCTGCACGGAGTGTTCAGCAATAAAACGAGCTCCTTGTCGCTCCCAACGATTGAACAAGAACACAACCGCATTGAACACGCTCATGCGTCTCATCGTTGCAAACTCGTCAGTATTGCTCCAACTGTGAAGCGCGAAAAATGTCACGGAGGAGGGTTGGAGCGAACAAAACCTCAGCTTCACCGACACACATCCGGACGTCACTGTGGACCGCACAACACCCACGATTTTTGTAGATTTCGAACACAAAAACTTATTCCCATCATGGGTGTCCCTTGAACGGTCTCTCTGGATGCAGATTCACAGGTTTGCTCAAGCAAGAGTATGACCTGACTGGACTTTCGAAGTGTCCGACCACACTTTCACACAAGACGTCTATCAGAGGAGTCATTTTTCTTATCAGACACGATTGAAACACACATGCTTGCACACAGAGATTGTGTTTTTGCTTCAAATAATTCTGGTCAACAACCAAGAAGCAACACTTGAACCCATTCTTTTCTCGTCTATCTCACAACTAATGCCAGGTCAGCACAAACACAAGCACACAAGGGAGGAGATGCGCACCAGTTGGAAACTTGTCAAAAGTGCTGAATGCTTTCTCACAAAACAAAACACCCAACGAACTCGATTCACGTGAGCTCCCTTGATGTGTAAGCTGTCCAAGTTCACGTCACTCCTTCCTTCCGGGAACGAGATTTTAAACTTCTCTCGCTCCAAAGTTTCGGAAAGACTTGAACTGCCTCGCCCAGCGATGAAAAAGTTTGCATTTGACAAATTTATTTCTCGTTTCGCTCCGACCACATCTGACACACTGCACAAAGTTCCGGGCATTGGGTGAGCAAGGCACTTGAAGGCACAAGGAAAACAACTGTCGTTGGTGGCGTCTCCGACTTGTCCGCCAAAAACACTTTGAAACAATTTCCTAGAGTGTCATTTTATGTTATTCCACACTTTTCCTTTTGAGTTTCTTTTTGTGGTTTTTCTTACTTGGCTTTGTTCCTTCCGTGTCGGCCGTTTGATTTTGTCCACCAGTTTGTCCACCTGAAAATGAAATCGCAGATTTGGAATTCTATCCAAGCTTCACTAAGAATGGGCATTGTTGTCTGCCTCTTACGGGACAGTCTTCACGAGCGCCCCTGACCCAAAACAATCACAAACAAAACAGCGCTGGCGGGAAAACTGTCGACTTCAGTATACCTTGCACACTTTGGCCATTCTCTGCTTGGTGTTTTTCGTGCCGTTTTCTCTTCTTTGTGTGTGCGTTGGTTTCGCTCTGTTCGCTGGGGTGGTGGTTTTGGATGGCTTCTTCCACAGACCCCGTCGAGACGCTTCTTTTCCTTTGCCGTTTTCCTGACCTTGCCAAATTTTCCTGTCTGAAAAAGTAAGATCGCTCAAAATGTACCACAGTAACAAAGGAAATGGCTTCTTCTGAGATATTGTGCAAAGCAACTCTGCGTTTGAGTTCAGTTCTCACCCGAATCCCAACACCACAAAAATCTTTCGCAGCAGAGCCAGGTTCTCCGACTTCACTTTCGTTGCCAGCTTCTTGAGATTTTCTCCCATCAGTGACACTATTTTATCCTGAAAAAGAAGGAGAATGATTTGCATTATCCAGCAGTGTTTTTCACTCTTTTTCGAAAACCATTTGTAGCAACTGCCGCGTACTTTCAGGCCACTGTCGGTATTCAGGACCCTGTGCACAACCAGGAGGGTTTCGTGCACGTAGCGTGGGCGGTACTCGTCCTGGTCTGCCAGCTCTTCAATCATCTTCAGAAAAAAAAGACAAGATGCGACAGGTTCTCGAAAAAGTAAACATTATCGGCTCCTTGCGAATGTGCAGGTGAGTAGTTCACACCAAATTCCTCACCTTTGGGAGCTTGTCACAGAGCTGCTGGCTGAACTTGATCCATTCTGCAGATTTGATGATCTGCATCTGCAAAACGCAAACAATTTGTACTTTCGTTGCAATCCCAGAACACAACCTCGTTGCAATCCCAGAACACAACCACAGTGACTAACTGCACATTTTTGCTTGGATGTTCACCCAAATCTCTTGACACTCACCGTGCCCCTATTTATCATTCCCGTCAGTGTGGTACAGGCTTGCGTCTGGAAAACAATGACGCTGATTTGACTGGATGCTTCACAGCACCGATTTGAACAATTTCACATTCAAATTCACTTTCTGAACACAAGCGCAAGTCACTTGCCACTTACCCTGCAAAATATTCTGACGTCTGGTCGACTGGCATATCCCAACAAATCACCGGCAACTGGCCACAACATGCCCTAAAAGTTTCAACATCAGTGTAGTTGTCATATTTTGGACTGACAAGACTGCAAACGCAAAGTAGTTTCAAGAAAACTCTTACTGGTTGTCTCTCACACATGTGATGGAAGAAACCAGGGCTGAACTTGGAGTCTCGCCTCGTGCAGAAGTCTTCTAGCGTTTTGCGGACAGTTCGCAGCATTTTCTCAAAGACGATGGACATCTGCACAAAATAGTATGGACGTGGTTAGCATGCACGGACAGGTCCATTCATCCTGAACTGAACATCATTTTCGAACTTGTTTCTCAGATGCTGAAAACTGAGCCTCACTTCGTTGTGCTCAGCCTCCTTCTTCCCAGCCCCGGATCTGGTCTTCAACGGCGAAACTCCTTTGCCGTCATCACCTCCATGAACCATTTTCATCTGGAATTTTCAATACCTTGTGCCAGGTTATTCTGGACAAACAGACGAAAACTGGAAACGATGGCTTGAAAGTTGCACGTACCACCAACAAACAGGCACTTCCAACGTTCTTCACCATCAACACCCCAGAAACTGAAACCGGACACAAGCACCGTTTCTTGGTGTCACCAAACTTGAACATGTCACGAACAAATATGCAATTTGGAGGCGTTAGCAACAGCTCCATGCAGGGGCTTACCCAGAACACATCCCCATCCCATCTAAAATTCTGTGAACTGACCTGATGTGGACAATTCGATCAAAGACGCCAGGATTTCAAGAAGCCTTTCACTGTCCACGCCCCCTGCATCTTCCGAGAACTGTGCAAACGAATAAAAGCACACGTACAGTGCATCAACAGCGAACGCAGGTGAGTCATCTGCAAATTCTCAAACATCTTTGGCATCCGACATATTCTAGTTCTTTCGGTCATCGCGTGGCGTTAACACTTCAAAGCCGTCACCTTTCTGATTTTGCACAGACTGTTGAAGACGTGGGCGGCTTTCTGCTGCAGTTCCTTGTTTCCATGAGACTGTGACCTGGCTGCCATTTCCATCAACTCAAGCAATGGAACCAACAATTCCTGAAACAGCAGCAGCAACAGCTCAAACAATCGTACAACCTCGCGTCGTCCATTTTCCCCCAAAGAATAATTCTGATCACGATTTTGCTGGTACTCACAGATGCTAACGACACTGATGGTTCGCTGTTTACAAACTGTTGCAGCAAATCCAAGCACCTGAAAACAAAATTTTTGAGTTTTTGTCCGCGAGTTTCAACGCACCAAATCGTTGATCTGGCAGGACTACTTGTCGCTTGTAAAACTTACCTATTTTTGAAATGCATCATTTGCAATTCTTCCAGTTTCGCAGCCTTTTTGTTCTTGGTCATGTGTCTGAAGGCCTCAGCAATTTTGCTGTCAAGTTTCATCATAGTTTCGTCATCGAAATCTTCATCGTCGCTCTTTTCCTGAAAGAAAGTCACCATGCAAAGCAGCCTCATGCGGGGTCTCCCTGAGCAAGTCAACCGGCGCACTGTCCTCGTATACCCATTGACTTGCGCAGGGCCGCGGCCGCGGCCCAACAGGCATCCAGTGTGAATGGTCCCGACAGTTTTGGGTACTTGGATGTCCAGTGATAAACTCGTACCTCGTCGCTTGCGATGGCGGCGTCACCCAGCTCGGCTTTCAGTTTCGCGCGAAGTTCCGACACTTGCGAGTCCATGTCGTCGTCGTCTTCGTCCGTGCCGCTGTCTACTTCGCTCTCGTCCTCTGCCTCCTCACTCGATGAAGTCTCATCCTCAGATTCGTCATCATCGACCCCATCCTCCTCTGTTTCCATGTCTTCATCTAAGAAAACGGTTAAATTTGCAATCGGCACGTTCAAAAGACGAAAAACAAAGGAAGTTTGGACAAAAATCGCCACGTATTTGCTCCTTTTCCACATAAAAAAGAAACGAGCCAAGACCGCAGGTGAGCACACCAAGTTTACCTTCAGAATCTTCGAAACCAAGGGGCCCGTCCTCTTCGTCCTTCTTCTGCGTCAACACATCCAGGATGAGCTGCAGGGCAGGAAGCGTGATGTGCGAGCACATCTTGCTGAAGACAATGGTCGTCACTGTTCGCACCATGGCGCTTTCCTTTGACATCATGCTGATCAGAACTTCGGTGAAGACTTCAATCCAGCCAGCCTCTGGAAAATTGAAGCGTGGAGGAGAAGCACAACACATTTGACACAAATAACAAGAAAACAAAAGACTCGATGATCTCTTTACCATTTGCTTCTCTGTCCGACAGTTTTCCTTCTCGTTTCTTCTTCTGGTTGGCTTTTTCGTGACAAACGATAACATCCTGCACAAGAATAATTACACGATCTTGACAGCCATTCGTTTTGGTTGTGAGCTCTTGTGAGTGCGCGGACATTCCTGAACAACTGTTCACCTGAAGCAGCTCGGCAGCACTGTCTGGTTCAGTGAAAAGTTGCAGCGCCAACTGCATCAAGAGCAACTGAAACGCCTCCCCCTCCGCGCTGTTTCCCTTTTTCGATTGCAAGCGCTGCAAGAAAGGGGTAGTTCAATTTCAAATCAAGGTTTGCGTTTCTCTTTTTCTCTCAAATTTCACGCGGCAATTGTGACGAGCAAATCGTTGATCACTTCGTTGAATAACACGTTCTCACAATTCAAAACACAAGGTTCTCAGCACCTTTGAATGTATCGCCTGTATTTTGTCCGTTGTTTCATTCCACTGGGACTGCGTCTGCCAACAATTCAGCAAAAAGTTGTGCAACTTGCTGAACAATACGATTTTTCACTTCAAAAATCAAATCGCGTGACCAAACAAACTGGTTCTTTCTCACCTCCTCCGTCATAGCACGGATGGGTGTGGCACTTTGAGTATTCCTCAGCAACTCTTGAGCGTAAAGCACAAGTTTGTAAACTTGATCAACGTAGACTGAACTGTCACGACCAGAATACTTTCCTGAAACACAAAATCAACGACAATGACAAATGAACACTGATGGATATTCTGCAAACACCAATCATTCTGAATGCACCTCTTGAAACAGCGACAAAATCTACCTGGTCTGAAAGTCGCGAGCCTGTGCAACGCCTTCGAGAACGCAGCAGCAAGATTGCTTTGGCAGGTCTTGCTTAACGGAGTAGTGCACTTCTTCACCAGCTGAAGAAGCGACAATACAGTGAGTGAACAAGAACAACCACAAGGATGAGGGCAGGACGAACGGTCTCCATGAGCGCTGCAAGCGCAACTCTTGCTCCAAGCATCTTACAAACATTGACCACCAAACATTACATGTCTCAAGGAGCGTGAGTTCGACTTGTTGCAAAGCCAAAAGACATTGGATCTGTCGCAACAACTACTCGTATGTCAATTCCCGTCTTACCTGTCCTTTCACAACGTTGAAACTTTTCCCAACAGTGAAATAGCCATGAGTGAATAGGAACTGAAGGATGTTTGATTGCCACTTTTGGTCCTCGTGTTTGGATGATACCGTGATGAGATTCGCCAAGCGAGAAATTGACCACATCCTGACGCCTTCTGTATTGTCCACCTTCTGCAGCAGGCTCGATGACGACTCTCCACGAGCAACGGACATCAAGATCTCAGACCACAACTCAGCACCATCACTGACCAACTGCAAACGAGAGTGGGTGGTGCAGGTGTGAGCTTATGAGTATTTTCTTGCTCGTTGCCTCGCGAACGTCACAAACAAAATAAATTGATGATTAGGTGCAAAGTCGGAGGAACAGCTCAATGTCTACGCACCGCATTTTCCATAATGTTCATGGCATTCACTTTGCTGACCAACTGATCGAATTTCACTGAAGAAGGGTGTGACACCAAAGCTTGCAGGACAGCAGTTTGCTTTTCTCCATCCTTGCACTGAGTGACGAACTTGACTATTTCCTGCACCTGTACCAGAGTGGCAAGACGTTGCAAAACAGCGACACGACGAAACACAAAACAATGCACAAAAAATGTTTGACGTGGCTTACAAGTGTCTGGGCTGTTGTATGAAGAAGATTGTGGGACGAGGACAAGTTTTTGACCAGAAGATGAACCAGACTCGACGACATAATCATCGACACCTGCAATGAATTCAATCAATCTCAATGCCAACCTGATACGTTGTTCTCAACCATTGCTTTGTGTCAGAACAGAACCTACCTGTTCAGCAGTGTGACTGAGTCTCAAAGCGCTCGGAATGAGTTGAAAGCACAGATACATGCACTTCTGTCCACGTTTGTGAAGAATGTCACCTGCAGATAAAAAGTTCCGTCAACGTTGTCAATACGAGCGCACAGTTCGTTGGGCAAAATTTGATTTGATGAAGAAAACGTGCACATGCATCTGAAAAACAGTTTGAAGAATGCCAAAGTTCTGAGCAACTTGGTTTGGCTTTGCGTTTGGCCAGTTTTCGAAAAGCAGACAGCACTGATCTGAGCAAAGTACTCTGAGAAAGAATTGTAATGTCTTGTACCCTCGATAACGTGAGTCCAGAAGTTGGTGTACGTCTCTGGATTCTGCGCAGCGAACTCAAGCAGCCGGTGACACACACTGTGGACGATGGGGTGGTCGACGGTTGAATTCTACAACAGGGCATGCCGATTTCAACAATCTGTTTTTCCGTTCGTACCAAGAAATGGAAACCTCTCTGTTGATTATAACAAAACGGACCGCCATCACGTGTGCCAAGTGGCTCCAAGTCTTCTCTCCAAACAGCTTCTTACAGTTCCAGTGATTTGCAAGAAAGCTCTTCCCAACAACTTTCTGAAAGTCAAGACAAAGTGATTCCGTGAGAATGGAAGTCGCTGTATCTCACAAAAGTTCAACAAAAATTCAATTCACCACGACAAATTTGCACGAAGACAAAACTTTGACACTGACCGAGTGGTGTCTGTGCGAACTCAGCAACAAAAGTAGTGTGTCTGGAGTGCACTTGTCCCAGCCGTCTGAAAGACCGTCCAAGTGTGGCAAGACTTCTGACTCAAATCTGGCGCCTGCAACCTGGAAACAAATTGTCACATTTGTCTCCCTTTCCAACTTTCTGAGACTGAATTAGTTGGTTCAGAGCATTGTTTCAAGCATATCCACCTCAGAAATGAGCTGCTCTATTGCAAAGACGCAAATTTGATGAAGAGGCAACTTCTGTTGCTTTGCCTCCAGAAGCCATTTCAGCACTTTGGCAGCGTCTTTCTTTTCGGCCTGCAATACGAGTACAAATCAAACGTTTGATCGAAACGTCAACGGGAACATCGCATTTCGCAGAAAAGCATGGTGTACTTACCCTGGCCAGTGATCCAGACTGCACAATGCACATGCACACCATAACTCTCCCCAAAATTATATTACTGGTCTCCTGCGACAAAGAAACAACTGTGAGGAAATCTCCAAATATTCACCAATTTTTTCGCAATTGGGACTGCAAGCTCACATTCTTCTTGTCAGATTTTGTTGTCTGCAGTTCCTCATCGGCGTGTCTGAGAACAAAGTTGGGCTTCACCACTGGAAACTCCTTCAGAACCTAAATAAGAATACCAGATGCTGAAAACCTGCGATTTCACTTGCAAATTTCTGGGGATGACACCCCATCCCACCACCTGGTTTCTGAAAGTTTCAGAAATGTCAGTCTCTTTTGTGGCAATTCGTCCTTGCAAACGTACATTTTTTTTGTTTCGTTGTCATGTCACCCCCGAGAGACAAGCTTGTCGCAGATTTCGATCACACTTTGAATGAAACAGTCTGTATGCTGTCATTCAAAAGAACCTTCAAGAATTGCGCACGGCATACCTGAGTAAGTGCCATCGAAAATCCAATTCTTGCAAATTTCCTTGGCGAGGACACACCTCGAACCAAACGTTGAACAGCGTACTCCAGGTCTTGGCAGACGACAGTGTCCTGAGAATTTAAACTGACCAGTCTACAAAACCGCAGCAAGTGGACCGGCAGAAGACCATCTCCTTGTCTGGAATTTGTCATGCGGCTCTCTTTCTTGATTAATGATTCCCATTCCAAGATTGTACGGGCGACGAGCACAAAAATCTTGTGCCGATTGTTTGAGTTGCCTGAAGGGTGGCAGGGGTTCCCTCCAGTTCCAGACCCCCAAATCACCCCGCTGAATTTTTCTCAGTGAAATCAGCCCGATGGGGCATCCTCCGAACCCGATGAAATTAGTGACAGGGAAGTAAGTCCGTTTCCAAACAGTCCATACAAAACAAAGGAGGAAAAACGGACGCGCGACTGGAAGAGACGTTTTCGTGGAAGATTGAATCGAAAACGTTTGATTTCCAAGAGCGCAATGTCCTTCGGGTGACGTCCAAACGCCCAGAACAGGGGGCGCGGGTGAAGGGTGTTCGAAGTGTCACCCCTCCTGTGTTTGAATGACCGACGTCAAACTTTTTCACTTTCACACCATTCTGAACGATTTTGATTGACAGGGGTGGGTACAAACATTTTTCGTCAAACTTCTTAGTGTGGGAGGAGGGGACGGTGGGCCAAGTCCCAACCTCTTCACTTGTGCAACACACACACACGCACCTCCCAAAGGATCCACTGTGAGGAATTTGCATGTTCTTACGATTCCACGAAGGACAACAGATTCAGCTGGTCTGCTATTGTCTCGAATGAGCGCTCCACGGAGAGCATGCTAAATCTCGCTTCGGTTTGGTTAATATCTGAACGAGTAGATCGATATTTTTCGTGCAGGGTTGCGGAAACGAAAGCCTAAAACGTCTCAAAAGCAGGAAACGCCAAGATATCACACACACATGTGGTGTGACACACCAGCTGTGAATTTAGAACCACCGCCTTCAGATGGCACCACTGTACACAATAAATACGGAGGTTCCCACCCTCAGGGACAGTCTCTCCTGAGATACCAACCCGTGTGTTTGTGATATCACTACAACACACACACACACACACTGCCAAGCTTGGGCGTGTAGTTGTTCCAGACACATCCGTGTTCTTACCTGCGTTACCACAGCAAAAGCCAAATTTGTGAAGCCATTTGAGTTGTTCAGTGATCGTCACAGTGGCGGTTTTAACGGAGCGAAAGCCTGCAATCGCTTGCGTTCGTGCGCCTCAACGTGTCTATTATCGCCCACACAACACTTGTTCACTCACCTCGCCTTGAGACCGCTTGATAACATCGATCATACATCTTGCAGCCGATACACGCTTTTCGTCTTGAAGTTTTGCCAAGTCCCAAAATGTGTCCACCAAATCTGCATTGAGAGATCTGGTCACCATCCTGAAAACATGCACACGTGCAGACACCCTCCGAATGAACGAGGTGGCAGCACTTGTCCTCGCACGCTAGATGGCATTTATGGCCAGCCGAAATGGCAGATTATTCAGACAATTTCGGAAACAACAGGTATTTTCGACGACTTCCAAGCAGCTAAAACCTATCAACACTTGGCAGTTAATTAATCGTGTAGTGTAGTTTTAAAAACATGCCTCATATCTGCAGTTACTGTGGCGTAAGGGCAGATATTTGGGTTGTTATAAAACACTCACCTGTTCCACATGTTGGCACGATGATCCTGTTCAACATGTTCTTCAACCCGGTATCCAGATCTGTCTTGTGACCAAGCAAAGGCGTGTTGCAGGGGAACACGGCGAAAGAAGCTCGACGTGAAAGATTTGATGGAGTTTGAAGCTTTTGGTGCGGTCGCGCTGAAGTCTTCAAACGTTCGATTCCAATTCACGCCTTTCCGGCAGATCTTGATAAAAACGTGTTCTCGTGTGGATCAAACTTGTCACCTTTGGATTGAAGCTAAACGGTTCACTGTTCGAATTGTGCAGTTTGAGAAACACACAGACACGTTTAATAGGGATAATCGACACGAACACAATTCCTTCGAACACGCCGTTGTGAAACGAGGTGCATTGTGACAAACCCGGAGAAGAATCCAGTTGGAACTAGATCTCGATGTAGATTCCAGAGATCACAGAACAAGGAGCGAGCGACCGCTGGTTGATCCTGGAACCAATATTTTCAGTGATTTTGAAGAAAAACACGGGGGCATACCTGTCCCAAAACTTTCAGACGGGGGTGGGGTGGAGGCTTCTGGCCAGACTGGACCCCCCACCCCCACCCTCTAACCTCCATTTCAAAATTTGGGACAAGTGGAAAATGATCAGGTCGCACTCACTGAACAACAACAATTTTGACTTGTCCCAAAAATGTCAGAACCAGACCTCACCCACCCCACCCGCGAAATCCTTGATACCAAAATCAACTTGTCCCAAAATTGAGTTCTGCCACCCGCCCCAGTGTATACGGCCGCACGTACACACACCGCCAGCACGGCCCATCCTCCAGTTTCGCAGAATGCTGTTGTGTACTGTGCAAGTGGTTTGAAGTCGCTGCAATGTCCGCGACGAGAGTCGTCGTCGTTCGTGCTTGAAAAATAGGAGGCGTCTCCGCTCGTGAAGTTCAGCAGTTGCGTGAGGATTCAGAAATTTCCGGCACAGGGAAACAGTGACAGAACAAAAACAACTGGTCTGTGTGTAGACTCTGGAAACTGTGTACGAGACTCTGGAAACGTGTCGCGTGTCCACGAAGAGGATGGTTCACGTGTTGCGTTGGCTAGAACGAGACCGCGTGCAGATGTGTGATGATAATTTCATGGGCCTCCTTTTGTTTCTGCAGTTATAACAACTACGGCGGCGGCCGGGACGGTTATGGCGATCGTGGATACAGGGATAACTACAACGACAGAGGCGGATACAGAGACAACTACAACAGGTGAACAAACGCCCCGTCTGCTGCTCTGAAAACACTTCGGCGTAAAGTAGGGTTTCACTCTTTCAGCAAATCGTGATTCGTGTGGCTGCAGCTCTGTCTCAATACTCAAGTTCGCCCTTGGTTGCATCGAAACCTGTGAAATAAGTTTCCATTTCCGTTTACGTTGTCGCGGCTGAACATACGGAAGTGAAGCTCTTGTCCCACAGAACATGACTGAGCAAACTTTCCGAGTGTGACGGGCTTCTCTTTGAAATCGAATGTGTTTTTCAGCACATGGTTCAGCATTTGGTGCAAGACTTCACGAGGATTCTGTCTTTCTGTCGCGCCATGTTTTATTCACGCCACCCGTGTGTTTGTGGCAGAGACGGAGGTCGCGGAGGCGGCGGCGGGGGTCGCGGCCGCGGACAGAGACCACTTCCAGAAGAGCCACCGTACACGGCTTACGTTGGCAACCTCCCCATGGGAATAGTTCAAGGCGATGTGGAACTCATTTTCAAGGATCACAACGTGAGTGCAGTCTGAGTATTTCACATTTGTTGCAGTTTTTCAGTTGTCTTCAAAAGACTCTTAACAAATATCATTGTTTTTCGTTTCAGGTCAAAAGTATTAGACTAGTTAGGGACAGAGAAACAGATAAATTCAAAGGTAATTCTTCGTTCATTTCAAACTTTGAACAAATTCATGTCTGCCTTCGTACTCACATCGTCAGGGATGAGATGGGCATCATGACTCTTCGTTCTTTTCAGGCTTTGCCTACGTAGAATTCGAGGACTTGGAGTCTCTCAAGGAAGCACTGCTTTATGACGGTGCGGTGAGTACATTTGACGTGATTTGGTGCTCACATCGAAGGCGTCGATATTGAGAAGCTCGTGTGGCGGTTTGGTCGTCCGTTACACCCAGTTCTTGTGCTGACGACTTTTGGTTGGTCAAATGAATGATCATCAGGGTTCCCACCGCACCTGGAAAACCTGGAAAAATAGGGCCAGACCTGGAAAACCTGGAAAAACAGGGGGGGTTTTGACAAAAACCTGGAAAAATATTGCAAAACCTGGAAAAAAATTTTGACCTTACCCTGAAAAAGCCCAAAAGCCTTTACAGAAAAAGTGTCTGAAAAAAACAAAAAAGAGATAAAAATTCTGCCTCAAGCAAGATATCCCAGAATATTTTTTGAGTTTTTTTGGACAAAGGTTTGGGAATTAATTGGTGTTTGTTGAATCTTCAAACATGTAGTTCAAACAAGAAATCATTTCAAGGTTGTGTATTGAGGACAAATAATATCAAATATAGCTGGTTGTTTTTTCAATTTATAACAAACAAATATGACAAAGATTCCCAAACAAACTGACAATTCAAAAATATGTTGTTGTTTTTCTCATTTTATTCTACAAGAAAAAGCAAATCACTTTGTAGATTCTTTTGAAAAATTCAGAGGGAAAAGCAATTTTTTTCCTTTGACAACTTGAAGGACAATTTTCAGATAAGCTAGTTTGTTTTACTTGCTAGACAGTACCAAATACTCAAGTTTTTCTCAAAATACTTGTTAGCTTTTATAAAAAAGTTTTTCTTTGTAAATAATTTGCTTTATTTATATGGAAAAAGGATGTACAAAGCTTGCAAAAATAGATAAAATAATACCTGGAAAAAACCTTGAAAACCTGGAAAAATCATGGAAATATCATGGAATTTTGTCAGTCAGCCGCAGTGGGAACCCTGTGATCATGTCAGTTGTCACGTTGAAAAGAGCTCCAGTGACAAACGCTGCGCACGGCTGTCGCAAACAGCGGCGAAGTTGAACTGTCACAACCCCAATACGAAAACCGCTCGGAATGAACGTCGTGTCTGGTCAATTGGAGAATTCCTTTGCAAGCCCTCCAAATTTTTGTACGACTATCAACTGGAGAAAAGTTGTCAGTTTTCATTGACGGCTGAGTGACGATTGCAGTTGTTCGAAGACCGCAACTTGCGGGTGGACGTCGCGGAAGGTCGACGAAACGACCGACAGGGCGGATTCCGAGGCGGCGGTCGAGGCCGCGGCGGTGATTCGGGAGGTCAGTCACACCAATTTCACTTTCCCTACCAGAACAAGTGGAGATTGGCGGGCACGCAACTCGTGAATGACCAATGCGACGCTCCAAAGATTTTCTGTGCAGATCACTTGCATACCAGGATGTGTTTGACGCATTGTGCTGTTTTTGTGGACTGGTCGTGCACTTACCTGTGCTGTGCAGGTTTCCGTGGTGGTCGAGGCGGTGGGCGGGATGACTACAGAGGCAACCGCGACGGCTATGACGGCCGCGACGACTACAATAGGGGTGGGCGAGGCGGTTACAGGTGAGTGCTACGCCACGGAAACTCGACTCGGGAAGCATTGCCGACGTGCGGGTCGCAGCTCGATGATACGATTAGATGGTGAACACGGTCACATTGTTTGCAGGGGCGACTACGACCGACGAGGTGGTGGTCGCGGAGGCTACGGTCGCTATGACGACCGGCGGGAAGGCGGCTACGGAAGCGGTCGCAGGACGAGGCAGGACAGCAACAGTCGCGAAGAGTTCAGAGAAGCATCTCCAGGTATATCTTGTCCTTTCGTCTGGTGCTGTCCAACAGAGTGAGCTTTGGACTTGCCACAGTCGACGCGTTCCACGCTGGTGCCACACCTGTCGTACCTTCCACACATGGACACCTTGTGATTTGCAGATTCGGCATCACAAAGGCCCAAGTTGAAACTGTTGCCACGGACAGTGAAGCAACCAGTCAACGCGGCCGTGGTAACGGACCGAAACGTCGCCATCTTCGGTGCGGGTAAGCCACGAGACGGACCCGACCCGGAGCTCGTCGTGGAAACCCAGCGCGCGAGGAAGGAGTCCGGTAGCAGCACATAGAAGGTGCGTCCGCAGCTCAGTCTTGCGCAGTTCGGAGTGAGGGGTGGCGGTCAAGGAATGAGGACCATTTGGGCGTGAACAAAAAAGAGCGAACTCACTTCTCTCGGAGTGAATGTCTCGTTTGTGTCAACGTGAATTTGCGGCTTTCGTTGCAGTGTGCTGGTCATGCTGTGAGCCGTCGTGTGGACAGGAAGTGGGTCAACCGCGTGTCGTCGGTTGTCTTCCAATCACGCGGCGCGTCGTACTCGTGTACCGGGTAAAAGCAGCTCCTCCGCCAGGGGAAACGCCATGGTAACCGTGTAGATTTTTTTCATAAATACGATTGTATAGATCATTGTACAGGTCGCGCACATACGGGGGACTCACAAAAAGTTTCAGCTGTTGTTACACATACTCCGCATTGCGGTCGAAGCAGTTTTGTATGTTCCTCCCGGTACGTGTTTTGAACAAGTTGCTTTGAAGAAAAACTGCTAGTTTGTTAGGGCGGTGCGGTGAAGTCAACGCAACAAGTCATATCGAAACTACCTGCGGAAAGCCAGGGGTTCACCGCGAGGGAGCTCCGCTGTCCGTGAAATTTGTTACTGTCTCCTCACACACCACTGTATCATAACGGACCGACAGTGTCCTGATCCAGCCAAATTTTGCGTGTGAAGTGTATCTGACAAATTATCCTTCAATTTTCCAATAATTTCATATTTGCTAGACCAAAATACAAGTTGAGTTTGCGTGTTCAGTTTTGCTATTTATGACAGTTGTATTTGTAAATACGTGTGCAAGTTCGTTGTATCGGTTGAAATGCTGTACGCTATTTGGCAACTTATTTATTCACAAGGCAACAGTGAGAATTGCCTGTGTTTCCTGAGGCTTCGTGTCCGTTTCCCAACGTCTTGCTTCAGATACACAATGCAGAAAATCTGTCCAAAGACGAATTCCCATTTGATTGCTTGAATTGAGAATGGTTTGGCCCCCAGTGGGTAGCACGGACGTCTCATGCACTGTGGAAAGGTCGCACTCGCTTACTGACAAAACCTCCACAAAATGTACATGGATTCTGCTTCAGTCATTCACACGCTTGAAAGTGCTTTGGAGATGTGCACACCGTTCTATGATCTCTTCCGGGGAAATATCCTGCCGAGTACTTTCTGTACTTGAGCCGCCGATCTTCAACCTTTCACGTTTGTATGATAACAACAGCGTAGAATCGGATGTGTCTTGTTCCCTTGTGCTGCCGCATCATTTTAGGATACAATGATATTGTCCGTCTTTTAAAGGCTCTCTGCTATTTTACTTGTACATTTGAGCCGAATCTGGTGTAGAATAAAGTTACAAATTATCTTTTCCATAGATACACGGCTTTTGTTGGTGGCGACCAGCGGGTTTGCAACACAGGACCATTCATTGGCAACACTTCTCAAATTTTAAGTTTTGAAAGTGCCACAGTCGAAATTGTGATCGACTTCTCGTTTTCTTCTTTTCTTAATTTGACGGGCATTACCCCAACTGACAAGAGACACTGCGAACAAATCAAGGTTTGATTTGCGTCCCAAAACCAGACCGAATTGCAGGCGCTCCAGACATAGGAAGACTGATAGATCCACCCACATCCACATTGCGCACATTTGTGGCGCGAAATTCCCGCGATGTCGTTCGGAACACCCGCCTTTCACCCGTGGTTTTCCTGTGGGGTGAAGGTTTTGTGCAAAACGCAAAAAGAGCAAGAATTTGCGGTTGCAACTGAAAATGGCAGAGAAGGACTACGAGTTATCTGGCACAAGATTTGTGAGCCAGTTGAGTCGGCTGAGAAACACCTTCTGTGATGTGAAATTGGAAGCAGAGGGTGAGTGGTCTCGGCTGCAGAGGCAGTAAGTCGCTCCATGTCTTCTGAAGAACGCTGCTTTCTGGTCTTGATGCACAAGTATGTGCACTCTGCCAATAATAGCCAGACAGGCGGGGGTGGCATGGGGAGTTGGGTGCGTGGTGGCGTGTCTTCGTGCTGCCGTCGTTGCATCGTCCAGTGAAGAGAAAATTTTGTACCTGAAGATCTGGATCCTGGATGTACGCAAATACATCTGGGGGTTTGGAGACAATTTGTAGCAAAGGAAAGGTTTGCCCATTTTTGTCTCAGGAAACGCCCACTACGCGCACAAAGTCATCTTATCGATGTTCTCACCGTATCTGGAAAACATGTTCGCGAGAAGTGCCAAGATCCGAGAGCAGAAATTCGTCCTGCGTCCAGCAAGTAGCCTTGGACTCGAGGTAATGCATTTCTTTCAGACCTTTACACGCACGGACATGCTTGTGTGTTTCAACCTTGCAGTTGCGCTCATGTGCAGTGGCGAATTGACAAGGAAATTTTGTTCTGCGAATTCCGTGAACGCTGCACACGGGCGCCCAAAGTCGGCGCTTGCGCTTTTGTTCGGCAAATTTTGTGTGCACGAGTTCGATTTCGTCTTCAAGGTCATCCTGCAGAGTATCTACACATCAACCCTTCGACTCAAAAGGTCCAACGTGTGTCAAGTTCTCTTGACTGCCGAACTGTTGCAGATAAAAGAGGTATACGCGCTGCATACATGTGTGTGTCACCTCAGCTTGGCACAGGTTTCAACAAGAAACAGGAAGGACTCGATTTGGCAACTGCGTAAACAAAACATTGCAGCCATTCTGTTGCATTCACATTTCTTTTTCAGATTCAAGAGCGATGTCAAGAATTTATGGAAAGTCAAATCGACCTGACAACCTGGGCACACTTCATGAAAATGGGAGAGAAATACTCCATTCAAAGTATCAGAGAAAAGGCCGTCAACTATGTGCTGGAAAATTTCGTCCAGGTCATGCACACCATCGAGTTCAGGCAACTTCCGCAGGGCGTCGTGTCCTTCTTCCTGGATCACGACTTGCTGCAGACGCAGCGCGAGGAGATCCAGGTGTTCCGTGCCGCTCGTGCCTGGATCGAGGAAGACGACAGTCGCATCGGATTCATGTTCAACATCATGAAGTGTGTTCGATTTCCGCTCATCCCGAAAGATCTGATCACAGATGAGGTTCTGCGATGGCATTGCGTGTTCAAGGAAAAGGCCTGTGCGGCCTTGATCACAGAAGCGCTGTGCTTTCACGGCGAAGCTTACGGGCAGCCGTTGATGACTGGGAAACAATTCACCATCAGGGGTATGCCTGGCTTGGCTGTGTTCTACCCAGGTGTGAAAGAAGAGGGATTCAGAGTTAAAAGAGCGGGGACTGACGTGCAGATGTTCACGTGCAAACACGCGTTCACGACCAAGCCTTGCGGTGTGTCGTTCGCCTATCAAAGCCTCACGTGTGTCACTTCGGGAAATTACGTTTTCGTTCTTGGCACTGACAACACGTACTTCGGGCCGGTCTCCATGCGCTACGACGCCAACAACGACGAGTGGGCGCAGCTGCAGACGCCGGACGTGTCTGGAGTGATTGGCGCCACTGCTGTGCTGTGTGGAAAACACATCTACCTCATGGGTGGAATTTTGGTCGACAAGACCTCCGAGTACAAACTGGACAACGATCTGAACCTGAAGATGCTGAGGTACAGCATCAAGGAAAACAAGTGGAGCGCCGTCACGCACAGTCGCTTCGCACAGGACGCGGAGAGCGATTGTTTTCAAGGTGCTTTCGGGGCTTCAACTGTAGCATCATCTTCCGCTCTGTCCGAAAGCAGCATCTACTTGGCGGGAGGGTACAAACCCGAATGCGGCTCCATCAGTGACCTGAGGATCTACACTCCAGCAACCAACACCTGGAAGCTGGACTCGGACATGCACTTCAATCGAGCGAACCTGGTCCTTGAGGCGTGCCCCAACACGCTGAGGCTGTTCGCCGTCGGCGGCCTCGCGCTGAAGCAGAACGGTTCCGTGCAGCGCCCGGTGTCCGTCGTCGAGGCGTTCGACTGCAACACCGGACAGTGGACGCTGCTCAACACCATGATCAGCATCAGCGGCGCCACCTCACACTACAAGGACGGCGTCATGTACGTCATTGGAGGCTACCGCGGCTACAAGAACGACACGGAGCCGACCAACGGGGTCGTCAAGTTCGACACGACGCGCGACGCGCTCGTCATGGGGAAGAACGCGTTTCCGTCGGTGTGCCCGCTGCCCTGCATGCACCACGGCAGCGCGCTGCTGACGGTGCCGATGTCCGCGAACTGAAACGTGACGCACGTTGCAGAAGACGCGCAACGCCATCGTTGCGTTGAGTTCATTTTACAGGCGGTCACGATTGTGAATCTCACTTTCGTCAGTTTTTGCGTATCACGGCACAATCTGTTTTACGAGTTTACAAAACACTGCGGGTGAAACTTTTTTCCGGGTGCAAGAATTTTTGTGGAAAAGACAACAGTTGTCTTTTTGATGGGGTTGTTGCACAGTTTGTTGCCTGGACTTTTTGCAAAGAGTATTTGCAATTGTTTTTTTTGCCCGGAAACTTTTTCCGGCACTGCGTGCTCGTACGAGAGTCGGCTGACTGTTTCGTGGACATTGAAGGACAACTGGAATTCATTTACAAGTTTGTATCGAGACATTTTGCAATTTTCCAAGCTCAAGAAGCATTGCTTCCACACTCGTCACGATGTATTCATTTGGAAGTTGTTTGCGCGTCCGTGAGACACCCTCTGTGAGAGTGTGACAAAAAAGCCGAACTCAAAACAGCATTTGCTTACAAAATTAAAGTTTTATGCCTTCATACAAAATACATTGTACGTTGAGGATATACGGTCGGTCAAAAGCCTTTCGAAATAACCGATTGAGGACTCCTATTCCCAGGACACAACATATTTTTGTCAGAAACGGAACACGTGAAAACTTAACAAACAGAACCTGACAACAGTATAGATAGTACCCTGGCATACATGAAGCGTAAAACCTGCTCATTCGAGGAGTATTGTCGACAGCCTCTGCACTCATTCTTGGTTTCCCCAGCTGGCTGTGGATGGATGTAACCCCCAACATCAGCAATTTCGGACTCAACAAGAGCTGGCCACCGAACGAGTGACATAGTCCTCCCTGGTACATTCGAACAGTATTTTTCTCTGCATTCCTAGCTCGTTTGCACGTTTCACCGTGGTCATTTTTTTCGGACTCTCAAAGCATAAAGCACCTGCAAAAAGCATTCTCGATGGATTGTTTCAATTCCCATTTCGGTTTGTGTGCGTAAGAAACGCCCTGAGATTGGTAGTCGCCATGCAGAACGAATTCAAGCACGCAGTGAAGACTCACCTGGTCTACACTTCCAAAAACTCGTCAGTCTACACGTCCAAATCTATTGGATTACAACATTCTGATGTGGACAACTTCAACAACTTAGCTCTCGCCCTTCTCACAATGCCTCACATACAGTATACCGCGGAATAGCAATGCCTTCCTTCACTCAATGCTACACATTCAGTCCCCTTACGTTGGTGGAATGTTCCCGCCTGTTTCCCCCCTCAACCAACCCAATCATATTTCCCCTCCAATCCCTAATCTTGTCAAGTCCTTCCTCCACGTGCTCCTAGGCACCCGACATTTGTGTCTGACAATCTTGTAAAATTGCTTTTGGCCGGAAACAGGAAAGACACAAGCGTACCCGTCATGTGGTGACAACTGGTCACAGCAACATCGCTTGTCCCTTTGGAAAACCCTGACTTCTGTGGACAGCACCTGAAGACACTACAAACTACCAAAACTGCAAACTGGAGACTTCATCTGTTGCCAGCCAATTTTCCAAAGAATTCCACTGCAACAGGTGGTTCAAAAAACATTCCATGCCAGTATTATTTCTGCACCTCAAACGGCAGAACAGCACCCGTAACATTTCGTCTGCATACAATGTGTTTCTGCACTGCTCATTCCCTCTTTTGTCATCAAAACTCGACATCTTGTCTCAGACACTACACCACGCTCGTGAACACGACCAAAATCCTCGACAAGCAGATCACACGCAGCGATGCACAAGAACTGCACTCTCAAGAAGCTGGCACAAGAATAGACAACAAAAGTTCGGCTTGCAAACAAAAACAAATTCATCGCTGCCGTTTTGCAATACCGATTTCGTACAAAAATCATCGACGTTGCTGTCCAGTGTTGTTGAACAGGTGGAAAGATCTACCATCCACACTCGAAACACAACCTCCAATCTGAATAAAAACGCCTGGATTGTCACACAACTTCCAATCTCAATATAAAAACACCTCGATTGTCACAGTTTTCTTTCGTAAGGCGTGCATTGGTGCAACTATAACAGCGTGTGTTGTTCCTTTCTAAAACAGACGCAACAGCGCAAAATGACCAAATGACATTGGTGAGCTTTGACGTGCCACAGCAGTCTCTCACAACTGCCAACACAAACGTTGCAACGCGTGAGGATGCAGACAATAACGAAATCACAACAGCACACAGCACAAAACTAAAACAGTCGCAACAATTTCTGTTTCATTACAAAACTTTGCGTGGAGACTAAAATTCGTCTCACATTTGTGGAAACGTAAAAACACGGTTGTGGAAAAATATTCTCAGTATGCAACAATAAATTGCAGTTTCAAAATTGACCTGTCGTAGAAAATTCTGTGTGAAGTCGACGCCTGTTGTGTTCCTGAAGAGGCATTTTGGCGAACAGGCTTCACGGACGACAAGACACTGGAGCGCCAATCTGGAAACGCAGAAGAACAGTGATCAGTGAAGACACCAGCCTGATCCGAGCGGCAGGTCATCTTGTCAGGGGGAGGAGGGTCACCTGCGATTTTTGGCAGTGTCCCTGCCTCCTTGGAACCTTTTGCTGATATTCCTACCTCTCTCCCACCGGCACAGAACAGCTGCCGTGGAGGCAGAGCCCAAGAGCGTTTCAAAGCAAAGATAAAGCGCCTGGACACGTGGTGTGAGGACTGTGGCACACACTTACAGCAACATTCCTCACACCACAACACACACACGCACACCTGCAAGCACCTTGGTGGAACTTGGTGTTACGCTGATTGAAAACTACGAAATAAACTGAACTTCCAGTGGATGCAAAACAGCATGTACCGTTCCGGCACCTTTTTTGAAATGAATGTTCTAAGTCAAGTCAAAGTCGGCGGGCAAGAGATGAACAACTCAGACAAAACGGTGGTTCCAAAAATACTTGAGCTGGACGGCACAAAACTACAAGACTGCTGAGTCGAAAATAGAAGTGAGTGTGTGGATGAGGTGGGGGTCGAGTTTGGAGAGTCCGGGACGTGGTGATGGTCATTGCGTGACCTTCAAAGACATTGCCTCCGCACAAAAAACATCCAGCGCACAGCACTCGCTCGCTCGCTTCGGGACGCGCCAGTGTGAAACTAGACTTGCAAGTCTACATCAGCCGCATGCCCTGCTGCCAGAACGTGATTCCTTGGACAAGTCTGTGAAGCAACTTGACTTGGGGTCTCAGGGTATCAAGCAATCAAGGTTGGTTTGGTTTGAAATGAACTCTTGGACAATTCTATTGTTTTCTTGGACCCTGTTTGCTTCACCCCAAGTTGCTTCGCTGGGAGGCGGGTGGGGCTCAGAGCAACCAAGGTTGGTTTGGACCCAAATGAACTCTGCTTTCAAAAGCAGCAGAGGTTATTTCACCCCCCAGCCCCAAACAAAGCAAATTGGGATGAAGCAACTTCAAGTGGGGGAGTGAAGCAACCCAGATTGGTTTGGACCAAAATAAACTCTGCTTTCAAAAGTAACCTGGGTTGTTCACCCCCCCCCCCCGTACAGCAACTGTCCAGAGACGGCAGCCACAGACACAGATAAACGGCTGAACCAATGTCAGCGCTCGCGGATGACAAACACAGTACCGCGAGTGCAACTTACTGTCAGTCGTCCTTGATGTGTGGACCGTAGTCCGACTTTTTGTTCTTTCTCAAAAAGTCACTCTGCAGCAAACGCCAGAAGAGCACTATGTTCATAACGGTCATAATAGCCAAACCTATGAGTGATGTGAAATGAAGAAAATAAATTGAACGCAAGAATTGCAATGACTGTTTTCTGCATGCCAGAGGTTTTGCATGCAAAATCGCAACAAAAAGTTTGAAGTCTCGAGTAGATCTACACAAACAAATACGATTGCCAGTTCTAAGAAATATTTGTTTTGTTCACGAAACAACATACCAATGCTGCCAATAGAAAAGAAGACAAACGGAATGAGGTCCTTGTTGACGACGATCCACCTGGTCATCCAGGCCAGGGTCGCGATGCGGAATGCTATGAAGGTCCCTGCAACGAGCAACGGACGTTTTGTTCAAGCAAATCTGAAACTTTGCAATTTTCAGTCGTAGCTTTCAGCTGTCAAGAAGTCAGAATCAAACAAGTTACAACAAGTGGCAACAAATCTCAAGTGGTAGAAGCTTGTTTACAGAGATGTAGATTTAAAAGTAAGCAAACTTCCACAGAGACGATTTCTGTTTGTTTTCCAGGCAGTAACTTTGCCCCTCGAAAGGAAATAGTTCTGTAATCGGAATATGTCTGATCTGATGAAACCAAGAACTCGAAGCAGTATTCAGGTGTGAGACCAACAGCTGAAAAGGGGCAATGGACGTTGGACGTCGACAGCATTGCGTAAATTCACCTCGTAACATCACGGGGCCACAGGTCATTGATCAGGGCAGAAATGAAAAAAAAAAAAAAACCCACAGAGAATCGCTGACCGGTGCCGTTATTGTCACCAGGAGCTCATATGGTCTGTTCCACAGGTGTGATATCTGTTGTGTGGGCCATGCGGGTAGGAACAGAAGGGATGAGGTAAAATTACGAATTAAAATGACGAATATGAGTGACTGGTCCGTGTACTGAGCGCGCAACAGGCACCTGCCTGTATGATGTGATCCCAATCGTGCCCGCTGGTACACAACTTACCAAGACACACAAGGCTGTTCATCCTGTAAATGTTGCTTTCCTTTGACAGGCAGAGTGTTTGAAAAAGTTGCCTCAAATGTAGAAATATACTGTTGAGTTCGACTATCAATGCCACAATTGCGTATCCAATGTAGCGGTGGGTGACGACAGCAATTCCGAAACAAGGTATGATCTGAAAAGAAACATCTGTGTGGGTCAACTGTCAAAACCTTTTCAGTCTCACGGTTGTTCCCAACGAAGATCCGCCCACGAGGGAGCTCTCAGACTTCGGGGCACAGTCATCTAACCCCTGGTTTCCAGCACGAGAACATCTTGGCAAAGACCACGCGCTGTGCAACGTGCACATCACCCCTTGCTTGTGCTTGAAACAAGAACACTTGTCAGTGTGAACACGGGTCCTACCCAACCACCGTCATTGGTGTCAGTTCATCCTGGACTTCCGAGCACCGCAAGGCAACATCAAGTTCGTCGGGGGATCTTTCGATTTCTTTGAAGGCGCATTGCTTTTGAATATATTGTGAAGATTGAGAGGGTCATACTCGTAAATCTTAGTTTTGTTCGTAGTGGCCCAATATAACCACCCAGCCCAATTTGTTCAGGCACAAAACAAGGCCGAAGCAAGACAAGTTGGCGCGTGTCAAAACCAACGTAAAAGAGTGCTATCACCTGATAAGGGAGTCTTCGAGGAGAGGTTCTCGGGACACTGTTATCGCAACGCCCTCGCAAAATACTTACACAACATGACCGTTGTGGACTTTCACAGCGCAGAAATTCAACAGTGCTTCTGAAACGCCAAACAATTTCGCGGTGGCCAAGTTTATGATGGGCAAGAGATGAACTCACCACTGCGTGGTGAAAAACGAGCTCTGTCGTCTGGCGGCCTCGGTTGTACACCAACATGTCCACCATGTCATGAATGAAATACCCTGCAATGCAACGGTGGCAAATTTTCTATTTCTCAAAACACTGAAACAAGTCGAGCAACCAGAAATTTGTCAGGTCCGTCTGAACGAAAGGGGGATTCGTGTACTTACCAATGGAAAAGGCAACAAGGCAATAGGACACCGTTGTGTTGGTGGATATCAAATCTTCGGCCATTTGTGGCTTTTCATAGAAGCTGAAAGCAAACAAGAACACCGAGCAGTGCAGAGACACGCTGGTTCGACAACATGGCTCTCGTCAACTGATCCCGCAAGGGACGAAAGCTCTCTGGCGTCCACTCTGCAAGGGGCAACAAGTATGCACCGATGCTTCAGCAAAACTATGCCCTAATATTGGGGGCAATCTTGAGATTGGGGGGGGGGGAGGGTGCGGGCAAGGTCGGAAGCACCTGGCCGCATCCTGTGCAAAGCGTGCCCTCAGCAAAGTGGCCCCTGGGCACCAAGGTAGATCTGTTCGATGTGCCATTTTCCGGAATGGCACTTCTGTCCTGCACAATGTAGAGTCTACATTGTAGCGATATCACAAACACACAGGTTGGTATCTCAGGAGAGACTGTGCCCGAGGGCGGGAACTTCTGTATTTATTGACCTCATTCCAATCATACCATATGGTGAGTAGTGGTTCTAACATTTACAGCTAGTGTGTCACATGACACTCCTCCCCCACCAGGGGGTGCTGCCCTCTACAGATAATTTTTAATATTCTGAATATTTTACAATAATTTGATAGAAAATAGATAGAAAATAGCACAATATTACTATTTTGCTGGCTTTAGCCTGCATCCCTCCCCCCACAGGGGTATCATGTGATCACATGACTTGGTTTTTCCCTCTCTTTCTGAAACAAAATGGCTACTGCTCAGTCAAGTCATGAGATCACTTCAGACGAAATTGAGTTGTTGTCTTTTCTAAGACAGAACATAATTAGAAAACTTTACAAAGAGGCAGCCCACCAAGGGAGGAGCAAGACTGACCCATGGGTTATCCGTGCAGTGGTCAATCACTTCAATGTCGGCCTGACCCCCATGGGGTTTTCAACAATTTGGTACACTCGCTGGCACAACCTTTTTGAGGTGAGTTTCTGTGGTTCTCAGTTCATGTCACCCCACACATGGCAGGATCAATTGTGGAGTGACTTACCTAGTGTTGAGAAAGATGAACGTTCATCGCCAGCCTCACTACCATCGCACGAAAACATTGATTCCTCACCGGGGCAAAGATAGAAAACTGATCGATCACCTGATCGATTACACTAGCACACAATGGTGATCGATTTTGCTGCTGACTGACTAAGATCAATCTTCGAGTAATCTCTTGTTTGATGAATGA
>JAAUXT010149095.1_pt1 | contig 27559 bp, 23 predicted proteins | sample 7278171 | NCBI WGS metagenome assembly JAAUXT01 (sample SAMN14350112, study PRJNA611818) | marine sediment metagenome | isolation source: surface marine sediment (1.8m) | place: French Polynesia: Moorea | collected 2018-08
GTAATTAAGCATTTAAATTAGTATCAATTGTCCTTTTAGCTATTAAATTTGCCTTGTCTTCTCTGCACTGAGGTTAATTGCTATACAAAATCAATAGCCAATTGTAGAATAAAAGGACTTTTTAGATTACAAATTTGATGATTTAAACTGTCATTTGATTAAGATGTTTATTCCAAGTATGAAGATTATGATGCAAAGTACTTGCAGACTTATTTTTGTTCAATTTTGCTGACCGGTTTTGAAATGACGAAGGGACGAACCGGACTTTGTGGATCTCCCTCGTAGGCAGACACACTGTGCACCAGGACTCCTCGGAAAAGAGTTGAATGAATCCTGAATGCATTTCAGGGAATCTGCTTCCATGCAATTTTGCCTTTTATGAACCACAAATGAAACATTTCACAACAGCTCCCGCCTGACTCATGTCTTTTTGTCTTTCGAGCGATAAAAATCACGGGGAAATTATCCAAGCCGAGCCGACACTTTGATGGAACTCTGCTGTTTGGAGTATCTTCCATATGATCAATATTTACTGTTTACAGAACGAAGTGTAATTATTTGGGGGGATTCTGGAGTTGGGACTGTGCTGCTGTCAAGCGATATGAACAGCCGAGGAGAACAAAAGGCCTTCGCACGCAGGGCTAAATCAAGGCGAATTGCCGGTTCTGCGCGTGATGAATTGCGTGCAGCCACCGCGTATCTCTCGTGCCCGGTTAAGGACACCATTCCATCACCAAGACCATTTCGCAGGTTCCCAGGCTATGTATGAGTCTCTTTTATGCGGTGTTGCAGAGATTTTGCGGTGGGACACGTTTCGGATGGAATCGGAGGTTGTGGTTCAAGCAGCTTGAGAGGAAACCGGTTTAGGAGCTCAGGGCATGATCACCTAATGCGTGTTAAGCTGAGAGACTAGAGACAGCTCAGACGCAGTGTAAATGCGTTGATGGCAATATTTTGACAGAAACCATCATTCACTCACTGCCCCCTCTTTTCGCCTCCTCCGTTTCTCTTCTGAACGACTCGGGACCCCAGTATGGCGGTGTTAAAACACAAATTGGTATTCAACTGCTGAGGTTTTGGAGCTCGAGGCGTGAGAAGGCCTCATAAAACATTCAGGCCTGATGGTGCATGAACCGAGCGAGATAAATTTTGCTGTTTCTCCATCTGCAGGGAAAGCGCTGAAAGTGAATATTGAGTTTCAGGCTCAGGCTTTCCAGCTCTTTGCCAGATCTCGTCAAAATGAGACGAAAGTGTTGAGTGTTTGAAGTAAGTGAGTTCATTTGCCGCCGGGTGAACACTTTTCTCGGGTTAAAATCTCTGGTGGATCCAGGCAGCCCCAGAGGACCCGTCATCCCTCTCCAATGTGACGCCAGTCGCGATATTTATTCTTTTTTCCCAAGTTCATCCTTCTCCCTGTTTAGAACCCCTTTGAGCCACCAATCTTGAATTCGCTGGAGAAAATGTTGGTTTCTGTTTTCCCGACCCTTCCTCCAAGGCGTCGGCGCGTGTGAAATATTCATGCTTTGAAGAGACAGGATCCTCCTCCAAAGCTAAGCATCCATGCACAAACAAAATAGACAAGCAATAAACAGAGTCATGTGGGTGTCCCCACTCACACAAAAATATGAACTCAGCAAATTCACAGTCTGGTTGAACTCATGGAAATGAAACTGCAAAATCAGAGTTGTGAACGATAACCCCTCTCCCCACAAGAGCAACTTTTGCTGGGATGTGAGAGAGTTGTCAGCTCCGTTCACCAGGGTTATGCTGTCGGCTGGGCGCGTGTCAGCACAACGAAGTGTTCTTGTGCATTGTGTTGCCATTTTGTGTGTTTTGAAAACCATTTCGGAGATTGAACAGCGTTGTTGCAACAAAGGTTCTTGCACACGCATGCATGTTGGCCTACCCTCCCGACACCAAAATTGAAAACGAAAAATTGTTGCTCGACTTTTGTTTCTTGAGGAAGGAGAAGGTGCTTACCGGCCAGATTTACAAGGTGAACCTTCCGCAGACAATCCAGTGGTGCAGAAGAATGCAAAGCATCCGATAGAATAACAGTGAAATGTCCGTTCCGGTGAAATCACAGCTGCAGGAAGTTGGCAGAAGCGCCAGTTGGCCTGCCGACCGTTTCAGACAATACGAGGTATGCTTTTTATTTGGCCGATCCACTGTGATATCTCGCGATGGGTTTTTTTCAGAAAAATGATCTTTTGCATGAGGGATGAGGACATGTTTGTCCTCACTTGGAGACAATCCTTGATCTTGTAGCATGCTGCTGACCTTGATCTTTTGACCTCTGAAAGTGCTGACACTGACCAGAAATCTGAAGAGTCTGACTGATTGTTAAACCACAGTTCCTCAGTGGACAACCAATTTTGCATGTTTTTCAATTGTCCAAAAGTTGTGTTCATTGGCATGGTATTTTATCATTTCCATGCTGACAATATTGTTTGGCATGTTGAGCAAATAAACAGTTTGTTGGCACCAGAAAAATAATTTTCGACTCCTCAAAAACCGATCGGATCGGCCAAATAGAAAGCATACCTGGTAAGCATCGCAGTCTCTGGGCATCTGTCATCTGTTGCAAACTTAGTTACGAAGCTTCTGTGTATTGTACACGCAGAGAGAGCCTGAAGTTGCTCGAGCGGTTCGAAGCTGTTCATCCTCGGCGAGGCCCTCTACACTTCCTGACTCTTCTTAGTGAAAGGGACGCACCCGCAGTTATTGATTCCTAAGTGCTGCTCAACAGCTATTGACCTGTAATTTTGCGATTCAGGGCCTGTCCGAGGTGGTTCCCGTCGAGGGATGGGGGTCTCCGGAGCATCCAATGGGAGCTTCTCGTGAATGCCGAACATTCACGAAATGTGAGATAATTGTCGATCGCCTCGATCCATCATGTCGGGATCGTCTCTCTGCTGCGACAGCCGAGCTCCGAGGATTCTACCGCAGACCAAGATGAGATTGCCGCGAAAACAATTTTGATAAAACTGAAGGAGATTAGGATCCAGGCTGATGATCAATCACTGTTGTCTGCGGTGACAGTGGCACTTGCAGTGTCGCAAATTTTTGTTCCCAAATGCCTCTATCCAAAGCGTTGCTGTGAGATCCTTGCATGTTGTCTCTTCCAAACGTCCAGCATTGGAGAAAGTGTCAGAGCGAGTGGAGGCAATCCTTTCAACTGTCTGCGGATTTTCATCACATCTCATCACATCAGATGCCGCTGGAATAACATGCAGATCAGTCGACGGAGAAGGAAATGAGTTGTTACACGCGTGTCATCCCAAAGTGGGTATTTCACGTGTGATCCACGCAACCACTGTTCGAAAGCTTTTTCCTCTTTGGGAGATGATTACCACCTTGTCAGTCTGGTCCCAGTGGCGTGGTGACTCCGTGATGTGCGTGGGACTCGGCCGGTGCCTGTGCGCGGAATTTTAACAAGCCAGACTTCTCTGGTGGGTGACTGTTGCAGCATAATTGCGGTTCGGTTCAACTCAGGCTTATTACCGAAAACAGGAATTTTACCTGAAGGGGCTGCGGACGGGACGTTCACAGTGCCCACCCACGCAGTCTCTGCACTTCCTCCTGAAAACGTGAGAAAAATGTCTTCTTTGTGTGGAAAGCCCATTTCAGGACGGTCCAAGGGATCTCTTCCTCAGTGGAATCTTGTCTCGTTGTCTGCTGGTGGATATCTGTTTCGGAATCAGTGCTCACCGCAAAAAGCCTTTGATGGCCTCCTCACTGTGTTTTCAATACCGTGTGCAACTGATACGCGAACTATGCAGGGGTGGTTCCTGGGGGCCTGTCCCTTGAAAAAGTAATTGTCTCCCACGAAGTTTCCTGCCAGTATTTTACGATCTTGGGATTGGTGCTTCAGTTGGGACCAACTCGACCAGATGTTGGATTCGCTGTTGCAATTCTTCATTGGAGATTCGCATCTGTGTTCGGAACCACGAAATTTCCCTAATGAACTGTCTCCCAATCATAGAATGTAAGGCTTCCTTCATTAACCTCTGCTGCATTCCAGGCTCCAAGTCTCACGCGAGGTAAATGTGGTTCCCGCCCCGGATCATGCATCATGAACGAGCGGCGCCGGGAATAAAGGGCCAGACAGAAAAGAATCTGTTGTACTTTTGGTGCCTCGTGCACAATTGCTTTGCAGAAAGGTCAATTTCCACTTGTCTCTTTTCAGTGATTGAGGGATGAGGAGATAGATCTCGGTTGGAGTGGACCAAAACGAACTTTGAGATCAGGAGATGGAGACGAAGTCAGAGTCGGGAATCGAGCCGGTGGTGCGCGCGCGAGGGGTCGAGGACTCCAGCGGGACAGGGCCAAGGTCAGATTTACTCAAGGAGCAAAAACGCCTGCGGGTGTGGAGTGGCCTGTTTGGACCAGGGACTCGCTCGCTGTTCTTGTCAGAAAAAAATTGCAGTGTTCCAAAATCTAAAATTCGGTCAGATTCATCTCGTGTCGAGAACCAATCGTGAATGTCCCGTCGTATCAAAACTCACATGTTACGACACCCCAGCATTTCACCAGGCGCATCTGAATGTTAGTGGGTGATTTGGACTTGTGGTGCTCAGGTTCGAGTCCTTGGTGGTGATGGACTTCGAGGTGGAGACGCCCCAGGAAACCGTCGACTGGGTTCTGTCGAAACTGGTGTCGCCGCACAACAGCGGCGGGGGCCAACTTCTTGCCATACCTGTCAACGTAGACGCCGACGGGAAAAAGGTATCTGGACACTCTCGCGCGGAATGTTTCTTCCAACGCTCAAACACCCAACGTGGTTCGTTGGTTCATCTTCACTGAATTGCAGTCGACCTTCCGCAGACTCAGCTGCGGTGTTTGCGCACTTTTGGTTTCAAACGTTAGACTTTCAAACGTCAGGTGCAGCCATCAAAATGCGACAGATTTTGCCGTGTCCTCGATCCAAGATGGAACAGACTCTTCAGTATCTATTTCCACAAAATTTGTGTGAAGCTCAGTGTTGTACTTGATCCCTGCCCCTGCGTGCAGAAGGTGACGGTCCACATCTCGGGGACGACGGACCGGCTGCTGAGCGCCGCCGAGCTGATGGAGCTCAAGAAGGAGGACACGGACGGGCTGCTCAGGGAGATCTCCATGGACGACATCAAGCACTTCAAAAACTCAGGTCTGTCGGTCGGTCGGGCTGCTTCAAGTCACTTATTTGTCGTGCTGTTGCACTTTGAGCTCTCAGTGACTTCTTGAAGTCACTTGTTGCGTGCTGTTTGACGCAAACGTTCAGCGACTTCTTGACTGCGCACACACACACACACACACACACACACACACACACACACACACACACACACACACACAAGAAGGTGGCAGGTTTTCTGGTTTTCTGTCATCTCTTTGCATCGCAAGTTGACACCAAGTGTTCCTCTTGCAGATGACCTGGACAGTTTTCTAACGCAGGCAGAGAAACAACGAATTATAAAACATGAGATTGATTTCATCAGAGCTCTGGATAGCGACACAAGTCTGCCCGGAGTGCCCAAAGTGGATTTCTACAAAGGAGAATCCATAAGTAAGTCCGGCAAGTGCCAAACAGAACAAAGCCTTCACTGTGGTTTGTTTTCTCAGTCTTACAATTAACTGACGTTGGTGGAGCCTTGTTTCATTCTCCACTATTTTGTTCTTGGTATGTGCTTCAGCTGTATTGTTTTTTCGCTCGTGCAGTTCCGAAACTGGTGAGTGAAAAAGTCATCACACGCATTTACCCCCTGCACAACAAGGAAGCACTGAAGATCCTGGGCACCGAGTGGTACAGGGCGCTGGTCAAGGATCAACCGATAGGTACCTGAGCATCTTGGCAGATTCGTAACGAACTCACACACAACAAAGGCCCACGATAACGTGTGTGGTTCTGGTCGTTTCTTTCAGCGAAGATCCGCGAGTATTTCGGGGAGACGGTGGCCATGTACTTCGCGTTCCTCGGCACCTACACCATGGCGCTCGTCCCGCCCGCGCTGATCGGAATCTTCTCCGTCGTCTACCACAGTGTTTACCTGCAGGTGAGTGAGCGAGTCCGATCTACGTCTGCTGCAGTTCCATTCAGACCAGATTCTTTCTTGAAGTCATTTGTTTCTCGTGCTGTTGGCACGTTGAACATTCAGTGACAACAACTTCACGCGCACACACACACACACGCACACACGCACACACACAGCTGCGAATGGTTCACGTCAGCAAAATGTTGTGTGAAATGTTTTCCTTGCAGGTTTTCTTCTCTGTTTTCAACATCGTGTGGACCACGTTTTTCCTTGAAGTCTGGAAGCGGAACTCGGCTACATTCGCCTACAAATGGGGCACGATCGGCACGGACGATTTCGAGGAGGCGCGACCTGAGTATCACGGGGAACTTGGAGTCAACAAGGTGAGCGAAACAGTGGAAATGTGGTCACTGTGAAGCTTCTGTTCGTTTCATGCACGAATTGTGCACCACTTCTTCCTGCGATCACGAAATCTGATGTGTTTACTGTATTAATGTGAGGCTCCGACACAAACCTGAAGAAAAGGTGTGACAGAGTGTGTGTGTTGTGTGATGCAGGTGACGGGCCGACTGGAGCCGAAGTACCCGAAGTGGAAGAGGATGTGGAAGTACTACGGAGTGTCGGTGCCGGTCGTGCTGTTCTGCTTGTGGATCGCATTCAACCTGATGCTCTTCTACTTCTGGATGCAGGTGCGCTTGCTGGATGCCAAAGGCGATTGTGTTACCTTTATAAACCCAAGTCCACGTTTATGGAACAAAACATCTCGCCTCATTGTGATATCGTTTTCCTCTGCCAAGTTCCGAATGACTTGATCGTGATTCAGGCAACACTAACATGAGGTTTGGAGTTGGACAGACCGAAATGTAATCCTCACCCTCGGTAGAAAGTGAAGTTGGGTGGTGTTTTCAGGACAAGGCGAACCTCTGGTACAAGGAGTCGCCCAACTTCCTGACGTCAGCGAACGCGTTAATGGTGCCGAGTATGACCTACGCCATCATCATCTACGTCGGAAACATCGTCTTCCGCAAGATCGCCAAGGCGCTCAACGATTGGGGTCAGTTTCCTGGGGCGTGGCTGGGTTCGATCGCAGGTGCCGCGCAGCACATTGGCGAGTGTCTGCAACCACTGATTTTCATTCCGTGCGGTTCCCCATTGTCAGATCGGTGTCACAGACAAAAATTCTGAGAGCCAATGACAAGTGAACAAATGTGTCACTGATCGGGTAAAATGGGGCATGTCTGGCAGAGAAGCGTACAAATCAGTTGAAACTCACCCGTCTCACCCCTCTCCGTTGCGCGTGCGCGATGGCAAAACAGCAAGTGTGTTGCTAGAATTTCACATGTTGATTGTCACAACATGTTCATGTTTGAGTTTGTGCTTGCTTGAAGAGCTGTCTGGGGAATGAAACTTTTTCATGCGTGTGTGTTGCAGAGAATCACAGACTCCAGTCAGCTTACGACAATCACCTCATAGTCAAACTTTTGGCGGTACGTTGACGTGCTCGTTTTGCACAGGAAAGCACTGTTGTCAGACATTTGGAAGCAGAATTGGAATTGAAGGAACCCAAGTGGCAGTTTTTCAGCTGCGGGCATTTTATGTTTCAGTTTGACTTCGTGAACTGTTTCCTCTCACTATTCTACGTCGCTTTTTACCTCCAAGACTTAAAACTTCTGAGAAGCGTAAGTCTGATTACTTTTATATCCTTTTTATCCTGACTGTTAAGTTTCACAAAGCACTTTACACAAGTCTTGCATGTGAAATAGCTTGCTTTTCATTTGAAACAGTTCAAAAGATTTGAAAAGAGAATCTTTTTCTTCGTTTCAGCATTTGGCGTCGCTGTTGATCGTCACCCAATTGATGGGACAGATCTTCGAGTCTGTGGTGCCGTACCTGATCTACAAGAAGCGGAAGAAGGAGATCAAGGACAAGGCTGCGTCGCGCGGCATCGAGCAGGTCGGACCGTCCAGTGCCATCGATCCCGATACGAAGCTCCACGCCGAGATCCAGGGTGCCAAGGACGAGTTCTCCGTGAGTAGCACACAACTTTCAAAAATTTTCTGAGGGGGCAACCGGAGTTGAACCGGTGACCTCTCGATCTGCAGTCGAATGCTCTGCCACTGAGCTATACCCCCGATTCCTGAAGTCCGAGGCGTTTGTGTCCGCCACACCACACAGATAACTGCCTTGCTTATCGTCGAACGACAAACACAATTTTGCAAATCCAGTGCACAAATTGAAATGATAAGCACTTAATTTTCAGAAACAATTCCAATTACCGTGAAATTGTGTGTACCCAATGCTTGTGCGTGCATAGTTCGTCGTTCCCTCGTGACCATCCGCCACGACTGCATATGAAGCACCTGTGTACACGTTGCAATTCACACATTATTGAAACGACCTTGCGTGCAAAACCAGTGTTGCTGGTACTGCCAGACAGTGCATGAAGGTGTCTTGTCTGAATTCAGGCTGATGATGATGATGATGATGATGACGAGACAAAGGTCGAGTTCAAGGTAGTATGAAGCATTGCTGTTGACTGGTTCTAGTCTCGGCATGCAATTCCTGTAGGTGCTGGATATTTGTTTTCTTCACTTTTTGCCCTGCTTCTTGAGCAGTCACGTCATTTTCTCGAGAGCGATACACCTCTCGAGACTACTGCAAATGCATTCGCATCAGATATGCATTGCAGTGCAAAAATTGGGGTGGAACACTCGTCACCCAGGCCAAGGAAAACTATCAGGCCTTGTGTGAGCCCTGCCAAAATTTGATCACCTGTTTTAATTAACTGTCATGGATTAACTTGAGACGAAACCTGTACTGAAACCCCAGCGAATGAGTGATACCGACCTAATGGGAATGGGTGTTTTTAGTTTGCATGAGGCGCGCAAACAAAGAGGCCGTTTCATTTAATTTAGTGTGGAGAATGCTTTTCACAATTTTACTGACGGTTTCTGACCTTTTCCGTGGTTTAATTGAATAGACTCTACTCGGACACTTAGAATCATTTTGGAAGGCTCCCGTGAGCGAGCTGCATTGTTTGGCGAACGATTTTGACGTCGTTTCACACAGCACATCTCGCGAAAAAATTGCTTTTGAAACGATGCAAAATCAAATTCCTCTCGAGGGAGGGGGATCAAACTCTCCCCTGAGCTGCCATTTCATTGCGAAGAAAGAAATGAACGGACCAAGAAGTCGGGAGTCGCTCTGCACGTAGACATGCCTCCGTGTCCCTGACGTTCCTCACCCTGACCGTTCTGCGCTGCGCTTCTCCTCATGTATGTTCAGCTGCAACGTCAACAGCAAGCGAAACTTGTCTGAAATTCAGTCTGTTGTTCCTACTTCCTCGTTTCATTCAATTGAACTGAATGAAACGATCATCGCCAAACCAAGTGGGCCCGACTGCGTTTTTGTGGCGGAGTTCACAGAAATCCTGACTGACCGCACTATTGGCAGGACACGATGGACGACTACCTGGAGATGTTCCTGCAGTTCGGCTATGTGTTCCTCTTCTCGTCCGTCTTCCCGGCGGCGGCGTTCTGGGCGCTGCTCAACAACGTCACCGAAATTCGCAGCGACGCCTTCAAACTCTGCCGCATTTACCAGCGTCCGTTCTCTCACCCCGCCGCCAACATCGGCGCCTGGCAGGTCAGTGCCTCTTGTTCGCGTCTCGAGGTGCGGCAGGAGGCCCTGTGTCCACGGCAACATTGGGTTATGGTTTCCGAGCCCTGTCTCCAATCTGTGTCGTGGTGGGTGAGTGGGTTCGTGAGCGCACATCAATACTTGTGGAGTACTGACAACAAACGGAACACCAGAATGGGTATGTCACATCGACATTTTGACCTCGGTGCACCAAAATGAAAATAGGAAATTCTGTACGAGTCCAAGGACCCTCACGGATTTCTGGCCTGGAGAACGCCAAACCCAACGACATTCGCGCATTTATCGTGTGTGACCATGTGCTGAAGTTGTCTTCCGGTTTCTGTGCGCACGCGCAGATCGCGTTCGAGATGATGGGCGCGCTGACGGTGGTGACGAACTGCGCCATCATTGCGCTGTCGCCGCAGCTGCGCGACTTCTACGACGTGCACGGCACGCTGCAGGTCCTCGCCTACATCGTGATCGCTGAGGTGCGTCACCAACACTCGGTTCTTTCTTCGATGCGCTGTGCGTTGCGTTCGTGTTAATCATGTCAGTGTTGGTGCGTCGCTTTGATTGTGGTGCACTGTTTTCCGATTCATCGCCCGTCAACATGTCCAACGCACGTAGCAGTGAGGCATGCACAAGTAGCGTTTGGGTCGTACTGGTCGGCCGAAGTTTGTTTGCAAATGCGTTGTCTCGTTTCAGCACGTGTTGCTGTTCCTGAAGGTGATGATATCGTACATGATCCCGGACGAGCCGGAGTGGGTGGAAACGGCCGTCGCCAGGGTGCGCTTCGAGAGCAAACAGGCGTGGAGGAACGAGGTAACGATCGTGCCTGTGCAGACGATGTTGGGTCTGGTTGGCCTTTCTCAACAACAGTATTTTCACCAAACTTCTATTTTTCAATGGTGTGGAATCAGGACCCCACCTGGCGCTTTTGTCGCGCACTTCGGTCCGAAGACGTTCGTCCGTCGCATTGCAAATTCACTGGCAAAATTTCAGTTCGTACGCCAAGCGGAACACATGTCGAGAATTTCCACAGTTTTGTGTGCTGCTGGTCAGCCAAGTTGCTTTGTGATGTTCACTGCCATTCATTGTCTTCCTTGATTGCAGAGGATTTTGGCCGGGAAGAGGAGACACGAGAGCAGATCGAAATCGACGACAAACGACGAAAAAGCCGCTTCGCTAATAGATCTGTAACCTGAATGACATACTCAACAATGATTGTTGTTCCGTGTACAAGTCAGTTTTCTCTAACTTTGCTGTTCTATGCTTGTGATCTATTTATTTGTTATTTGTGTTCACCCCGTTGTTCGTCTTTTGATATTTGAAGCGTTTTGCTTGGATGTCACAATTTCTTTTGTTGGTGCAGTGGTCGATGCGGTTTATTCCTGAAACACAAATATTACTTTGTTGGTGCCTCGGCCGTTTGATTTGTCAGCTAATTGTCCCGTCCTCCTATTTTGTGCGGTAAAAATTTCATTGCTTGCAAAGATCTGACAAGATTGCTGGAGAGATCTGTTATCATTTTACTCCTGCCACAGAATCTCTATTTTTGTATTGACCCAAAGTATCTGCTCACAGCACGCATGTTGCCATGTTTGTCCTGTGGAACCAACCACACCTGAGTCAAAAGCGGAAAGCAATATTTCAATGTTCTTGGAGGTTGTTTACCGTGCATTAGATTTCGTTGTTTGAATCGTGCTTTGTTGTTGACTCCAGTGAAACGATGGGCGAGGAAGATGCCACTCGTGCAAGAGTGAGAAAGCAATGTGTTTTGAGCGATCTCGTGTGTATTTGAACGACCTGAAACGACTGTTTTGACCAACAGCCACCACCACTGGTGTTTGCGTGAGATTCTGGAAGAACAAGCTTTGTAGCTTGATTCTGGTCAGGTTTCCTCTGGACTCATCTGTTTGAGTGGTGGTGCATTCTGACTTCCAGTTGCTACTTTCGTCACCCCAAGGTGTCCTGTACGTTTGTGGACTTTTGTCTGTTGTGAAAAGTACTCTGCCCCTGAATCTTTCGTTTGGGGATTGAACCAGGAAGGTTTTCCTTCAGTTCAGCGAACGTCTTTCGTGCGCGTTGTTTTGTGCCAGTATCCCAAAGCTAACCCACCCCTTCCTGCTACTGGCTTGTTGTTCAGTCAGTGAATGAATTTGTACCTTGTTAAAGTGCGGCAAAACCTAGGCACGAGCCAAGATGCTGAATTTCTGGCTTTTATACCATTTGAGGAAATGTCGAGCTGTGAAGGATCCTCGCTCTCAGTGATTTGGTCCAATCATCAATTGTTGCGAATCAAAAAATCGCTCTTTGAGTGGCTTCAACAGCACTAAAACTTCTTGTTATCAGGCTTGGGAATAAAATGCAAATTTGACATCGTTGGCGTTTTCTCCGGTGGAGTGCACAAGGCGCGTAGAACTCAGCGTCAGTCATGATCGCGATCAACCACGACGCGCGAGAGGTGGTCCGCTGCACACGAGTCTGTGTCCTACCGCGACTAAATCGTTGTCATCGGCCAACACGAGGCATTGTTCTGCCACGCTGCAGTCACAAAGCCTCTCGTACATGACCTCATTGTAGTAGAAGTGAGTTCACTCACTGCAAAAGAGGTTCCTGTTCAATGATACAATTCTTTTCTCGACCAAAGGCCTCGAAAAGTCATGATTTCACAGGAACCATTTTTGCAGCGTGGGCGAACCCTTACAGAACATCCTCTTCGTGAAGCTGCCTCAGATCGACGGATTTCTTGTGGCAGATGATCATTGAGAATCTTCTGTCAGCGATAGGTTATCTGTCGCGCGCAGCCGCTGCGGCTGTCCCTCGTTTCATCGTCACGGTCCAACTCTGCCTCGTCTGGTGTCAAAGTGACATTGACAGATTCTTTCGCTGAAGAGACTGCGGTGGACAAAGCAATCTCTCCAATTCGTACGAATCGCATACTCTCGCACTGTGATTGGGCTGTGACCGCTCAATCTCCTTTCCATTTCTGCTTCATACGTCTTGTGGCGAAATCAAAAGGGAAAGAAAAAGCCTGGTCTTGATTTGGTCTAGCTTTTTATGTACATTACTTACACACCGCTTTCAGCACACGATGAGGTGAACCAACATTGGTGAAGCGTTCTTGTCGTTTCACGACTGATTTTCTACTGGCTCTTGCTGAATACCAAAATCAACGAAATGACCAAACAGGTGCGACAACCAGTTTTGTGGACAAATATTCCAAATTTGCATCAATCTGAGGCCAAAAGAATAATTTCCTCTTAGCGCGTTTTCACTTTGACGACTTTTTTTGTGACATTCTTTACTCGGCAACAATGTTTTGCGTTCCTTACACAGGACCGATTATCCTTCAAATTGTCAGCAAAGGTGCGAACGCTTGACAACCTCAGCGCCGAGTCTGCTCCACACGCGCAAGCGCACAAAACCCTTCCACGTGCAACATTTCAACCACTCAAAATAAATAAGACATCATCATTTTGATGGAGTGAACAAGGGTGTTGAGGTCACAGAATAAATAATGAGCACAAGATTTACAATACACCAAAACTAGAACCGTTCTTCGGGTCATGTTTGCAGCACAACGGTCAGACAACCAAACCGAGCTTCACAAAATTAACCAACTGAAGGGAGCTTTCGACAAATCTTCTGAGGTATACTCATTGTGTCAAAATTGATTGAATGAAGGAAAGTGACCAGAAAGAGCTCAAAAGAGATTGAGAACATTCTCACCGCGCAGTTTCCGTCCTGAACCGAAGCGCTCATGAACCACTGCGCAAACTCATTCGGAGCACCATTCTGTCTCAACACCACATCCACTACACGTTGTAACTTTTGTGTTTTACCCTTTTGTAACCATTAACTCCACGGACTCGCAGACCTGAGCACCTCACCACAACCCTCCTTCCCTTTCTCTCGTGAGCACGTGTGTCTTCTGGAGCACGTGTATTCTACGACACACAACTGCATGTGAAGCTGTACATATCACGACGACAATGATTCAATCGTTACATTTTGATAACAGTTTTGGCAGTCTCAGACCAGACCTTAACAATGAGTTGAATAAATTAGCAACGACAATCTGCAGAGACCAGCTCTAATGCAACGACACACGAGTAACAACTTTCACACTGCGACATGTGAAGTGGGTAAACAAATCTTGTTTCTTGGAACGAACCCGTCAGTTTTGATCAGGCACTGTGGAAATCGGCTGCCAAACAGAATGCTGGGCGAGAAAAGACCATTTTTGTCCCTTTTTCAGGTCATTTATTTCTATCCGGCTTGTGATGATCTGTTGTGTAATGCTATAGACAAGAGAGCAACAGTTCTGATGCATCGGTGAATCTGTTCATTCGGATCATATCTCCTGCAAAACTCTGAAAATAAACGCAACAACACAACAGGGAACAATAAAGTTTCGACTGACTTGCCTCTCACTTTGTGCAAAACCTGGTTCTAAAGCCACGAACACGTTTTGATTACGAGCGTTACCAACACAAAATATCTCCGTAGAAAACACCTTGTAACCTTCTGTATTCTCTCAATGACGCCACAGAAACCGGTCTGATGCTTAGACAAACTAAAGACGTACATTTTCCCATTATGTGTTCCGTTAGTTCGGTGTTTCTGCTGTGGTACTTCAGTAAGGCAACGTTACATAACGTCTAGTAGACATTTTTTTGATATGGTGACGTTTTATCCGAAGAGCGCGCGCTACGAACGACAGTTCAACAAAGCAAACTGCTCGACTGTTTTCTCAGGAGGAGGCAACAACAAAGTGAGGGGGATGTTTCATCGGAGAATCAGACTAGACTGCAACACTTGGTCTTGACGACGTTCTGCTCTTGTCGGATGGTTTCGAGCTGCGCCAGCTCGCCGTCGCTCCGCGTGATCAACCCGTTCCGGTTGATGTCCGTCTTTATCTTGTCCTTGGAGGGGCGCCGTCGCGTCTTCCCGGGTGACGCCCCGACGACGGCGCAGTTCTCAGTTTTGCTACTGGCGGCGCCACTGGCGGCAAACCTTTCCACCAAGTCACTGAAATCCTTGGACCTCACTTGGATGATGCGCGTGGTGTTCCGAGCCTTGTTCTCCTCGTTCATGGCGTTCACGTCTTTCTTGCCGCTTCCGCTCCGCGGAGTGTTGTTGGCACTGGATTCCACCAGGTACTTCCCACTTTTGCCTGTCAGACTTCCAATGCTCAAATTGGACCCGAAGCTCAGGTTGGTCAGTTTTCGACTCAGTTCAGATGCGTGACTATTCACATCGACGGCGGTCGGTTCCTTCTTGGAGAGGAACGCGCCGTTTTGTTTGCCGCCGCTGTGGCGTCTCTCCTTGGAGCGCGACGGTCGGTTCTCATCATTTTTATCACGACCGTTGCGGTCGTGATCGCGGTCTCTGTCCCTGTCTCGGCCGCCCCCGTCGCGATGCCCGGATCCGCCGCCGTCAAAGCGGCCGGCACCACCGGGACCTCCGGGCCCCGTCGGCCCGTCCGTGTCACTAGAATGGTCACTGCTGTCCCTACGCTGCATACGCGGATTGAGCTTCTCTTTGCGCTTGCGCGAGTCGGTCTCGTCGGTGTCGGACGCGTCTGAGCTGCTGCAGCTCGTGCCGCGCGACCCGGGCGTCAGCCGCTTCTTGCGCGAGTGGTGCTCGTACTTGCGGATCATGTCGGGCGAGGCGAGGCCGCTGCGCTGCCGGTACTGCGGCGACGCATTCTTCCGCACAATCGACAGGTCGTCATCGTCCTCGGACTCGCCCTCCTCGAAGATCTGGTTGAGAAGCTGCGGTGAGCTCCGCACGCTGTGCAGCGGGCGCATGCCTTGCCGGCGGTTCGACTGGGACTTGGTGGGCGAGTCGGAGTTGGATGCGCTACTGCCGCCGCCACCGGAGGCGCGCTCCGTGGACGCGCTGCGAGAATCACAGGAATCGTCTGAGAGGTACTCCTCGGCGGAGCGCGAGGGCCTGACGCCGCCGACGACGCCGAGGCCGCCGGGCTCGACGCCCTCCTCCTCGTCCTCCTCGATCGACTCCTCCTGGATGAAGGAGATTCGGCGAGGGTTGAACTTTCCTTCGGCGGGCGACGGCGAACGAGAACCTTTGTTGCCTGACGACGGGGCGGAGGGCGGTGGGCGAGAGTTGGGCGGTGACACGAGCGAGTCTATTGTGTGCTGTTGTTCCGGCTGCTGCAGATGTTGTTGCGGAACATTCGGCAGGCGGGAATTCTGCAGTGCGTTCGCTGCTTGCACACTGAAAAAAGACCGTACAAATTTTAGAAAAGTTTCCCACAGAGAACACGAAAACCAACAGAACGTGCAAAAGGCTTCGGAAAAAAAGACGTTGTTTTCAATGACAGATTATTCTCGGGCACAAGCGCGACAAGTCTGGCAGGTGGTTTCTATTTTTATCTTGTTCAACAGGAGTTCAGTTTTATTTCTCTGTTCTTCAATTTCGTCTGCTGGGCACTGAAGGCTTTCTTTCCTACATTCTACTCGCTGAAGCAATCCTGCACCGAACATTCAGCTCACAACCAGAGTGAAAGAAAATGAATCGAAAAACAAAAGAGTAGCTTCCACAGGACACTGGAATTCCTTAACACTCCGTAATAGAAAGCGCATTTTGAAGAACCATCTGTTTGACATCTTCCCTGAAAAGCACTAAAGCTCCAGCAGGAACTTTGGCTTTTCCATCTCCTTCCGACACAGCGAACCTCCATTACCAGGCAAATCTGCTGAAATGGCCGCCGCCACCTGTATGTCAGAGGTTAAAACCGCTGTTTCGTCGGAAATGCTGCCGACCACTCCACAATCCCAAACTCCGAATGCAAAGCCAGGCTCCTCTGCACCTGAACCAGCAAGACGAGCTCAGGCATTGGCGAACATTTTTTTCGTGCAGGTTGGATTCAAAAGAAAGTAACAGCTGCACAGAACAACTGCCAAAACAAGAACGAGTTGTGATGCATTTTTTCTGCCCAACTGAGCTGGTCCAGTCCCGACGAACGAAGCTTCAACCAAGATGTCCTCACAACCAAAGTCTCTGACATCTGGATAGTAGACACTGATCGTGAAATCGCAACACCAGCCACAACCCACAGCCCAGCACCAAAAGAATCACCAGCAAAAAAGGCTCAATTGCCGCAAAGAGAACTGCAGGAGAAAAGCTGCTGCAAAGTCCAACTCCGGAACCGTCCAGGTTCCTCCTGAAGCAAACCACGACGCTCCTCACACTCAGAAGGCAAAGCGAGACAGAAACGTAGATCTAAAGAAACGCGAAGACCCCTGTCTTACCACTGATATCGGTTCTAGGATATCACACAACACTCAATGCATGCAAACGCAGGCACTTGAATTTTCTCTTCCTTCACTGCAGCAAGGCTGTTGACAATGACAACAGTGAGATGAAACGTAGAAACTGACATAACAGCAGATGGGGGACATGGAGAGTAAATGTTTTATGTCGAGACATCACACACACGGTGCGGCCCACATCACGTACGAAGAAACTTCTCGACGGCCTTTTTGCAACCCGAAAAACAGCTGGATGGACACACTGGACTGATCACAGGCAAACACTTCTCAACAAACTTCAGAACATCACGAAATAAACCCAAACACACAACTTTCAGTTTCTACCGGACACACAAAACAATGTCTGGGCAAGGATAAAAAGAGCATTCCTGATTCCATGCACACAGTGGACCCTAAAAAGCACAAACGAAGCCAGCAGCGAACAAACAGCTTCTTTCGGCGGCAGCGACGCAGACTGGACAACAAAGCCAATTCCAGAGGCGACGGGGTCGCGTCCGGGGACGAACTTCCATGAATGGCAAAAGCGCCGCAGATGATGAAGACTTTAATGAAGTCAGCGAGCAGATGAGTTCCATCCGGTCAGAGGACCCAGATGTCAGTTCCAATAAAGGGAAAAGCCCAGCTCGCGTCTGATGAGGATTCCCTCCGCAGCAGACAACATAACACCGAGATAAATGCGAAGCTGCCAGGCTGACGAACAGGCAACATGATGGTGAGAGCACGAAGCAGCAACAACCGAGAACAAAAGGCTCAAAACTTCAGTCAATTGACGTGTTGACGAGAATTTCGCAGGATATTTCAGGCCCGCCGTGTGTCGCACACATCAAGGGAGCATAAAGGGCGGCCCAAAAATGCAAACAAACCTTCCAATACCACAAATGGCAGATCACAATTCAGATGAAACAAACTGACGTCGAGATCGATCGCAAAATTAGGATCTGTTTGTGTTTCAGCTGACGTTTCTGTCACAAGTCCCGTGAATCCCAATGGACTGGACTGTCATAATGATTCAAAACCACAGATCACCCTCTTCAGTCTGGTTTTCAGCCACAATCGTTTTGTCTGACAAACTTGATCTGAGCTGCGTGTTGTCCGACAAACTGGACACACATTCCTCGCCCACGTGTACGTCCACGAGCCCAGCGGACAATCGTGGCAGAAGTAGATCTACAGTGCGAGTGATCGTGAAAATCATCCCCTTGTAAAGCCAAGAATTTCCAGCTTGGCTGGATTGCGCACTTCCTATTGGCACCACTCTACATCCTAGATGTCTTACACCTGACAATAACTTGCCTGCCTAATGTACAGAAATCCGAGAACGTTACTCAGACTGGTTGTCTTCGCTAATTGGGTAAAACTCGTGACTCAGCCTGCAAAGTTTACACAACCGCAACTTTTGCAGAAAACTTATATGTCTGTGTGAACTGTGTCATCTCGGTGCACTTTCAGGTGCAGCAAATCTGTTTGCAATTTTAAGACCTTTCTTTTTGTCAACAAAACTGCGGGCAGTCGAGATAAAGTGGCTGTGATCGAATATAATGAAACACCAAACTACCAGTAAGTGGCAAACAACGAGCAAGTTTCAAAGCCAACTACAGATCTACGACACGAACCTACAGAGATTTTGAAGAGACAGAACAGACACTGATCTATGATTTTCTCCTCAACGGACACATCTAGTCTACGAATGAATCTTGCAAGCAGAGACGTGAACGAAGTGAAACAGAGAAATCGTAGTTTGATCCAAATGGTCATTGACGGGCCCTGCAAAACACTTGATGACAACAGAAGCACGCAAGTAAAGAGCGTGCACGACAGAGACCATTACCAGGGGCACTGCTCGCTGGGATCCTCACACGTACAAGTGATGAACACTCCATCTATGAACTTCTCTTTGGCACTTCTGAAAGTTGTCAAGCACCCGCAACCAAAAGTAGTTGGGGGAAGCGGTAAGTGTTGAAGTGGCGATGAAGTGCAGGCAGGCAGGATGAGAGAAGGAAAAGAAGGCAGCACATTTGTCAATATTGCGCAGGAAAAAAGGAATGTTAGTCACGACAGGTTTGGTTCACGCCATCGTTTACGTGAACATCTTTGGAGACTGGCGTGCTCAAAAGTTCAATTTACATCATTTACAGATGATTACACCGACATGCAACATGTTCGTCTTCACTGTATGACGGGACTTGGCAAAGGAAACCGGGAGACAAACAAGACTGGCAGAATTATGCGTGAACGAGTTTTCTGACATTTTTTCCCACACCCACACCCTTGCAAGACAATAATTTAAATGCATGTTTGTGCTGTGACAAACTCTTCTGTTCCAGAAACCCAAAGAATGGTGCCAAGACTTTGGCAGTATTGCACGACAGCAGATCCTCAATTCAAGTAAAAGGCCTCGAATGCATCCGTTCCTCAAGTTCACCCCGAAGGCGATGACATTGATTCTGCACACCCGCAAGCACAACACATCTCCTCACAAGCAGTCTTCTCGAAAACAATAGAAAGTTTCCAAATAGAGCATTCACGTCGCCCCTAAATTCCGTCGACGTCACGGTGAGGAGGAAGCACGCTCTGCGTGGGTTGGTTCCCCTCGACAGAATCTACTCAAGATCAAACGGTAAATGATACATTGATTTCTGACTCGTTTTATCCCGAGCTTATTTGAGCAGCTTTAAAGCGTCTATGACGTCAATGTGTCTTTAGCTGCGAAATGAGTCCCAACCTCGACAGAAGAGTAATCACCCGATTCTCCTTGACATGAAATCGCCGAGGCAGACCGCCATCAACCTGCTTCTATTTTCGTGACAACTTTCAGCCACGCAAACATGGAAGCCAAGTTTAAGAATGAGGCAAACACGTAACGTGCCTCAAGAAGCAGGCCTCTTGAAAAGTTCTTTGCAGTTCTCAATTCAACGCTTGTTTGGTGTTGGGGATTGAAGCACCTCTCAGCCAGGGACATGCTGGGACATGGCTGTCTGGGGTTTCACAAATGACGGCTTTGACAGCAGCTGCGCGGGATTGGTTGCCTTGGCTTGACCAACAACTCTGGGATCGTGATGTACTCGTAGATTTGGGTTTTGCACTTTCAAACTGCATCGTGCCATCACGTTTTCAACAGGACCCCTGCTGTTACGTATGTTCCTCGAAACCACCACCACCAGTCACGAATGGCAGGTCCAAAGGACGTTTGGCACAGAAGCGAACAGAACGACGCTGCAGGCCCAGCACGACTTGTTGTCACTTCAAAGTCGCGCGACAAGGTCGCTCCCACAAACATAAAAGTTCTTCCCTGGTGCAGCTGTTTGCTTCAGGTGCACCAGCAGCAGTCGACGCACACAGGACGGGATGCAGATCCAAGGACGACTGTAAAATTTACCTTGTCTGAAACCATCAATTCAAAGCGGAATCGGCATTGTCGCCAACACGGTCCCCGAGGCAGCCGGGCAGAAAATCATGACAAATTGTGAGCGGGGGACCCGAAGCATAAAAGGAGTTTATTTCCGAAAATAGAGACATGATGATAGATGTACAGAGGCTCAAGCTGTCTGAGCTCTGGGCTGGAGGATAAAGCAGTCGCCTCGATGGGTCCCTCTTATTGCCGTGTCACCAAATGGCATTTTGCAACAACGCTTGCGATCCACAATGGAGCCTGCACAATTTCCTCCGCAATCCAACACGATACCCCTCCCCCAAAACAGAAAGAAAAAGAAGAAAACACATCCCGGTCACCCAACATTTTTGCGGCGGGGGGGGGGGGTGGGGGTTGCTCACCCGACAAAAAACTCGACACACACAACAGGAAAGCAACACACTGCCCCTCCGGCGAGAAGAAAAATGCTTTCAGCTTGACAAGCGCAGCACGGACTCAGTAGCAAACCTCGAAGAAACCCAGTTTGCTTCAAGCTGAACAAGCTGCCCATCCGCGAACTCCCTGCAGAGCGCGAGATATGAAAGCTCTCCGTCTGTCGGGAGGAAGAATAATCCTCCGGTAATTGCCTCAACTCAGCAGAGACAACGACTGAATTTGGCTTCTCCGGCACCTGAACGCTCAATCATGTTGTCAAACTTTGCTTGCTGCCTGACGGGCATTTTCATCATTCCTTTTACGCTGCTGGGGCGAATGGGGAAACGATGGCCGACAGCAGAAGCCAATGGATTCTGGTGCGGAGAATCGCCGGAGGAGAGCAACAATCTTCTTTCAGTGCGGCCACATTGCAGTAAATCTATTCAAAGCGGTTTTATGGGTTTCAATATTCCACGGGGAACCAGCCATGAGCGAGTCACACAATGCTCGCCAGCCAGTCTAGTTTTCTGCAGAAGATCCCATTCCTTTGAACTCGGGGAACATTGCGACTGTCATGTTCTGTCCAACAGCAGACAACAATCCAGGGCGCACAGAACAGGCCGCTTCGATTGTGCCAAGCCAAATACCAAGTCCAACTTCTCTCAGAGAACTTCCCCTCTAAAAAGAAAGTTTTATTTTTTTGGGAGGGGGGGGGTTGAACCCCCCTTCCCTCCTTCAAAACCCAAATTGCCCAAATCTAGCACCAACCAACACTCAAGTCCCACCCACACTTCTCACAGTGACCCATTCCCAGCGATTTTATCCCTTATGGTAAGCTAAGGTCTGGGTCCCAATCCCCTGCCCCTTTGAAAGTCATGGACACACGCGCAATCGTGATCAGGCCTGCGCTGTGCATGAGAAGTCCATACCAGATTTTGCAACTCCTCAATCAAGATCAGTGGGGAACAACGAACAAGTTTGTCACTCTCCAAATTTCAATTGAAACTGCTCGAAATTGCTGGGAGAAACCATCACACCAAGTTTCTCCAAACACAGTGGTGGGGGTTGAAGACCCGTTGACCAAAACCGAAAAATACTGCACCTTTTGAAACCGTGGGTGTTTCGGCGCCTCTTGCCGTCGAGATAAACACGGACATGGAAACTTAATTTCCGTCCAACAGAGCACTCAGAGACGCCAAGACCGCCGAGCCCGGCGTCCCAGGGGACCACAATTTTTCCTTGCAGGGTCAGTGCGCAACAAAGCAGCAGGATCATGTCTGGCTCACGGACCAGTTCATTGCCTCCCTGTGTAAAGCTACAGAAGGTTTTCGAGCCCAGTAGATAAATCAATGTCCTCATCAGGTCTTGTGCAGAGCAGTTAACTCAAGGAGTTCTCCCAAATCAAGCCAATTGACTGCGTTTCTTTTGGGAAACGACTGTGAAAGCTTTCCCGATCAAGAATCCAGTGATGCAGTCAGTCACTGCTCCTTCACTCCAGACCTTTCTGCACCCGCACGAAAGTAGAGTGTGAAACTGTTTCTTGCCATGACAACCAGGCAGGAAGAAGTCGCCTCGTCCAGTTCTCCCTTGTGACCTGCAGTCGTCCACAGCTCAGATCAAAACAGCCTTTTTTTCAGCGCTTCACAAGCAAAGGGCCATGATGGGAGCTGTTGATTCGGCAGAGATTGTGATCTTGGATAAGGCTGAGAAAGGCTTTTTGTGGCAAAAACAGCACCAGAGTTAGCTGGACCACAAGCAGTTTCTTTTGTGTGTGAGCTGAATCAATTTATCGCAAGCCTCCATCTTCCACCGATGGCTTTGAACCGACATCACCCGTTCGCCCGGGGAGCAAAACTGCCGAAAGCACCAGCTTTTCTGCAGCCAACTAAGTTCAATTTGAACATGAACCCATCTACTTTTTTCTGATGATTTCTCAAATGACATCACTGCGGGTACAAAATCGTTACTTGGGGGACACGTACACTGACGTTTCATTGGGTGAAAATATTCTGCCTCACCTGTAACTTACTTTTACAGTTTTTGTCATAGCGCACTATCATTCTTGTCGCTCACGTGTTGAAGAGTTAACAAAGCGTGTCGCTCGTATTGAGACACGAATCCAACCATTCCAATTCTGTGACATCAGTGGCTCTGCATGCACCAAAGCACACCCACTGAAAAGGACGAATTTGCCCAGGCCCAGTCAGTTGGCCAATTTCTCCTGAAGAGGAAAGGAAATAGCTTCTCTTTCCTGTTCCACCGCAGCAAATTTTGCCACCTCTCCCAATCAAATATCCGCGTCTGGGAAATGCATCCTATGGCGTGACGATAGTTGTGCTGGGCCACATTTCTTGATGGTCTGCAAACACAATTACGAGTGGCCAAGTCTGGGAGACACACCTCTGGGGCCAATTGACAATGATGCCATCAGGCAACCGTCGTTCGGGCAACCACTATTTCCATGCAGAGAATCCAGCGCCACACACCAGCGCTACACACAGTTCACTGCCGCCCAAGCAAACTGGATTTTTCTCGTGCCTCCGAGAAAATGTACCGAGACGTCCAGAAGAGCAAGAGCATTGCAACACGAGCTCTTGTGCGTTCAGCATCAACCCCAGGATGTTTCCAGTTTTTACCACAAACGCCAAATGTTCCCAATCAATGAAACTGCCCCACGGAAACCAGTCAGTCTTTTCACGGTTTGATGCGAGTCTTGTTTGTCATATTCCACAGGATTGGGGGTTGGGGGGTTGGTGCGGAAGAACAGGACTCCGAATCTGACAACAAGGATCCACGATGAGGACGTTTCACGTTTTCAGTTGCAAAGGGACAGGGGACGGGCATTAGTTGCAGAAGGAAGACATAGGCAGGAGTTTGCACGCAAGTATCATCCAAGCGCGTTGTGCATTTGGCTCTACATCATTCAACCACTACTTTAAACGCTTTGGTTTTCACCAGAATTCTTTCTTGTGAACGACTTGCTTGTGTGGTACGTACCGCGGGGACAAAGCAAGCGGGGCAAGATTTGGCTGCTTGTTGTTGTCACTCTTTTCGTGCAGCTGTTGTTGCAGCTGCTGCTGCTGTCGCCGCTGCCCGACCACCGCCTGGTACTCGCGTATCCGCTTCAGGCGCCGCTCCGCCAGCAGGTAGTACGTCGCCGTGATGTGGTCGTACGCGTCCTTCTCCAGTGATCTGCGCAGCAATCGACAAGCAGCGAATTACACAGTGCACTTCCTGCACTGAAGCTCGGAAGGACCGGTTATTGTCATGCCTTCCACGTGCAGCTGTGGAGGAAACTTCCAAAGAAGCTTTTGATGACACAAATAAACAAGTTTTCTCGCAAGTCCTAGTACTCACTGTAGAATTTCCTCTTTGGATGCAATTTTCCCGTCGACCATTTTCTGCACAATGACGGCGTGGTCGTCCTCGGAGATGTGTTGGCGGGAGATAAGGGGCATGATGGGGATGGAGGAGACCTCGCCCTTCTGCAGCCACGGGTCGTACATGATGTCCTGCAGACTCGCGCGGTTCTCAGGGTCCCGCACCAACAGCTTCGCTATCAGTCTGTGAACAACCAGAAAAACAAATCATTAAACGTTTCAGCGCCATCAGGGAGTGAAGAGTACTCGTGATTGCCAAGACTCCCAATTTGTAGACTCAGGCTCGAGATTACATCGAACGAGTTTGTTGACGGGAGACTTCAGGTGGTCCCTGTTGATAAACAAGGCATCAGTAGCAGTTTCCGAGGTCACCGAATCCAGCCCACGCTCCTGGGCACAACATGCCTCTCGATTCACGTCAAGTGCAGAAGAGACGGTCATATGCTTTGCACGCACACCACACACACCAGAGACATTTCCGTACTCGGAGCTCATTTCTTTTTCTTGTACTTGGGCACTCTCCAAAACCCCGTCTGATTGCTACAACGTGGGACCACCTGCGGAATCTTCTTTCCTTTTCGTTTCAAACAACACGCCGGACAGCTGGACCGCTGCTGTGGTGCGTTTTTTGTCCTTTTTCTCGCCACTGGACTGGACTTGGTGGGCATATAAAATTCTGACTGTGTGACCATCGTACGTATTCCGGCTGGTGTGTCAGACAGCTGAACACGTGTTTTCCAGTACATTTTTCTCGTACTTACGCGCGACACTCCTGAGAGATTTCGGCTGGAATGCGATATTTGCAGTCGAGAATCATCGTCAGCGTTTCGCTGTCGTTGGCCTCTTGGAAAGGAGCTTCTCCGACGACTAACATGAACAGAATCACTCCCAAACTCCACACATCTGCAAAGAAAGGAAATCTCGCGTCAAATTTGTGTTGCCTGTCCAAACATAAACTCACACTGACACTGAACAAGCTCTGAACAAGGACACCAGTTTGATGTCCAGCACCCAAGGCACAGCATTTTACACCGCGAACCTGTCCGCAAGATTTGATTTGACACTCGCATGGCAGGTGAAAAGCAGCTCAGTGTTTGGTTCAGCGCTTTGCCACCTGAAACTATTTCAAAAGAGTTCAAAGTCGATTACATCTTCAGGACGGCAAAAGAAATGTTCCCGACAGAAGCCAATGAGGCACCTGATGCTGGCTGCTTCGTTGTCGTCGCTTTACGCAGCGGCAACTTCTTTCCCACACGCAGAAAATCTGAAAGCTGTGTTCTTGCCAACTGACTTCGGTTGTCGTACTCGCAGCACGAAAACGACGTCAATTGAAACGCAACACAAGAGCTTCTGCGTAGCTGGCAGAATCCTCCACTTAAAACACCAGGCTTGAAGTTGGTTTCAATCAAACTTTACACTCGTCTGGACTTTCGGGAAATAGTTTCTCAAGTTTGGAATTAGCTGCTATATGTGTGGGGGCGGGGGGGGGACCAAGAGCACTGCAGTTCGATTCTTTGGTGGTGGTCAACCTTGCTGGGTATAGTCACTGGGGCCAGAGAACCTTCCCTATTCACCACCAGGCAGCGAGAAGGGGTTGATCAAGACTGTTTTGCAGTGGTGGTCACACACACCACCACCACCACCAGGTGATCAGAGTGATCATTACTGCCGCAAGACCTGCAGCCTGTGTTCCCTCCGAAGGACGCTTTCTCTTCGTGCCACTTCGAATTATCTCCTCGGCGCAAGGCAATCAGGCGGCTTGTGATTAAATCCAGCTTCCACAAGCGGCTCAATTAATTAGCAGAATACTCGTAATCATTACGGAATTGTGATGAGCCGAGTTGTGCCATTGTTTCAGCGCAGCTCATGTAAGAGGCATCCAAAGGAGATGGCAGAACTAGCCCAAAGTGCCAGACAAAGTCCAGCTTCAGAATTGGTCTTGACAAAACAGAACGAGATAGCCCTGCGGCACAACAGGTAATGGACTTTCAGAGCATCTCGTGAAAACAGAAACGGGAAACATTGTGTCGCCAGGATTGCTTTCAACACGTTTCGTATTTGGGTCAAAAGACCCTTGTAGATATGGCAAGGCTGGCTCAGACGGTCCACGTTAGCTCGCACCAACAATATCAACGTCAACGCCCATTTGCCTGCGCGAGCTGTCCGGGAGACCTTGTCCACGGAAATGAAATTCATCGCCTGCAGAAGAAACCAGCTTCTGGTCAATCATGTTGCAAGGCGGCGTGTCATCACTTCTTCCAACGAACACAATTTGACACTGATACTGGACAATTACTCAACCACGATGGTCCCGAGAGAAGCTGTTTTTTTTTCTGTTTCTGCAGGCTTCACGTCGACACATCCTGTGGACGTGGGTGGACAATCACCTGAATGCTCAATTCTGAAACTTCACTCGAAAAGAGAGACATGAACTTCTCACAAATTGTACGGCAACAAAAGCACATCGCTGCTCGGATCGGATGCGTTAAGGCGCGAGGTTCAGGTGTGGCTTCACACCTGATTCTGTCATACAGCTTCTTAACACCAGAGCAGACCAAGTTCATGGATATATCCAAAAATACCTGTGGGTGGGGCTGAGCCTACTGCTTTCCAAATCAGCACAACATCACCACCATGTCGTCGCTCATAAGCTGCCACATTCTGCATTCACTGCCGAAAGATTTGTCTTGTCCCAGCAGAGAGATATTGTGAAACCGTACATGGTTACCCACAGGAATCGGCCAAGAATTTCAATGAAACCTGAGCCCGCAAGCTCTGTCAGTTCTGATCAGCAAAGCGTGGTGAAAAGGGAACTTCAACTTTCCGATCGTGACACCAACTCGTCGTTCCTGCAACTTGAACAACCATTCCCCTTTTACGAACAAGTTTCAACTCCGGTGCAAAATTTCCACCTTGCACTGACAAGAAATGAAAACAAAAAGTTAAATCTCTCTGAAAGCAAAAGTTCAATCTCTCTAATCTAACAATGTCTGTCCAGCTTTTCCACAAAAGGGGAAAGGTTTTATGGTGCCTTTGAACTACGGTTGCACATTGGCAGGTGCAATTTGGAGGTGAATGTCGCTCCTCGGCAGGCAGGAAATTATCTTTTCATTCGATACTCTCTTCAGATTTCCTCAACACGTACAAACCCACTGCCAATTCTAATTTTGGAAAGAGCAGCAATTTAGCGTGCACCAAACAAGGTTTCTGTCATTTCCAACTCACCACCACATCGGCAGTTGGATCAATAATGTTCCACTTCGATGGGCAAATTAAAATTGTATGCGTCGCAAGATACCACAGAGAAAATAGCTGAAGACTTCAAAAGTAAACTAGATGTTGCGGGCAACCAAATATTGGCCGATGAAGCGTTCCAAGGGCAAGAATGAGTGTTCCAAGGGCATACAGTGTTCCAAGGGCACATATAGTTGCAAGAAA
>JAAUXT010015884.1_pt1 | contig 27549 bp, 31 predicted proteins | sample 7278171 | NCBI WGS metagenome assembly JAAUXT01 (sample SAMN14350112, study PRJNA611818) | marine sediment metagenome | isolation source: surface marine sediment (1.8m) | place: French Polynesia: Moorea | collected 2018-08
AAATGTGGAGGCCACTATCAAAAAAAAAAAATCCTTAATTTTTGGTTCAGATCCTTGAAAAACCCTGGAAAAACCCTTAAATTTTGTCACTGCTGGAAAGTGGGAACCCTGAGGCATGCAAAAGCACGTCAGGGAAATCGTGGTAAAATCTCCACACCGTCCAATTTCAACCAAGATGTCAGGGAAATCGAGCAAAATGAGCTTTTTTCTGAGACGACTGAACACAATGAGCAAACGTGTTCGTTTGGCGTCCGACAGATTGTACGCCAACCTCTCACCGAGCGAAGGCAGTGAAACAGTCTCGTTTTGCTGAGTCAAGCCGAAGCGCTGAAGTTTTTGAGAAAAATAGCAAGACTCCTTGAGCCACAGCACCAGAAAAAGAAACCACAAATGTTTGACACCAATATTATTTTTGAAAAAGAGGCTCACGTTGCCACACAAGAGGTTCCACACCTTTCAAAACCATGCAGAGCCTCGTTCGAATGCCCTTTGAAAAAAAAGGAAAAGGGGGGCTCAAAGGCGGTAGTTTTCTGTGTTTTTCTTTGCTTGAAACAGTTCAAAACAGTGAGCCCATGCAGCTTCGAACAGATTTTGTCAGCAGGTACCAACAGTTTGCCTTGGTCACAAAATTGAAAATCAGAATCTTCTCTTTGTATTTCAGCGAAGGAGACCCACCTGTAACGGTGTTCTGGAAGCAATGACCCAGCGTTGACGAACGAACAAAGATAGTTCTTTTCTCTACGAACAAAAAACAAAAACACGGATCAAAAATAAATTCTCAGTGGTTGCACAGCAGCATGCAACGTGAATTAATTTCCTTTGTTTCTTCGCTGAGCCCTTTATCCCCTGAGCCACTGGCAATGGCAATTATTTCTCTGCACGTTTTTCAAGATGAACCCCAGCAAGTTTGTTCTTCATTGCCCCAATTAGTTTTCATGACTTCTGCTGAAAACAAGCATTTCGTTGCTTTCCTTTTGAGGTTGGTCCGTGCACACAGAGAGAACGATCTGAGTGTGGAACGATGAAGATTCTGAACTGGGATTCCAGACTTAGGATCCCCCCAAACCTTTGCTGTGCAGTCCTTGACACAGACCTCTCGACCTTTCGCCTCGAGATTCACCGAGGAACACTCACCTTTGCTCAGGATCAACGGAGTCTTTCCGAAGGAACCCTGGCGACTGAGAGCTGAAACTCGACCAAAGCAGCAACGCAGTGTTCGCACTTTCCCGCAGAACTGTATACCTGTTAATGGACACTTACGTGAACACGTGTTCGAGTATGGCAGACAGCAGCAGGCTCACGCAACTGCAAAACCCAAGTGTCAACAACTCTCCCCAGTCAATACACAATGCCATCTCGATGTGGTCAAACAGCTCCCCGTGGATGCAACGCCAGCTTCGCTGCGCCGCGGGGAGACGGAAACACACACACCTGGGAGACGCTTCTTTTCGTCTTTCGCGTTGCAACCTGAGTCAGAGTCACGCGTCGAGTCTTGGCAGCAACACACCGCAAGAGGTTCCCTGACGAGCCAGGGAGAGACGTGTGTCCGGAATTGGCTCACTGCCGGTGAAGGTCGTGGTTTTGATTTCCACAGGGTATACTGGTCCTCACAACGCTTGACCACATCGTACAGACGCTGACCCATACCCCTAACCCGGACAATTTGGAAAAAAAATTTTGCGGGGGGGGGGGGGGGTAACCCGGACAATCGGACACATGTTCACAGTCACGTGTGCAGCGGCACTTCCGACACGGAAATCTCGGGGCACCCTGGACCACGACGCTTTGGCACGTCACTCGACAAGAAAAACTTGAGACAAACTGTAACGTTTTTTTGCAGTGTTTTATTTTCCACAGTTGAGCACACAAAACACGAACGCAAACGTTCGAAACCCGTGAGCCATCCTGCCTCGTACTCTTTGTGTGGGAGGAAACTTTCTTCCCAAAGGGAACTCGATCCAACCTTGAGCCGACACACCCACGGAGGTGCGCTCAGGTTTCTGTTGTTTTGTTGAAGTGGGACACCCCGTAGACGGGTCGCTGTCCCGTGACTTCACAATGCGGTAAATCCGTCGACAGAAATGCGAGGAACACACTTCTACTGTCGGGCGAAGCCTCTCGCACCAAATCTCACAGCCAGTCTCACAAAACTGCAGCTCCTTGAACACCGATAACGGTCAGGTACCGAGATCATTCTCCTCTGTCGGCTGGTTTTCGCCAGTGTCATCCAACAGCGTTCAACCTCGTCCTCCAACCGACGAGCCTGAGCAAAGAGAAGTCATATCGTCACTTGCACTGACTCGATCCTTGTGCAAACAGTGTTTCTGCAATGGATCAGAACTTTTACACAGGAAGTGGGTAAACTGACATTTCCGATATATGTTACGAACATACTCACCGTGCCAACCCACCTCGCGCAGATCGCTTTCTGTTCGTTTCCAACCGACGCATCCAACCAGCCACAAGGAAACCTGCAATTTTTGACGACGGTTTACAGTCAGTTCCACGCATTGTTCCCACGTGTTGACGCAGAAACAGGAAGAATCCGTACAACTCAGTTCCAAGGTTTGGGCACCAGTGGTTTGTTTTGGAACAAAGGCACAGGACACAAAGGGCAGGAATTTGGATGATCAGATTGAGGAAACGACGACATCTGATCATCACACGAGAAAATAAATTTGCAGTCTGAGGGAAACGAACAGAACCACCGAGATTAGCAAACCGTTTGGTCGAGATTGCACGGACCTGCCTGCTCAGCAACTTGCAAGTACCGTTTGAAAGCAAAAAGAGAAACAAGCATTGCAACCACCCAGAGTTTGCACGGGTATGATTCAGGATCTCACTTCAGAATTCTGCACCATTCACGCGTTTTGTGTTTTTGAAATGCGATCAGCTTGTTGTGAACCCGAGAAAATTCAGCCGTTTGCGTCCTGAAACCTGCAGAGACCTCTGAGGCGAGACCCTTCTCATCCAAGCGTGCAGGACTGATCCAGAATCCGAATCAACAGCAGATCTGCCACTCGATGGAAACACTGGTGAGACCAGCGGTGGATGTCGGATTCGCTGGAGCAGACCTGCACGCGCAAAAGTGGAAATCACAACCCGACAACGCGTTCAACAGTGAAAAGGGCGAGAGCAGATACAGAACTATAGATTCAGGTGTACCATTCACTCCCATTACAATCCACACTGCGTCCGGTTTATGTCTTTCATAACCACCACACAAGCTAGCTACACCTGCACACTTAGTCGAACCATGTGACAGAAAATTGTCTTCTCATCTTCTCCTGTTCCAACACTCAAGATACGTATTTTGTTCAACCTGTCTCATCACAACCAATTTTGAAAATGTTCGAAACCAGGCATCAAGTTTGCTGTCACAAAGTGCTAAGTTCGGAGAATCAAGCATGCTCGCTCTCTTTCTCTCGTCAGAGGTGTATGAACAGACCACACAGTATTTTATATTGCTAAACACTAAATGTTGAAAAAACTTCTGAACTTACCTCTCTAAACTTTTACTAACTTCCAACAATTCCCTTGCACAACTGCCAGCTGTAGTTCACACTACAGCAAATCGTTTCTCCACACACTGTACTCAAAATTTCAAAACTAAGCAAACAACGCCCCCTTCGTCTTTTTATGTACAATCCAGTCTTATTCTTTATTCGACTCCAACGCTGTTACAAAAATACGAAACGAATCAAATCCGTAATGTGACTATACAGTGGGTGCACTGTAGCAAGAAATGAACCACAAAATTAAAATACCGAGACGGACGTTGAACGACACTTATCATTTGAATGCGAATCTAAAAACACAACTGTTGGGCGGCTCCCTCAGGGTCATGCATTTTTATGATGTCTTTGCCACAGTGTCGGTTTCAACCCAGGAGACCCCTTTGCCGAATGTACAAAACATCAGATCTGAGGTTGGTTGAGGCCTCATCATAAACTTTCGGTGTCGTGTCGTACAATACTTGGCAGAGGCAATCGAAAATGCACATGGTTCAACACCGGCGGGTGGTGAAAACGAGAAACTTGTCGGTCAGTCGTTCTTGCCGAGCAAAAAAAGGCCGCATCAAAGAAATGTGTAAGTCCTGTACTTACTAAAGCCGTCATTGGAAGATTCGAGACAATCTTCTCAATTCGCAAATGTCTCACTTCACTCACCAAGGAAACGAAATGTTTCAGTCTTGTCCGTAAGCACTTGCACTCACTAGCCTGAGGTTGCTCTCAGCTGTCTACTCTCCTCGTTTCCTGTCTCCTTTGGTCTGGCTACACTGGCTAGGCTGCCCTCGAGTTTGTGGGTCTCGAGCCAAGCCTGTGTTGCTCTCTCGCTTCTCAATTCCAGCTGCATGGGTTGGATCTAAGCGCTCAGACTCTGACTGACTGAATGTATCTCCCTAAACCACAATAACCACTCACTGCCTAAAAAAACGAGAAATAGCTTGTTCAAGTCACATGTTAAAATCTAACTACCGCGACGAACTGAAAAATTGATTTACTTCAGTGCTATTCTTTATCTTCAAAGAATTTTAACACTTTCTCTGAGAAAACAAGCAGTAAAAGCTTTGACGCAGCGGTACGTACCAAGTGTTGTGCGCACGACGTCACGTGGAATGTACTCAGCGTCGTCCGTAGCCGCCGCCCCCTCCGTACCCGCCGCCGCCGCCACCGTGGTACCCGCCACCCTGACCGTAACCGCCTGAAAATTCAAAGCTCCTTTTCACGCTCACACAAAGACGCCCTGTCAAACCTGGAAAGGAGCAATGCTGCCGACGAAACGCACGATCCCCAGCAAAACAACGTCGTCATTCAAACGTACTGCCCGCTTCAGCTGCTTGGGCGTCAATCTGGTGAACACTTTCCCCAATTGTTCAATTCCCTTCCTCCCGCACCTCAACCCACCCACCATCCCCCACTTAATTTGTAACTCTGGAACAAAATCTGCAGAATGTCTGGAGCAGCTGCATGCAACTTCGAAGTTTTCAAAAGCTGAGATTGGGACGGAAAACATGAGAAAGCAGCACAAATTACATGTAATATGTACAAATGTACAGAGCCACCGCAGTGACCGCTAGAAGCGCTGCTGCGCCGGCTGCGTCTGCGGCTGCGCGGGCGGGGACGGCTGCAGGGAGAAGGGTCCGGGCAGCACGTCGTCCGGGACCCCCGCGCTCGCGCTGCTGTAGTACAATCCGTACTGCAGAGCGTGCTGCTGAGGTGAGGCCCTTTGGCCTGAAGGTCCAGGCGCTGCAATGAAGGCGCTTCATTCTGCTTTGGCAGCAACTAGATGGTCGCCTTGACAACGCAACGCCACACACATTTGCACTCGGACGCGAATACGCGTCTCGACGACCAGGGTCGCTGTTGCGTGGCATCGCGTTTCAGGGCAGAAAAGCACGAGATTGTTAGTTCACCCGACCCGACACCAGACGGCGACTTTTGGGTGCTGCTGAGAAAAGAAATACATGCATTGCATGCGCCTTCACTCCGCTGAAAGAAAGTGAAACATTTTCAGTTAGTGAGGACCTGCGCTCTGGATGGAAATCGTTAGTACCCCTTCGTTTCATATTGTGGCAAGAGCAAAAGCAACCGGCTGTGCGCGACGACCTCAGATCCAGATTCATGTTGCATTGGTTCAAACCCAACGGAATTGTGCAGTACAAGACACCTCGCCCCAAAAGACACCCGCTTTTGTCGGCGCAGCTGCTGCGTTTGCAATGGACCACACCCGGCAATCACATTAGTTCTATGGGCGAAAACCTGCGATAATAAGACTACCCACCGCCATAGGGTCCGGAGTTTCGGCCTCCGCCATAGCCGCTGCCGCGCATGGGGCCTCCGCCGCCGCCGCCCCCGCCGTAACCCCCGTCATAGCCACCTCCGTGCCCGCCGCCGCCGCCGAAGTTGCCTCCTCCACCGCCGCCACCGCCCCAGTTGCCCCCTCCTGAAAATCCGAAACACGACACACTCCCCAGTCATGCTGCCCTGTCAACCTGCTCAGTCCCAACACCCGAATCATGAATTGTGTTTTTGTTTTCACATTTGAGCGCAAACAGGTCGTGAATTTATTCCAAATACCGCTTGAACCGTCCCTCTCGTGCAGTGTGCGTGTGTGTGGTTGTGTGTGCGTGCGTGTTCCATGCTGCGACCACGAGCTGAGAGCACCAAACCACTGGGACCTCACAATGCGCATACCAACTCCCAGAATCCGTGTTAGAAAACGACACAAAGCAAGGAATGCACATTCGACAACGAGAATGAAGAAACGCACACCCTACACTTCTCACTACTCAGTAGCAATTCGACTTTCCACATCAAGTCCACATCGCCTGACTACAACCTTATTTTCGCCTGACAACTAGATCTACTCAATCAGTACTCACAACTTGCTTGCCTTGCATTTCAGTTCACTGTTCTGACTTTGTTGCGAGCCGAACGGCAGAGGACTGATCTGAAGACTTTCCATGCTGGATCTGTGCTCAGTATTTATCTTTCCACTTGTCTTTTATTTTTCTCTGGCAAACCTCCAGAGCAAAAACTTGCCGTCGTCACGTCACTCGGTGTGGTCCGAGCTCGATCGAAACTTACTGGCGGACGCGCTGGACATCTGGTGAGCGGTGGACGAAACCTGAGGTGGGTACGGTACCACACGGGTGGAGTTGGCGAACCCTGCCGAGGAGCCGTGCACTGCCGGGTGTCCGCCCACTCCGAGGGTACACAACGCAACGCCAGGACTGTGGTGGTGCGGGTACACCCCTCCACCAAACACTCGCACAGCGCCTCCTCCCACAAACTGCTGGTACCCTTCGCCCAAGGTCAGGAACGCCGGTCCGCCCAACGGAGACAGCGCCGTCGCGCCGTTGCCCAGCGACAACGGCGCCGCCACACCTGTCGCCACCTGGTGGTGCTGCTGGAAGCCCTCCAGCGCTAACACTACTGCTGACAAAACAAAGAGTCTCTCACTCCTTCATCAAACAACCCTGTCCTCGCCATTTCCCGCTTCGCCAATGTTTCCTCTCGAATGCACCCAAACGCGCATGCGTGGATATTCCCCAAAATAAAACTCTCAGTCAAAATGTTCTTGCAAAACAAAACTACCTCTCTCCACACAACTGCCAATGCACGGACCCCAAATGACAATCTGAGTCATCAGGTAGAGAGTCGCACAGCTGAAGAGATCACACTGACTGACAACTCTCTCCAACTTCACCCAACATGCATTCTTCGCAGCTGAACTATCCTCTGGTTTTTCCCCTCACACGGCTAAGTTGAACACGAACAACGTGATTGTTTGCCTGACATCCTGCAGATATTGTGGCCACGATGCACCAGCTTCCACCATCACAGGCACACATGCAAAATGCAAACTCGACGAACGAATCGTCACTGATTTTCGCAGAATTCAGTTTTGCCAACAAGACTCGTTTCCACCCCGACGTCAAACACTGGTCAGCGGTTCCATTCTCCCGATTCATGCAGTGACTCCGAATCTCCTGAGGCTTCCAACCCAACAGCAGGACTCCACAAGAGGAGGTGTGACTTTTTGTCAACAGGGGAAATTCTCGTTTGACCCCATGCAACGGCAACGCCACATCATGCAGCAACAAATGCAACAGGCAGACAAAGGGTTTCTGATAACGTGGTCGGGAAACTGATTTGGAATGGAAGCGTTTGTCCCAAAACAAGAATGCTTGTGCATTGAACACAGGCGAGCCGGAAGCTGAAGCATCACGTGACACCGTGACACGAGAGGGGGGGGGTAGAAAGGTGTTCAGGGTGGTCGTGGTTCGGAGGACATCTGTTTGTCAAAATCAAACTTTCTTCGGGCAATCATACATGCAAGGAAGGGGGAAGGGAGGGGGCAAGGTCTGAGGGTTTTCATTGAGATACTGCTGCCAGTAACACATCCCGTATTCACTCTGGTTGCGCAAATGATAGAATGTGCTTTTTCAGCCACGATCTTGGATGCGACAAAATTCCACCAATTTCTTGTGCAACCCTGCCAAAGGAAAACTGCTCCCAATGTTTCAGTGGGTCAACGAACTTTTGGTCGAAGGAACGGTTCAAAATATTTGGTGCAGTGTAAGAGGCTTGACTGTGACGTGCTGCAGGTGTGATGCGTGCCATTCGATTGTGGGTGCCTGTGAAATGTCTGTACCGTCACTGAAGTTTCCGCCGCTTCCTCCCCAGTTTCCTCCTCCGTAACCGTCCCCACCTCCGTAGCCTCCGCCTCCTCCGCCACCGTAGCCGCCGCCGCCTCCGCCACCGTAGCCACCTGCAGGACGAGAGTGACCTTCTGAAAAACATCTGAGTGCGCTGTAGTGAATGAAATTCAAGAGGGGTGAAGCAAATTTCATTCATTTTCATTCCAAAAAATACTTCAGAAACAAAGGTTTGTTCCCAGACTCGTGAAAATGTGGTCCACGCAATTTGGGTCCAATCAGTGTTCGGGTTTCCGGACAGATGCAACCCGCTTTCTCAGTCCAAAACACAGCGACAAGGATCTTGTCCTCGTAAACAAATGCAAAAGCACACAAACATCACATAAGCTCGTCAGTGATTTCGAGACATCTTAGAACGCTATCGGTTCAAAATTTCTGGCTTCGAACTGACTCTGCTAACTGCTGGAGTGCACGTGGTCCTCGTGTCACAATTCTATGCTAACTTTTCAACCTCGATGACTTGACGTGTTGAACTGCCCAACATGGCAATGTCTGTCAAAACGAATTTCCTCTGCAAAATTTTGTCGGTGAACGCTCGAACTTTTCCCAAATAACCAATGCTGAATCACCTCTCTCAAGCTTTAGAAATGGTCTATATTTTTGTGGATGCCTCTCTTTTCCAAGGGTTTTCAGCCGTTTCAAATGTTTCAGAATCAACTGTTGCACCTTGGAAGAAAACCTTTCCTTTCTTCTGTGCCTATCTCAGCGCAATTTCATGTCAAGAACCAAAGCTGCCACTTCGAAAACACCATCCAACCCGGCAACAGGTTGAGACTTGTTCACGTTCAGCGTGAGTAACTCTCGGCTTGTTGTTAGTTCTGCAGCGGCATGCATGGATCTAGAGAGCTACGTGTTGTTGTTACGCACCTTGGCTATCTGAGCGGCCAGAGTCCTGGAAGCTTCGGTTCGTGCCGAACCCCCCACCCATACCTCCTTGTGGACCTCCACTCCCAAAGCCTCCACTTCTCCCCATGTCTGAACCTCCCCCGCCCATATTCCCAAAGTTTCCTTGACTCCCTCCAAAATTTTGATTCCCAAACCCCCCACTGCCAAAAGAACTGTCTCTGCTACCGAAACCCCGGTCGTCACCAAAGTCCCTGTTGGAACCCCCTGAGCCGAAACTACCGTTATTTCGAAAGTCTCCCCCACCAAAACTGCTCCCGCCACCACCACCATATCGCCTATCTGAACCCCCGAAGTCTGAGTCGTATCTGTCTGATCTTCCGCTGTACCGATCGCTCCCGTGCCTGTCCTCCCCATAGCGGTCCCCGCGGTACCCTCCTCCCCGGGGCCCCCTCCCACCCCCGCCGGCACCGAAGCCTCCCGCGCGGCCTCCCCCCGACATCGGCTTATCATCTGCAACACAAATCAACAACAGTGCGATCCCCTATCTGCCTCTGCACGTTTTATGCCTTGATCTGCGTACGTTTGGCTCGGACAACAAAAGAAGAAGTTTCACATCTACCCTTGCACAAGACGCGTCTTTTTTCTTTGAAATTTTGTCCAAAAGAAGGGATGAGCCTTTGGTTTGAGAAAACTGTTCCACCAAGGGACCTCGATTTCAGAAATCCAAAATCAAAACCTGGGGTGCGTCTTTCACTTGGTGCCACAGAAACATGGGTGACGCACGCTGTGTGCCTGTCTGACTGACGGGACCGTCCAGATTCTGGCAGTTGTCCGAACCAAGTTGTACTGTAGCTGATGTAAACTGATGAAATACACCTTCTTCGTGGGTTCTTCAGGGCCTTGTGCATCTAACTGCCTCAACGCTTTCCAGAATCTGCTGTTTTTCACTCGTCAACTAATTTGTTCGACGCACGAGTATTCTGAAACTCCTGTCTCCGCCCAGTTCACCAAAAACTTCAAACTTCAGGTCACTTCGCTGGAGTCAACTGCTGAACTGTTACCCTTTCGGTGTGACTGATTCTCTGTTTTTCTCAGCTTTGAGAAACTTTTCAAATGAAACTCTTTCGACAGAAACTACTTGAAGTATTTTCCACACACGAAACTGCTGGAAACAATTTGGACTTCTGGACCTTCGCTCGTCGTCAGAACCCCTTTTCTTTCCTCAGCTGCACCTCTCTCACCGTCCTTCATTGACATGTCAGTCTGTTTCAGTTTCTCAGCTAAACGGTCTCTACCAGTACAACAACAAGGCCCTGCAGAACCCAGCAATTCCCCTACGTTGCGTGCACAAAGACAGGTATGGAGAAACCTGTTCTAAAAAGAGAAGGAGCACATGTGTTTATTCAACGGATTGTCCACTGTGAGAAATGAACGCCTGAAAACAGGAGTTGAGTTGTCAACAAATTGGAGCGTCGTTATGACGTCATGTTTGAAGTGATGTCAGCAGGAATGCCGCCAACTTTTTTTTTGTCCAAGTGTTGAGGCAAAAGTCTTGGACTTCAACTTCTGCTGTGCCACATGGTGTTTCAACGGTACTGTGATTCAAAGAAAATTCAGGCTTGAATGTTGATGCTTCAACAAATCCAATCAGTGTTTTGGTCAAATTGGGTAAAGACAAAATTTGAATGAACGCAACAAAAGCCTTCAGAGAGGGAGGAGTTCGATCAGAAAACCATTCGAACCACATCAGCAGAAGGAACCGAGGTGGAATTTTGAAGTTTTGACAAAGCGAACCGCACGAAATACAGCGGAAACCAAAAAGCCGTGAAGTTGGACACAAGCGGAAAGCCGAACACCTGCATGCAACCTTACCCCAATCTCCTGTTTTCATGCAAAAGATTCAAGACGCACAAATGCCATTCGAAACAGAGAATACCGTTTTTGCGCTTTCCTCGCAGCCGATTCAATTTTCCGCTTCTCTATCTATCACCTCCTCGCGTTATCTTCCTGACTGTGATCTACCAGACTCCATTTTATCGTGGTGTCGAACCACGCTATTCTCTCACAACTACCGAGTAAATCCTCGAAAATTCTGTTGGTCTTTTCGGACAACCGAAAGTGTCTCAAAACTGAAGCTGTTTCCGATCTTTTGGAAACTTGCGTTACAATCCCACCCCCTCGCAAAAAAAAAAGAAGAAATCCACTAAGAATGGACGGAATCCAGAATCCTGTTTGTTACTTTGTGCTGTGCCGCCAACTTACCACCGCCGTAGCCACCTCCGCCGTAACCGCCGCCACCGCCTCCGTAACCACCGCCACCGCCGCCAAAACTACGTCCTCCACTCCAGTCTGCAAAACGTCAACGAGATTTGTGAAGCGCAGCACAAGAACACAAGACCAGTTCATCCTCATCATGGCAGTTTGATATCAGAGAGCAAAAGGGCTGAAAGTTTGTTTCATGAACAGACCGTCAAACATCTCGTTTGTATCATCACCACAAACTGCTTTTCTCTGTCAATCCTGGAGTCAGTTGTGCTCGCTGGATTCAACAGAACCACGTGACACACTGAACGGTGTGGGTTTTTCCACTCACCTCCTCCGTAGTTTCCTCCGAAGTTGCCGCTGCGGCCGCCTCGGCCCCCGCGGCCGCCCCCGCTGCCCCGCATACCCGCCTGCATGTCTTGCTTGGACAGCGCTTTCTTCACTTCACACCGGTGTCCGTTGATCGTGTGGTGCTTCATCACTGAAAAATAACGCCTCGACGTGTGCAACTCAATCGCCAGGGGACACAACAATTTCTAGCAAGTGTTGACAGTCACTGTGTCAGAACCACTCGTATGATCATGGGTAATCAGTTGTGCAGCATAAGTAGTTGATTCATCATCGTATGACTGCCATCAAATTGTGATTATTGTTGCAGCAAAAGAAAGAAACCACAACCGTCATCGTGTTTTTCGTTTGCAGCAGCGAGAGAGCGGAAGTTCGCGCGCAGTACCCGTTCACTTACAGACGATTTTGTCGACGGGATCGTAATCGTCGAAGGTGACGAAGGCAAAGCCCCGCTTCTTCTTCGTCTCCTTGTCTGTGATGATGTCTATGGACTCGACATTGCCGAAATCTTTGAAATAATCGGACAAATGTTCTTCGGAGGTGTCATCCTTGATTCCACCGACGAAGATCTTTTTGATGCTCATGTGAGCTTCTGGCTTGTTTGATTCCTGCAAACAAAGATCAGCTATAAGGCTCGGATGCACAACCAGGAAGGAATAACGGCGCGAGTCACGTGTGACACACTGAGAAAACTCGCCTCTCTGGGGACGGCGCGCTTCGGCTCCACCTCCCGCTTGTCGATGATGTGCGGCCGCGCATTCTGCGCGTCGTCCACCATGTGCGCGCGTTTGTAGGTGATGAAGCCGAAGCCGCGCGACTTCTTGGTCTGCGAGTCGCGCATCACGACGCAGTCCACAAGCTCGCCCCATTTCTCGAAGTGGTTGCGCAGTCCTTCGTCTGTCGTCTCGTAGCTCAGTCCGCCGATGAACAGCTTGCGAAACTGTTCCGGTTCGCTTTTATCGTCCTGAAAGTCAGGCCAAGACGGTCACGTCACGCACGATTCAAAAGGGATTTCGTCCCACCACCTAAGTGTGTTTACTTTCGCTTGTCCTTGCTGTCGTTCCTTCTCACAATCCCTTATCACCACAATAAACGCAACACAACAAGAAACATGAACAAAACATGAACAAAGTGCAATCAGGACCGGTTTTCGGCGAAAGCACTTGGACAAAGCAGGCTTGAATCCAAGTGAATTTTACTTCCTTTCAGTTTCGATTCGATTGCCCGACTGTCCCGTACTTTCGACTGAACACCAGTCCAGCTTTCTCAGACAATACCCACATTGTAATAATATGAGTACTCGTCCCCACTTTCTCTCTTGAATTCGCTCTTGAACGAAACCTCGTCCCCACTTTCTTGTTCTCTCTTGAATTCGCTCTTGAGAGAAAGATCGTGCCCACTTTCCTTCTCTCTCTTGATTTCTCTGAGCAGTTTCGATCTGTCTACCTGGGGATGCAAAAGGAAGCGCCTTCAAGCAAATAGACGATCTGGAATCCTGTGAGTTCGTCGACCGCCAACTGGCGGTTTCAATTTGATCAGGAAGAAAACACGACACGCGTCAATTCATACGAGTATCGTGACAAGATTTTGTCTCTCTGGATCAAAATCGAGAGTTACACCAGCTGAAAAGCAACAGATGTAGATCCAGAATTCTGGTCTGGACGCTGGATCTCAATCATCTGGACTGTCAAATTGGATCGTCTCAGTCTTGCGACTGTTCGGGTCTCTTCATCTGGATTCTCTGTTGTCATTATCTGGTCAAATCGAAACCACACTTGCCATGTCGTGTGTGGAAAGTAGAATCTAATTGGCCAACTCTCTGACTGACAGATTCCTTGGAGTTGCTCTTGAGTCGACACTCAAAGAATTGCCACGTTTTTGAGTCCCAAGCATTGGATGGGCCGGCTTTTCAAATCGACCCACACTTGGAACTGTTTGTGCGAGAAGACACAATCATTGGAGCATTAAATCCACCATAACTTGAAGATATTTTCGACCATGTGGCAAAACCATTCTGTTCTCCGACGCAAGGAATTTTAGTGAAAAATGAAATGCAAAACTCACGTCCGACATCTTGGATCTTGGATTCCACGCTTAAAGACCGGCAAATTTGACAAGTCAGAATTCCCAGGCAAATGTTGGAAGGGTCCGCTGGGGTTCCCGGGAGCATTTTGGGGTACATTTATGGTGCTGGGAGGACTTCTTTGGCCGTGGTTCTACTTTTTCTACAACAAAAGGCAACAGTTTTCTTCTAAAGATTTTTAAGGTGGCGTGGAGTCTAGTCAGCTCTTCAAAACCTGCATTTTCCATCTGAAACATTGAGGAATTCCCGGGGTTTCCCCTCGGTGCCTCCCGCCTCAGAGCGAGGCACTTCCCGCGCCGGCGCCGGCACAGACTCCATTTTTAATTTGCTCGAGAAAGCGTGCATTGCAGCAACGTGGTAAAGAAGTGAGTATTTCTGCCTGACTTTGATCCAGTTAAGTGTCAGGAACTTTACATAGGTGTCGTGTACAAACAGACAATATGCTTTGACCATTTCAATCATGCAACAGGCCCAATGAGACGAATTAAAATTGTCTGGACGAGTCGACAATGAGGTTTTTGTTGTGCGAGCAAGAAGCTTCTTAGTTTTGCGTCGGATCCCCGTGATTCCTTCTGACGCACTGAAGTCTTTCGGTAGATTCGAATGGCAATTGCTTTTCAAGATCTACTCTTGAAGTTTTGTATCTTCACGAACTGATCTGCAACGACTTTTCGCTTCGATTGGTCTCGGATGGGAGGCCAACATGGTCGATAATTGAAGTGCAAGGAGAACAACGCGTTCTCTCGGATCGTTCAGATTCGGACGAATTTAAATTGTTATCCAAGCGGAATTTGTCAACACGACAGAGACAAATTTCATTGCCTGTCACTTTGCCATGTTTTGGCCAAATTAGCATTTGTTGAAAGGAGTTTGGATCTTGCTGGCGCAGAATCTTTCAACGTTTCGTCTTTGCAAACACGAAACCACATTTGCAAACATCAAACCACAAACGAAGCGCGAGGCCTTGGGAAAACACCGCAAAGCGACTTCAAATCGCACAAAGAATAACGCCAGATTCTCCCAACTTTGCTTTTCAGCTCAGGTGCCCGTTCATCCACAAATTATTCTAGACAATGGCCGAGGAAGATCCCGTCATTCCTGACGAGGAGGAGGAGGAAGAGTATGTCGTGGAGAGGGTCACCGACGTGCGCATAAAGGGCGGCAAGAAAGAGTACCTCCTCAAGTGGAAGAACTACCCCGAGTGAGTCCGTGGTGCTGGGCACCACGCCAGCACCAGCGTAAAGTAGTTTGGCTTTGTGTTTCAAAAACCTATCTGTCTCTTCAGCTGCTAGACCAAGCGAACAGATTCTTCAGTCGCAATGTCTGACGACGGGAAACCCTCTCCGGATATGGCGATTCCGGAGGAACCAGAAGAGGATTATGTAGTGGAGCGTATTGTAGACGTGCGCATCAAAGGAGGAAGAAAAGAATTTCTCCTCAAATGGAAAAACTACCCAGAGTGAGAGAAAAAAAGCCACTGGAGAAGTGGTAACAATGTGTCTAATCATGCTCGTTTACTTCGGGTTGTTTTGAAAAATTCGAGTTGTGCTTGCCTTCAGTTTGCCCTTGTGTTCGCTGTCCTCGCTCGACAGCAGGTGCGAAGCACTGTTCCATGCAGTGAACTTGACGACGGTTGAGACCGCAAAGGAAGAGAGGAACAATGAATTCGAATTTTCAATTCATACCTTCCGAGAGTGGGCAAGGTCGTGTTTTGATGAGTCGTCCATTGACTCGGGAGGTCGGAAAAGAGGAGCCAGTTGTAAGCGAGCAAGACTGGAGTGTGCCCCCCTTTACTCTTCGGGTTTTTTGTCGTCAACATTTCGCAAAGAAGAATCTGAGACCAGAGCTTTTTTGTTTTCTTTGTTATTTTTTTGACGGTTGATAAACTAAATTTTGAGCTCACAGCAACTCTAACTCACAAATTTTCCTTCAAAAACGTTTTAACACCACGCACTGCTTGATTTACTAACTTTGAAAATTTGAGTTATTTATATTTGTCGATTTGCTTTGGTTGCCTTTATCGTTGGAGGAATTTTTGAAGTTGTCTTGGTGATCAGGATGTTGTGTCCGTGTTGGAGAAGTTTTCCGATGTGTGACGAGGCGTTCCCTTCAGGTCGGAGAACACTTGGGAGCCGAGCGCTAACCTCGACTGCCCCGAGCTGATCGCGGAGTTCGAGGAGAAACTCAAGAAGAAGAAGGAAGAGAAGAGGGCGCGGTCGGAGCAGGATGGAAGCAGCAAGAAGAAAAAGAAGGTGGCCGAGGTGAGCGCGCAGACTGGCGCAAAAGCGTCCGGATACGGAAACTTTGAATGTGTGTGTGTGTGTGTGTGTGCAGGAGGGGGTGTCAGTCCACCTCCGCAAACTAACGCTCGCGTGCTTCCACGAAAAATTTCTGTGAACCTGGTCTGCAATTGTTTGGGGTCTCTGTACAGCGGTGAAACTTCACGAATGTGCTACATTCATCCTGGTCTTGAACACTTTGCAGTCCCGATCGTTACTTCCGGAATTTTGATTGACTTGCTCGTGTTTTGCAGGAGGAGGACAACAAGCCGCGCGGGTTCGACCGGGGGCTGCAGCCTGAGCGCATCATCGGCGCGACGGACAGCAGCGGCGAGCTCATGTTCCTCATGAAGTGGTCAGTACGCTCACTTTCCTGGTCGTGTTTGCTGCGAAATCTGAAAAATTATCCCGTGCGTAAGTGCGAACAAGAGAGACGAAGCGATATCGTTCGACCCGTCCACTGGCCAACGACAAGCGTTTCAGGAATTCACGCATGTTCTGCCGCAAGACTCAGATTTTCAGGTCTTGTATATGGCGACATGGATACGCAACACCAACCACCACAGTCCCAAGGTTTGAAGAATCGACCCGTTTGGTTTTGCAGGAAGGACAGTGACGAGGCAGATCTGGTTCCTGCGCGCCAGGCGAACATCCGGTGCCCGCAAATCGTGATCGCTTTCTACGAGGAGCGCCTCACTTGGCACACTCACAACGACAACGAGGACGACTAAACTCCGGGCCACTTACCTCCAGCTGTGGCGGGGCGCACGGGCAACCGTGTGCCAAAGACTGAACAAGAAGCTCTGTCCCGATTGTCTTCGTTTCTGTGGCTGTTCACTTATTTGTCGGATGAAGGATACTGGGGGGGGGGAGTTCAGGTTTTAGTTCTGCATGGACCGAAGATCGACCCTTTGGGATTTGAACTGCGGGATCTCATCTGATTTCCGGCTCGAGCGCGGATGCCTGCTCGAAGTTTCCGTGGATGATTCAAAACTTCCGTTGTGCGTCAACAACTGGTGTCGCCGGCGTTGAAGAGGTTTCCCTTCGAGGTTCAAAAGATACATATTCTTTGCCGGGGCTCTGGCCACTTATAAAAACTGTACAATGTATTCTAGATGTAGATATATATTTGTCTGTCGGCATTGTGCGAAGTCTTCATCTTGATTTGTCCATTGGTTCATCGTAACGGCACGAATCATGTTTTATTGATGTGTAAAACTTTGATTTTGGCACCTTGAATAACAAGGATCGGGCAAGTTTCCCGCAGCTTTGGTAAAAATTTATTCGTATGACATTCCATTGCGGATGCAAAGGAACAAGTTTTGGAATAAAAAGATACGTTTTATGTAAAATTTCTTGTGCTGGTTGCCACTTCGTTTGCCGCGCTTCTTGGACAGGCAGCACGATCAGAATTTTGAAACAGCCGCAGTGCTCAAATATTCCCGACAGATTCAGCGCCATCTTGGTCGTGCTGGAGTCGTCGCTGCAACATGGTTCTGACCAGCCTGGGTTGGGGTGAGTGATGCGAAAACTATTTTTGATTTCATACACAACGAAGTACCCCACTGAACCCTTTGATGGTCGGGGTCAAAGGTGCGTCTCGTAGTTGATGAATACGGTAGTCCGCGTTGCGATGGAACACGACCAACTCGAGGTGTTGGAAACTTCCGTTTTGTTCAGAAAAGACGCAACAAAGACTACACAGATTTCTTGCGCCGGTAAGAGCCACGCGCTTGAATTCCTAAGTTTTCTTTGTCGAGTTTCTGAGGCAAAGAAGGACCCTTTGCAGTGTGGACACATGCCGACAAGTGACTGCCCAGTCGGTGTGGTAGATCTGGCTCCTGTTGGGTCTGTCCCCGTCAGATGGTGTTGCAGATCTGATCCCACCAGTTGGTGTGGTGAGTGAGTCTGGCCTCACCAATTCGACTGGTCCCACCAGTTGGGTGTGGCGAGCCAAAAAATGAAGGCTCTCACCAATGATAGCACCTCGCACACGCTCAAACTTTTGGGCAGAAAAAAACAAAGGCTTCTGTCTTGCCAAACAACAATAAAATTTTATCACATTCTCTTGGATTAGCAATATGTGTTGCCTTTGGAAATTTGGACACTGAGTCATGTATGTTACACACGCAGATGAACACACCACAACAATGTGGCGTCACGAAGCGAGAAGAGTGAGAAACCACAGCCCACGAGACAGGGGCCAGAGAGCCGAAGCTTTTTCTTGACAACAAACTCCGTGATTGTTATGTTTGGTAGTTCCGAGTTCAAACCAGCACGAAGGACGTTCTGTGTAGTGAACAGCCATCAGTTTCATTTGTCAACACAACGGACCAAGACCCATTGATTTGTGGAATCTGATAAAAAGACGCGAAAGAAAAAACGATCACGCAATCCCTTGAATTAAAACTGCACTCGACAATGACGACCAAATGCCCTGCCATCGTCTTGTTCACAAGATTTAGCAAATATGTCGTTTCCTGACGACTGAATGTCTCGCTCGGTGAGTTGCGATGCATTTTCAGGTTGACACAGTGTCTCTAGCGCCATTGCGGCTGCTGGCCCGGTTGCTGAGGCTGTGGGTAGCCTGGATACCCTTGTGTCGGGTACGGTGCCTGCGGGTAGCCGCCGTACTGCATGTAGGGGTTGTAGCCTGCAAGGAGAAGACAATTTTCAACAACCGAAACGTCATTTCTCACACACTGCTCGATTGATTGGTTTGACGCAGGCTTCGAGCAAATTTCCGTCTGAGGTTGAATGTGCGAACACACACAGGGCACTTGCCACATGCGTCTCACAAAGAACAAAGGAAATTTCAGAAAACCTTCCACAAACCAGGTCACGTGTTTGATGTGTTCAATCCCTTCACCTGGAGGTGGGGGTGGAGGACCCGTACCCTCCTAAAACAGGGTACACATTCAAGCGTACACGTGGCACGTACCTGGAGGCATGGGCGGAGGGGCGTAGCCTCCCGTCGGGTACACGGGGTACGGCGTCGCTGCTGCACCTCCGTACCCTGGGTATCCTCCCTGTGCTGAAACCACAAAAAGACCAATTTGTTAGGTTGCACTGAATTGGTGCGTGAAAAACAGTTCCGACGCGTGAGAGAAAGATGTGTTACTTGGTGTGCGTGACTTGACACAGCAAACGCAGAAGACATACAGACTGACTGGAAAGCTGAGACCAACCTGCCTTGCCCACTAATCAACAACAAACGAGCAAAAACAAAAGCCCACGGAAAATTTTCAGTTGTTCATGCTTCAAAAGAACAAGTTCTGTTGTCGAGCCACAGAATAAAACCCACGTCATGTCAAAAAGTGAATGAACGCACCAGGGCTAAATAAACCAAATCTGGGTGTCCTACTACCTCACGTTTGACCTGAGTTGGCCAACACATGCATTTTCTTCGAGAACCTCGAAAACTTCGTGACAAAAGCCCACACGGATCTGATTCAACCGCCACGCGATCCGGAAGTGACAGATTCACATACGAATCAAATCCAAGCAAACAGTCCGGTGAAAGGCGAACCGAAAAGAGCATGAGCAAGAAACATCGAAATCTAACACACTTCACACAGAGGTGTGAACGTTCGCACTCCGTTTGTGTGAAGCGTCATTGGATTCAAATCAAAGGTCAGTTGTTAAAATTGAAAGTTTTGCATCACTTGGAGTGCGATCGTGCACGCAGAGCCCTCGTCCGTCCTTACAGATCTGAGGTTGTGAGCCCACTGGGCCCACCGGAGGCGGCGCCGCCGCGCCGTACGGCTGCTGAGGTGGATAGCTGTGCCCTCCTTCACAACCAGCACAATAGAGAGAGAGAGAGAGCACTTTGTACAACAAGGCAGACACAGCGAGTGCGCAGACGTGGGAAAAGTTGGGTGTGCGTGCGCACGTGTGCGCGCTCCCTCCCCCCCCCCCCCGTGTGTGTGTCGGTGAGCGCGGGTGTGCGTGTGAGCGAGCGCGTGCGTGTATGTCTGAACGTGTGTTTGTGTGCAAATCTTTGTGCTTTGTTCTCCGAAGTCGAGTGCACTTGGGAGTCGTGCTGACACTGAAAGCCTGTGATGGGAGGTCAAATCGTGGGCTCTAGTCTAACTCTGCAATTCAGAAACTCTGAACTCTGTGCATAGTAGATGAAACTGATATACAATGCAAAGCCAAGACTCTATACATGTCGGTTTTCTTTTGGAACCGAAGCAAGGCACCCTAATACGAGGTCAGCTCGACCAGTGTACATCGCAGGGCCCACCCGCCCTGAAGCCACCCGTTTCCCAGACGTCAAGCAAACTGCGCGCAGCGTCCGGAACAAAGCGCTCAGAAGTGCGTCAAAAATGAGCACCAAACCCGATTTGACGGAGACTCAGTTCCGAAAGCGTACCTGCAAAATCTGAATTTGCAATTCCGTTTGCATTAGATTGCAGGTCAAGCAAATAGCCCCGTTCGCAAATTGCAGATTTTTTTTTCCTGTCTATTCAAGTCAGTTACAAGTAGACTTCTTCATGAGTCTCGACCTGTCTGCGGCGGGCGGGGCAGCCTCAGGTTCCGCTCCGGGTCGGCTGACCCAGTGTGCGCGATGGTTGGCTGCATCGCTTCAACCGCTGCCATGACAAAAACTTTCTACTTCGCCCTGTCAAACACTGTTGCCATGGAAACCGACTGAGCCAGACTGTTTGTGGTTGTAACCACGGCAGAATTTGCAGCATCGCCTGAACCCAGAAGGGCGCCATCCCTTTCTCTTCCATTGCACACACAAACACACACACACACACACACACAGCACCAGATTGGCACACATTTCCCCAAGTGAATTTCTTCCCATCACCTCTTCCCCACGCTGGACACGCCCCCTGGTGACACGTTTTGTCAGCACGTACCTGGGTACTGGGGCGCGGCGGCGGGCGGGGGCGCCGAGGCGTCAGCAGCCGGCGCGGCGCTCACTGCAAAGGAAACGAAACCTCTGAGCGATGATACAGAGCGAAGGCAGCACGAAGGGACACCGGTATCTGCCGTACTTTTTCGGGGGGGGGGACCACATCGTACAGGTGCTGTGCGTTTGTCAGACTTGACTGTGCTGTACAACAGCAGTGCGCGCTCGCGTCAAGTGTCAATTGCAGGTGCGCGTGTTTACCCAGACAACTGACCACCAGTGGCGACAGACACGAAAACTCGATCTGACTTGATTTTCTTTGAACTGCATCGTTGGGTCCAAAGGGAAACATCCTGAGCCGACCTGCTCCGCAGACCGGGACAACAAACCTTCCAATTTCAACCTACCAGTCTGACTAGGCGCAGGGGGAGCAGGCCGACTGGGGGGCGGTGGCCGAGGGGGAGGCACCTTGGTGCCCTGACCTTCACCCTGACCCGTTTCAGCTACTGCACGAACACAAAAGAGACAGAAACAAGCGAGAATGTTACACGCATGCTGAGAAATGTGAAATCAAGTACACTTACAAAAAACGGTTTGCACACGAGTGAGATCAGAGCTGAAGAACCTGCAGGCTACGCTGCGAAGGGTGAGGAAGTAGGTCAGGAGTCATAGACCAAAAATAAGATTTTCCCCTCCTGTTTGACTCGGTTTGCTTGATTTGGATCAGATTCCGTCAGAACCAGCTCCCTCATTGCTGAAGGGACAGCGGTGAACAGAAGATCAGCTCGGATCCCACATGTGTGCAAAAATTAAGGTTGTTGCTACGATTGAAACCAATGTGACAGTGACGTCAAGTGAACGTGCATGACAATCGGTCCCAAAAATACCAAAACAAATGAAGACAGAACTTCCATCTCTGAATAAGATTGTCACGAATATCTTCGTACAAAGAAAATTGGGAAGGGAATAAAACTGACAACTAGTCTAAGTGACAGGTTCACACATACAAAAAATTATGCTGTGCCTTCGTGCATGTTCACCTTTGCTGACATTCTTTCTATCAAATGTGAGAAACTACTGGTACGAAGTCGTGCACCTGTTCAATTTTCCCCACTGGACGAGAGCAACAGATTCGAGGAAAATCGAGCTTAAGATCTACCCGACACTGCTGACCATCTCAAATTCTATTTCCGACCTTTCGTATTCAATGGAACAGGACAGCGCGACAGTATTTCAGTTCATTTGTGACGGGGTTACATTGTTTGATGAAGCGTTGATTTGGGCGATGTGTGAAGTTTGCTGCATTCTTTTTTGAAAGTTTAGGCAAGCGAGCGAAAACCGCACTGGCCAAATTTGAGCGTCGGCCATGAATGCATGAAAAAGGCCGCGAAGTTTTGGTGCCCGTTGGCGGATCCAAACAGGACAAAGCGGAGGAAGTGAACATGGCTCCCAGGCCGACGAACACAAAATCTGAGTTGTCCTCCTCACGCTCAAAACAACGAAGAGGCGACAGGCACTTCCGCTTGAAGGACAAGGTCAAGCTGAACCAAAAGCATCTCGAGATCAGGAAAATAACAAAGATGTTCGAGAGAAACAACTGCAGTCCACACTCTGAAGTCTTTGACTACCACTCACACAACAGGAACTAACTACGCCGAGGAGAACTGGCGCTCGCGATACGTCACACTCAACCACTCACACCTGACCAACCGGCTCTCACAGACGGAACCCGATACAAACAGAATCGGCCGTCCAAGGGTGAATCCTCACATTCGGGGTCCACACGTTTGGTAGGTGGAGGTGACATGCGCGTCCCGCCGGCGTCATTACCTGTGGGTTGGTGGTGCGCAGGCGCGGCCGGTGGCGCCGCCGCCGGTTGATTCACGATCTTGTTCTGAAGATCCTTCATCAACTCCTCCTTCTCCGTCTTGCGCGCGAAGCAGAAATCGTTCACCTTCGTCTGGAACTTCACCAGCAGCTGCGTCAGGTCATTGTAGAACTGAAACGGAAACAAAAGGGGCGTCAGTGAAGTCATCGTCACAATTCAACGTGCAAGATGAGCAAAGTATTCCGTGGCGCAGAATGAAACTTTGCTGCGTTCTGCAAAAGCTGATTTTTGTGTCAAATCAGATTTATGAACGTTGGGAGTTTGTACGTTGTACGTTTGCGTTCCACGTCCATGCTGCACGCGCCGAATGCGCGGACGCCGTCGGATCCGGCGTGTACCTTGGTTCCCTCGGTGAGGTTCGACTTGAGCTCGGAGAAGCTGTCGAACGCGGCCGCCAGCTCCTTCATCTTCTCCTCGCGCGTCGCCGCCGCCTTGTTCTGCGAGCGCGCCACCGCGAACTGCTCACTCGCTCTCTGCGAGACACGTGACACGCGTTTCAACCTCGACACTTGGCGCGCATGAGCAGTATTGTCCCTACAGTGACTGTCTCACTTCACACGATCCAGCCGAGTCACTACGGACAGTCCTTGTCGTATCTAGATGTCCACATCCTCTAACCCCAAAATTCCACACAATGTCGCAACACCAGAGTTTTGCCACAAAAGCAGTGCGCCCAACGCGAGGGAAATTTTTCCTTGTGTGCGATGGACCAAAATACTGCAGCACGTTCAGGTGTGACTTCGAGGGTTTTCGCGGTGTGCCCGGAGCAATACCTGAATGTTGGCGAGCACGGTCTCCTGGCGGTGGATGCTGTCCGTCACCTGCCCCCGCAGCGGGCCGTAGATCCGGTCCAGTTCGGCCGACGACAGGCTGTCCTCGCTGATGGCGCCGTCCTGCGCCAGCGCCGTCATGAACCGGGACGCTGCAACCGAGACGCCGGCGTCACACTGTAGCACGTGTCATGCGCTGCGTCCCCAAGCCAGCCAACAGGCGCTCTATCGTTTGCCAATGGGCAGTGCACAGTTTGCCTGTTGACTCAAACAAGCGTCCGACACAAGACGCAGTCTGAGCTGAGCCTGTTGAGGTCTTGAGTCAAACTCCTGTTGGTAATTGAAACTTCAAAGACAGGCAACTCCATTGCCAGTTGACTTGGGTAGGCGCACGACGCAAGACTCATTTTGAGTGAACTCAGCCTGATCCCTGTCGGTGACCAGCATTGTCGACGTTACAAGGCAAATTCCTGGCTGCAGGTACTCACACATGTCGCACTTGGCGTCCTTGATCTCGGTCTCGATGACGTCACGCTCGGCCTTGAGCGTCTCGACCTGCTCGCAGAGCTGCTTCAGCTCGCCCACCACCGGGGAGCCCTGCAGCGCCGCCGTCGGACTCGCGGGCGGCAGCGCCTTCTCAATCTCGTTCTGCAGGAGCAGACACACAGGTGAAGTGAGGGAGGGATCCACGATCTGGTTCAGATGATGGGTGCCCAACGTTCACTTCAAAACCCCAAGAAAATTTTGGACCTGGAGCACAACATCAGGCAGGTAAGAATTATTTATGTGGGCCAAGGGGGTTGGATCAGACCAGCCCCACCTCTGTTGCAGCTTCTCGTTTCCAAAGCAATGAACCAAGAATTTCAACAAAATACAGCACACATCAACAACCACTTTTGGGTGGCCCACCCAGAACCATTTGAACGAAAATTGCTGACTTCTCTTTTTCGTCGCAAGAGGCAAAAAACATAGTGTCTCGGAAAAACTGATCCCACAGACAGCAATCCTTCGTCAGAGCGTACATTGGACTTGCTGAGGAGCTCGATGGCGCTCCTGTGTTTGTTGTAGCGCTCCTTGACGACGTGGTCCGCCTGGATGGCATTGTCGATGATGGTCTTGTACTTGGCGCCCTCTGCGCGGATCGGCTGCGTCAGCTTGTCGGACGGCGTGCGCGTCCAGCGCTCCTTGAACTGCTCGCGCAGCTGCCGGTCCGACTGGTCCTCCTCGTTCAGCGCGCCCAGCGACTGGAACGGGAAGCAGGCAGCACGTTCGTTATTTAGTGGTAATTGCTGCACACAACGTCGTTTAGATCAACATTCGCGAACGAAGCAGGTAACTGTCCGACAAGACGGCTCATCTACTCATCTGATTGGTGGTTGACTGATCCGTTTCACAATCATGCTGTTCTGTTTGTTTTGTACTATTGTCAGACACCCGCGATTCTCAAGTGAGAATCTGAGAGCCCCAAACCACAAATTCTCTTGGGTGCAAAGAGAAGAGCGTCAAAGGCGAAAGTGCGCAACGAATAAATGAATTCGCTGACGAGAGCACAGGTCATTTTGCAACAACTGAAAAGGTGCTCTGAGTCCAGAGAACGTTGACAGAGGAACGCACCACGTCGAGGATCTCCCTGTTGCGGTTGAGCAGCTCGGGCAGGTCGCTCATCAGTTTGTTGATGACGCCGACGCCGCCCTCGTCACGCAGCCGCCCCGCCTTCTCCAGCAGCGACGCCGGGACCTTGTTTCCTGCCGCACGTAAATACGACGAGCTTGAGGTGAAGTTGAGGGACACACTCACACACACACGCACACACACTGACTTGCTCAAGGTGTCGTTGCGACACGAAGAACATTTACCTGTTTCCTGGTCACAAGGTCCCGTCATTTGAAACTGGCAAACTCATACCTGAGCAAAGACGCTGTTCTTTTGATTCTCGATGTTGAGGCAAAACGTGCGTCCAAGACACGGCAAACTCACCGGACAGGTCCTCGATGGCGGCGGGCAGGTTGAGCGACGCCATGACGCTGTTGACGAGCGTCGTCGCCTCCCGGAGACGCCCGATCTCGGCGTTCACCACTTCCGCCTTGCGGTTCTCGAAGGTCATGAGTGCGCCGTGCACCGCCAGAGGGACCACCTTCTCAAACAGGTCTGCGCCAACAAAACAGGAAGAGCGTCACAACAACGCGCAAACTAGCACATTCCCATCAATCGAACAGAACACCGCATGAAGCTCAAGTACCTGTGAATTTACTGCTCATGGGTCCGGACGCGACCGCGATGGGTTTGGCGACGACAGCCTTGCCGATGGCGGGCAGCGACTTGACGTCGGGCACGATGGCGTGGTAGATGAAGTCATTGTCCTTCTTGGCGGAGCGCAGCGCCTCCTGGATCCGCCCCTTGTCGCGGCCGTGCAGAAACTCGCCGCCAGAGCGCGACTCCGCCGCAGACATCAACTCCTGGGAATGCTGCAAACAAAAGTTAAAAATTTCACCTCAAAACTCTCGGGATCATATGCTACTTCAGATGCAGTGGAAATGTTTTGCAGCGCGTACTCACTGCAAACCTGGTGCGGGTACTCACTGTTAGCCTGGCGATCTCCTCGCCGAACTCCTTCTTCTCCTTGGCAACCATCGCCTGGTGATATTCCGCGAGCGCGTGGTACGCCGCCTGCTTTCCCGCCACGTTCGACACCCAGTCCTGCGCACAACAGAGCAACACGTGACCAACGCGCAAACTTGTCCGCGTCCATGTGACCACGTGCAGTTTTGGCGCCACCTGTTGGGACTGTACCTTGGGCCAGATTTCCCGGATGGAGCCCATCTGGAGGAGCTTCATGGCGTCCGCGTAGAAGTCGGACGTCTGGTGCACCAGCTTCGCCACCACCACGTGCTTCATGTTGTCTGCAACGAAGGAAAAGGGACATTGTATGGAAGGCGCCTCTGACTCCTGTTTGTCAAAAGTGAAAACCCCAGAAATGTTTTTTGAGTGTGTTTGTCCGTTTCCCAAAGCGCAGCAAAGACAGGATTGCACCTGGGGCCACCCCCACCCCACCCTCAACGTTTGAAATTTTGTTGACCCCCCCCCCATTGTGCACCACTGCAACATGTTCTGTGTTACAAAGAAGAACTTGAGACGCCCCCTACCCCAGGGGGTGGAGGCTCCTCAACCAGATCCTGGATCTGCCCCTGGTACAAGTTTACGGACTTTTCCGCATCACAAGCTCCACACAAGAAGATTAATCGCTGCGCACGACGCACAAGGACAAACAACTTCCCATCGATTGTCTGGGGAAACCAAAATCAATACAAGTGACAATCATGATAAAATCGGTCATCACCACGAGCTGCAGAGACCCAGGTTTGCTGCTCTCCACACCTGTGATGTTTTATGTGTTGATATGGTGCACGATAGTGAGTTCACTTCTTACGTTTCTCGCGAGGTCACGGTACCATTCAGTTTCAATGGTTTCGTATCAGCGACACAACGGCGAGATAATCCTCGTGAAACCGTCACGAGATCCCAGCATCTGCGCATCTGAGCACCCCATCTTGCACGTTTCTATCTTCGAGTGACCACTCGCGCAGGATTCCGCCCCACCTTTGACAGCCTTCCGATAAATGCAGCCCTGACTCACCTTTGACAGCCTTCCTGTAGATGCAGCCCTGACTCACCTTTGACAGCCTTCCTGTAAATGCAGTCCTCACTCACCTTTGACAGCCTTCCTGTAGATGCAGTCCTGACTCACCTTTGACAGCCTTCCGGCAGATGCAGTCCTGACTCACCTTTGACAGCCTTCCTGTAGATGCAGTCCTCACTCACCTTTGACAGCCTTCCTGTAGATGCAGTCCTCACTCACCTTTGACAGCCTTCCTGTAGATGCAGTCCTGACTCACCTTTGACAGCCTTCCTGTAGATGCAGTCCTGACTCACCTTTGACAGCCTTCCTGCAGATGCAGTCCTGACTCACCTTTGACAGCCTTCCTGT
>JAAUXT010011383.1_pt1 | contig 27539 bp, 33 predicted proteins | sample 7278171 | NCBI WGS metagenome assembly JAAUXT01 (sample SAMN14350112, study PRJNA611818) | marine sediment metagenome | isolation source: surface marine sediment (1.8m) | place: French Polynesia: Moorea | collected 2018-08
GTATGTAATAATTAAATATAAAAATATTTAGAATATAATTAATTGGCTGAGGCCAGCCCCCCCCTGGTGGGGGAGGAGTGTGGTGTGACACACCAGCTGTGAATTTGAACTACCGCGTGACAGGTGGCAGCACTGTTCATTCAATAAACACATAGATTCGCACCACCGGGGCAGTCTCACCCGAGATACCAACCAGTGTGTTTGTGATATCACTACACTGGAAGTCATGACAGCGGTTGCAGTACAGCGCTTCGTTCTTGTCACATCTCATGTCTGAATCAATGACATCTCACCAAAGTTTGCAGCCATAAACTCAAAGTCAGGTTCCTCATTTCGAGTCCACTCCAAGCGGCTTTTCCAGTGCGATGTCGCCCATTTCCCCAAAACACAGGGCTTGTTGCCCAAGAGATAGTTGTCGAAGAAGTGCTTGTAGGAAACCGGCTCCTCGAGAAAATCAATGTGTTCAATGGAAGCATAACACCATTTTTCTGGCGAAGCAATGTAGTCTGGTGTCAGCTGAATATCCATCAAAGGATTCAGTACCCGACTTGTTTAGTGGACAGCATTTTAAAATGTAAAATGTTTGTCTTCTGCATGTCCTACTGTGCACAGTCTCCCCTGGATTTTTCGGAGGATTTTTACGCGCTGTCAAGCAGTGCAAAATATGCCTCTGGTGGTCTTAATGGGGTGATATCAACAGGGAGTCAAAATAATTTGTCATAAATGTCACCTTAATAGCTGTTTGAGAATATTTGCTTGAAGTTTGAAAACGGCAAATGTCTGTTTGCTTCTCTGGTATCCTGCTTAGGGGACAAGAATATTGCACTTCGTGGCGACTGTCATCTGAGCGCCACCTGTTAGGAACCGAACAGTGCAGGTCAAGGATCTTCTGCGCGAGGACTGAACCACAGATTTCTCTGCAACAGGTGTTCATGGAGCCTGAAAATTGAGGTACTTCGCACACCAAGATGTAGGCTGCAGGCACAACACCGAGACGTGGTTGTAAGTTTTGGAATTCTTGTCCTTCCGAACCATCTGATGCAGGTTGCTAACGTGGTTGCCCCCAAAACAACAGACAGTGGCGTTGGATCCTCATTGCACACAAGGCTTGACTCGTCAGATTTGACACATCTCACAATGTGCCTAGTCTGACAGAGAGGAACGATACGTTTGTGGCTGTTCTGTACAATGATCCAACTTCATACATCTGACGCGCAAACCGATGTGTTGGTGGGCGATAATAGGTGCCAATGATTGTACTCTGCGTGTCACGACAGATGACCACTGCAGCAGAGCTGCAGCCTGAAAGGAATCTGCAGTCAGTTCAAAACATAAGGATTTCTGTCTTTTTAGCAGCACATCCCCTCGCTGTCGCGATGCATGGCGTCGGTTTGGCGGACGGGAGTCTGAAGGCGCTCGAGGCTGAGGTGGAGAGCGCCACGCAGGACGGATCTCGCCGGCTCCAAGACGGGCAGAAAGAGGAGGCGCTCGGACTGTTTCAGGTTCGTGTCAGATCCTGTTGAGAGATTTGCTGTCTTTATGCAATTGTTAGATCTCCGAAAGCGCTCAAAACAAACAAGACATGACATGTCTTTGCAGCTGGCGTACAACAAAGCGCAACAACTGACCGATGCACCCTACATCAAACGTTCCTGTGCGTTCAATTTGGGGGCAGTACACATCGCTCTCGGACAACCAGAGAAAGGAATCAAATCACTTGAAAAAGCTCTGCCACCACCCAACAAAAAAGATGGAAAGTCCAATGGCGACCTGTTTTACAACTTTGGTCTGGGTTACGAGGCGTTGCAGAAACACGTGGAAGCTGCCAGGTATTACGAACTGGCGCTGGAGGAGTACCAGTTGGAGAAGGATAATGTGACTATGGAGGCCGAAGTTTCCGCCAAAACTGGCGAATGTTACGTTCGGACGAGCCAATGGCTCCAGGCTGCACGATGCTTCGGTTTGGGAGCACTGGCTTATTCAAAGGTGAACAACAAGCCACAGGAGGCACAGTGCCGATGTCGTCAGGCTTCAAGTTTACACAACGGCAAGCGAGTGACAGAGGCGTGCAATGCAGCCGACCAATGCATGATACTGTGCCAAAAGGTTGCCAATGGAAAAATGCTCGGTAAGTTGTGTCAGTCAGTGAGTTCTGGAATGCCTCTTCACTGTTCTCTCAGGAACAGTGTGTGTTGTGCTTCATGACAGGTTTGTTGTCGCAGGTCGACTTTACAACGAGTTGGGACTCACGTACACGCAGTGCCACGAATTTGCCAAAGCTGCGATGTGTTTCGAGCTGGCGCTTCCAAGCAGTAGGGGCCCTGAGGCAGAGAGGAAGCAGGAAGCGGTGATACTGCAGAACCTGGGGGCTGTGTACAATTCCCTCGGAGATTACCAGAGGGCGGTGCAGTTCCACCGCAAAGCTGCTGCTCTACATGGTAAGTTATGGCAGTGAACGAAATATTTTGTGTTCATTCAGCAACTGTTTGTGGTTCTCATTCTCATTCTGACAATGCTCCTGCTTCAGCGCATCTTGGCAACAGGAACTCGCAGGGGCAATGCTTCGCCAACCTGGCATTTGCGTACAGTCAGCTGGGCGAGCAGGATCACGCGGGAGAGTTCTATTTGCACGCTCTGCAGGCAGCGAAAGACACTGGTAGGAAATGTCACATTGATGTTTGTTCTTGCGTTGTTTATCTCCTGGTGTCATTTCGAAAGGTGCGGTCAGGTGTACAAAGTGACAACACTTCTGTGCGCTGCACAGCCTTTGTGTTCTGAATAGGTGCTCCAATTAACTGGTTCCTTTTTGCCATTCGGCTTGCCCTCTTTTTGATGCAGTCTCTTTCTTCCCGTTTGCAGACGACCTGCGGGGACAGTGGCAGGCGATGGAAGGACTCGGAGCCGTTGCGTTCAACGACGGGGAGACTGAGAAGGCTGCGAAGCACTTCAAACAGGCGCTGGCCACCCTGTCCAAGTGCGAGGAAAACAAAGTGGCGAAGGAGCGAATCCTGACGAAGCTCTCTGACGCTCTGGGCAGCGACGCGAATTCCGAGCTCAGTGCTCCGCCGTACGCTGCAGGGGTAAAGCATCATGACTCTGTCCTTTTCCTTGTTTCACGTTCACGAGACTTGTTTCACAGTCCGTGCTCTTTTCAAATTGTTTCAGCTGCCCAGTGCACCACGAGCGATCAACCCTGTGCGCGTTCTCCTCAACGATCGACCCCGGCCGCCGTCCAGACAGGAGCTGCTGCAGATTCAGTACATGAGGTGAGCATCCGTTGTGGAAATGCGAACTTCATCCTGCAAAATTTGTGTCAGATGCTTGCAGAGGCAGAACACGTGGGCATTTGCCGAATTGCCATGCATCATCGAATTTTGTGATGTTGATTGAGATCAGTTCTTTCGAGTGTTTTCTGACACCTTCTGGTTTCTGAAATTTTGCAGACGTCAGCGGGAGCTGTACAAGGAGCGCATGCGACAGGAGTTCGACCCCATCGCGCTGGGCCTCGGCGCTTACGACGAGCTGAGCGACAGTTCCCTCTCCGATCGCCGTGACGTGTTGCCAAGGAGACGGCGACGAAGGTTCGAACGATGCTTTCTGTTTCTGACTGCAAACATGGCCTGAATTCACTGCTCTCTAGCTTTTTCGCTGCAATTTGGGTTGTCTCTCTGAAAACGGTTTCTATCTTTCAGGGATCGCTTCGAAATGAAATCGCAGTGAAAGACAATCACCTGTGTCAAAAATATCAATTGCGGTGCAAAAGCTTTGAGGACCAAAATGCACGACCCAGCCAGCGTATTCTTGAGTGTCGACAGCGTAGTTCGCTTCCTTTGAAGGCGCAGCAGTGACGAGTCGGACTCGGACATGGGGCGCTTCTTCTCGGACCCCGACGGTTGGGAGGCGCGCACCCGCCCGACCACGGCGCGCGGCAGCCGCGGAGATCGGCGCCGACTCGCCGCCGCCGACGAGACCGCGAGCGAACCGGGGACGAGGAGCCCGCTGCCCCCCGCCGCGCGCCCGCCGTCCAAGAAAACCAGGCACACAGAAATCTTTTGTTTTTGGCCATGGACCTCAGCTCGAATACAAACATGTGTGTCTGTGTCTGTAACGCACACCAAGGTCACAGTACACCAAAATGGGTCTCATGCATGTATGTGGTTGTGTTCACACCGAAGACTTGCTCACATAAAATGCGGTAGCATGATCGTGTTTGTGTGTGGTTGTGTTACAGTGAGTGTTGTTGTCTGGTGCAGTGTGTCGCAGCGGCGGTTCCAGGGCGGCGCCGACCAGTTCGCAGTGCGACGCAAACAGAAGCGGCCGCTGCTGCGCGTCGACGGGCACGACTCCGAGGAGGAGTGGAGGGAGAACATGCGCGAAGTCAGGTCCGAGAGCTCAGGTACCGCCCACCTTCTCTCTGTGGGACGTTGAAAGGGAAACGAGGAACGTATGTTACCGGGTCAATTGTGTGACGTTCTCCTCCGAATGAAATCTTTCACTCAAGCGCGATTGTTGACTGTGATGGTGATCAATTCAACAAAATTGAACTGCGTTTCTGCACAGCCGAGTCCACTTCGGGTATGAAGTTTCCTTCAGCAAGCAGATCTAGTTCGCGCTGTGTTTGTGTATGTTTTACTCAGTGTTGAACTGTTGCTTTGCTCGTCGTGGCGTGGACGTTGTAGGAAAAGCTTCTGGACCACATACACAGACAGGCACATACGCAGACGTGTACACATTGTTGGCAAAATCTTTTACGTGCTTTCGTGTTTCATATTGTTTGGTTCATCAGGGGTTTGGCAGATCTGGAATTGAGATTTTGATTTCTCTCCGCAAATGTTACATTGTTTCAGAACCGAAGCACAAGGCAAAAAGTCAGCAAAATGTAGCTGGTGTCAAAGGTTCCTTCAGTTCAGCTTTTTTGCTTTCTTGTCAACAGAGCTTTTACGTTTACAAGTAAGGGCTACCAAGCACAGTAGCGATCTGTCTACGTTTCAGTGGAGCAAAAGAATTCAGACGCAAATATGTATGCAAATCTTCTTTATGCGCGAAAGCAGACAATTTCAACTTCCTTCATCTTGAATGAGAAAGGAAAAGACTCTTTTTGTGTGGATAATATTCTTGAGGACGTAGTTGCACATATTTTTTGAGAATCTCCAAGGGAATTAGAAATTGCACTTTGTTCGTCCCTGCGGTAGATCTGTCCGCACCTCAATGTGCTGCACACTGTAACATTTATCCTCGACGCCACCGCTGTACAATTCCGAGCTGGGTATCCAGAGAGCTTTGAGCAAGTGCAATTCGTTTTCGTGATGGTGATATTCTCATGCCAACCCAAAACAGCCAATTTCAGTTTGGACTTTGTCAATTTGCTCTCATTTGTTGTTTGGAATCAACATTCTCATGAGATTTATTCCTGACAGTGGGTGTTGTGTTGGAACCTTCTCAGCAATCCTTGTCAATTAAACGCGCTTCTCCGCTGTTTGCACCGCAGAGGCGGAGTACCGGGAGAGGCTGCGGCCGCAGACGCCTCGCTCCTCGGGGAGCGAGCGGGAGGGGCGCCGCGGCAGCATCACCTCCTTCCGCGCCGAGGTGCGCAACCTCCTGCGCCGCGCCTTCAGCGACGACGGCGGCGGCGGCCAGCGCAAGATCCACCGGCCGAACCGCCAGAGGTTCGCGGGCGACGTGGGGCAGGGTCGCCCGAAGGCGAGGCCCAGGTCAGCGAAGCGAGACGCGCATGATCTGGACGCACAGGACGAGAGAAACGTGGATGAGATGATCGAGGCTGTTGCCGATGAGATTGTGGACAAAATGACCGAGCAAGACGCAGACAGTAACAAACGTAAACAAACTGACGAGGACCGTGGAGGCAAAACTCACAGCACCATTGAGGAGGAGGCCGACGACGACGAAGAAAGTGACAGCTCCAGTGAAAAGAAGGGTGACACGCAGGAAGCCACTGAAGAGACGGATGAGAGTGAGAAGGAGCGGCAGATGAAGGCATACGAGGAGATGCTGCGCCGCAAACGGATGGCCAAAGCAGCGAACTCAGACGAACTCAACTCCAGGTACGTTACTTCTTGTTGCGTGGCTTTCAGCAAAACTCTTGTGCCATAATTCTGTGTGTGCCTTGAAAGAAACAGGTCTAGCTTCTGCATTTTGTCCTGTGAATTGCATGCAGTGAACCACCACCCAGTGTTCGACGCGATTTGGCGTGTACTCGAGCTGAAAAACGTTTGGTCTGGATGTAGTGAGCACGCACACACACAGGCACACACAAGCACACACAAACACTCACTTTGCAAAAATTCACTCAGCGCCTGATCATTCATTGATTTGTGCCTGATCATTCCTTGGTTTGTTTCACATGATCACCAGTGTTGTTGCGCACAATTCACTGCACTGCGCTTCTTGTCGTTGGTGTGCAGCGTCCCCCGCACGGCCGCCCCGGCGCCGCCTCTCTGCTCCCGCACCGCCGCACCCGCGCCGCCTCTCGGCTCCCGCACCGCCGCACCCGCGCCGCCCCTTCGCTCCACCTATGAGGTTCCCGTCCGCAGGGCGGCCGCCGCCAACCCGAGCAAGGCGCCCGGGGAGGAGAACTTCTTCCGCGCGGGCTCATCTGAGGTCGAGGGCGCAGGCTCCTTGGCGAGGACAGCGCAGGGCCACACGGGCAGTGAGTGTTGATCCGCTCGTTTTGAAGCGTTGAAGTACAGATGGGTGCCGCTTCATGACAATTCAATATTCAGGCTCCATTGCCAATGTTTCACACACTTTCTGCAGACGCGACTCTGACGCGGACGGGGGAGACGGAGGACGAGCCGCTGTACCAGACGATCCGCTCTGCCGCAGGCACCGCCCCCCGCCCCGCCCCGGGCTCGCCCACCCGCCCCGCCCCGCAGCCGGGCCCGTCCGCCCGCCCCGCCCCGAGCTCGCCCACGCGCCCGGACGATGACATCAGGTCGCCCAGCCGACGACGCGAGGACCCGGGCGACGATCATCGAGACGAAGCAAATGACGCCGTCGTCAGTGAGAAGCGCAAAAACAGCTCCAGGATCTGCGTCGTCTTGTGAACGAAGCTCCTTTCTCACGAAAAGGACGGACCAGAAATCCAGTGACCGTTTTGACTACAGAAATCTGTCCTGCAAGTGTTATCAAAGTAGAAAAGAGCCTTGTTCTTGCTTCAGACGGACCCTATGGCCGCGGTTGTCTGGCTTTCCAAACGGCTTTAGTTTTCACAGAAAGCAAAACCGCTCCTAAGCAAGCAGTGGACAGGGGTGTGCGCGATTTTTAGTGCTGTTGAAGAGCCATGACATCTTTTCAGAGGGAGGAGCGGCTGGTTCAAGCTTCAATTTTCTTCCAGTGTAGAATCTACGCGTCTCATACATATCGTCAAATGATTTACTCGGACTTACCAAAGTGTGATACATCAAAGATACAAAACGTACTCTGATTTCGTGTGCGCCTGCACTGTTGATTATTTTTGCTGCATTTGTGCATGTTGACGAGCAAGTTGTTTCCATTTTGCGTAGATCTACCCTCCTCTGCGGGGGGGGGGGGAAGAATATGTAAGCCGAATATGCATTAGTAAATTGGCTGTGATGATTTCAACGCTCATGCGATTATTCAGATTTACTTCAGATTGTTCAGAGTTCCTGTGATAGACGTTCTGCTGACAGACTCAACCGGCACAACTGTGTGGTCTTTTGTAGCGTTCAAACTGTTCTCCTTGCTTGCATGCAGTCTCGTGTCAGGGAACAATTGGAATTTGTTGACACCTCAGGTTTCGTCGGACGCTTTCAGTTCACCCAGGTGTAGACTCGCTTGATTTGATGCTCGAGGTATTGGTCAAGAACGCCAAAACCACACAGATCTAATTTTTTTCGTCTGGGTTGCACATCGAAGATCAGTTGGGCAGTGAACCTGATATCGTGACTTTCTATACCGTCCACAAATAAAAGCTTGAAATCAAAACAAACTTGTCTTCTTGATGTTTTATTTTATGTACATAACGCATGATCTTTTTTCGGCAAACAACTATTCTTTGCAAAGTGATGAAATCTTTTTTTCTAGTCTCAATTCACTGGTGAGTCGCAGAACGTTGCAGACACTGGGCGACGAACTCAAAACCAGATTTGTCTGCGGGAACGTCACTCCAAGACGCACGACACGCGGAAAGATCTCTGTCATCAAAACAATGAACGTCGAACGTGCGTCCACAGGGGCATCTGTTTCAGAGACCACGTTCTACTTCAGTTTCGCACTTTAAACGAAGTACCACTGAGACGCACGCACACACACACACGCACGCACGCATTCGAACAATCAGAACAGAATTCACCGTGCCAACAGTTTCCAAAAAGAATTCTGATGACTGCACCGTGGCAGGCCATGCAAACTTTACGCAATTGAAAGGAATTTTCAGATTTGGAAGCACGACCGCACGAAGCTGCATTCCTGCCACATACACAGCGAAAATAGACACTGAAATGACTAGTTTGGAAATGCGAAGTACACAGGGTCCCAGAACAGTTTGGTCCAGCTACAACAAATGTCGAGACATGTAGCGACATGTCGAAACCAGTGAAAGTGCTTCTCACTCGCACATGAGATCAAAAGGCGGAACTGACAGAAGAAGAAACGAACGCGACAAGCAAAGCAGATGTTGGCGAACAATTGCTTCAAACACAAACACAACCTGGGGGCAAGACACTCGACACTGTCAGCCTCAAAGCGATGAATTCAGGGTGCGATCCTCTGACTTACTCCAAACAGAGAATCTTTTGGTTGCAGGGAAACGATCACAAATGACGCAGGAAAACTTAGTTCACCACAAACTTTGGCTCCCGAACGTTTTCTTTGCAGCGAAGTACCAAGTTAGAAATGCACATAATCGGCCAAACAATTGAAAGAAACATCAGTGAGTCGAGGAAAATATTCCATGTCAACACAACTTCGCCCAGAACGCGGGGTTTTTCTTTGAATTCAGTCATTCGTTCAAACGCCTCCAGCAGGAGAAATCAGAAGACAAAAATCAACAGAAAGTTTCTCGGGAAACAGCGACAGTGAGTGTCTCCCTGTCTTACAGAAGCCCGCTTTTGAACCCGGTGCATTGCAATAACTTGGCTTGGCTTCGTGTGAAGGCTGTCACACAGGTATCGCTGAGTATTGTGCAGTTGATTTGACTTGGTTGCGACCATTTTGTTCTTTCTCTCAGGGAGTGACCCAGCTCCTCACTTCTGTCGCTTTTCGCTCGAAAACGGAACCAGATCCATGCTTTGCTGCAAGTTCTACGACTCCATATTTCTTTGTAAAATATTTCCCTCGTGTTAATGTTTCTGCGGTGAACGTACGATATCTGCTCGTTGCTCTTCTATCACGCCCAAGTCTGAAAAAAGAAATGGAGAAAGGCTCTGAAATTAAACCTGACAAGTGGTTGATTTCGAATGGACTGGAAGGACTGTTGCGGGAAAGTTTCCTCAAAGAAAGTAAACACAACTCTTAATCCACTGTCGTCCTGAACGGAACGTTCTTCCTTTGGCCTGTTGGAAGCAGCATCGTGGTTGATATTCGCGAAAGCGTTCGCAACCTCTTCAAGCAACACTGATGACAGCTGGTTTCCTTTCTTTGCAGCACTTCGCCCTGCGCGTGTGGCACCCTTCCCACACGACACCGCACAACACTCCCCCATACCCAGCCCAGCGAGTCCCCATCCTACGCCCTTCCCTGTGCAGCACTCACCCTGAGTGTGTAGTCCCAGGACCCGGTGCAGAGCGCCGCGCCGTCCGGGGACATGCGCAGGCAGCTGACGCGGTTTTCGTGGCCGTACAGCATCGAGATGCGGTTTCCCTTCAGCACGTCCCACACGTTCACCACGTAGTCGTTGTACCCACCGAACAGCATCCGCCCTGTGCAAGAAACGGTCACGGTTCAGTGCTTCACGATGAGGAAGCTTTCCTTTAAACCCGAAAATCGTTTGAACACCGCAAAGAAGCCAGAAATCTCCCTTCTTGCAAAGCCAAGTTGAGTCAGTTTCTGCTTCTTCAAGTACGCGAGAAGGACTCACCACTGACGGAGAAGTCGACAGCATTGCAACCAAAGATGATAGATTCTTTCTTGTAGCAGCACACTTCACGGTCCGCCCGCAAATCAAACAACCGGCACTGCAACAAACCAGTTTCACAGTCGATGATGATTTTCTCACTAACAGACAACGGGAACATTTGTCAGCTTCACGTGTCAAAATTCTTACTCGAAGCACTTTTTGCATTGAAAGAAAAACAAGGAGCAGTGCTCAAGGCAACTGCAGTGCGAAGTCCCTTGCCGGTAATGTCGTCAATTCTTCCTTGTCCTTCTTGTCTTCCACAAGTCATGCAAACACAAATCCTTTTTCTTCAGTGCAAACCCTGCCTTGCTGCACTGCCTTATATAGGGAGGGGGGTCCAGGCGGGAAGGGGGGGGGGGTTCAGGCCAGGGGGGCCCAGGCCAGGGGGTCCAGGCAGGGGGGTCCAGGCTGGGGGGGGGGAGGTCCAGGCCAGGGGGGCCAGGGGACATTTCATCCACCTTGCAATATACACTGCACTACCACATGGTGCTTGCCCTGAAGGGACGATCATGCGCGCCAAATCTTTGTTCGGTGTGGATGACCATGCTCGGAATGCAGTGTCCTGGACAACAGCGGACTGAAAGGCTGACAACAGCGGACGTCGCCACTGCGCAGCCGCCGCGCCTGCGCACTCACTCACCGTGGAGTCGTCTGAGCCGGTGCCGAGCGCGTCTCCGCTCGGGTAATAGCGCACGCTGTTCACGTCCGACTCGTGCCCCTCGAACACCTGCACGCACTGCCCCGTCCGCATGTCCCAGATATTCACCGCTTTGTCGCTGCTCTGTGCGCAGAAAACAGGAAAAGCTGGTGTCAGTTGAGTTTTTGCTTTTGTGTCAATGTGCTCGCAACTCACAGCACTCAATCAGTTCAACAGTGCATTGAACTGGGGCCTGACCTCAATGTGCACTCGCTTTCACTGTGATACATTGACTGTTGTAACAAAGCAACAAATTCTCTTTGCGTGGTGAGCTGAAGTTGCTCGCGCTTACTCCGGACGCGAACGTGGCTCCCGACTCGGCTGGAGACAGGTCGAGACTCATGACGTCGCCAGCGTGCCCCGAGAAGCTCTGCATCATCGTGCCGCTCTCGACGTCCCACAGCGCGCACGTCCCGTCCCCGCTCCCCGTCAGGATCTGCAGCACACCCAGTGGAAACGTGCTTCACAAAACCATGCGCGACCCGTTGTGGACGAACAGTGAAAGAATGAATCCGTTGATTTTTTTCGTGACACGCTATGCCAAACCAGTGCTTTGACGAAACTTTCGGACAGCGTGGAATCGAGAGATTATGGTGGACAAATGTTTGCAACGTTCAACGCAGGCAGTGTTGGATCGACTCACCTGTTGGTCTGAATTTGTAAACCGACAACATGAAAGGTAACTGGTGTGTGTTGCTATTGCGCGTTTCTTTGTTGCTGGGTCTTCCTCTAAACTCAGCGGATATAATGTACATTTGTTGTCTAAACCCCTGCAAAACAGAAATTCCTGTCTCAAGTGTCGAAATAAGCACAACAGAATGGCGTTTGATACATGTGAGCATGTGGGTCATGAATGTGTTGAGAAATTTGCCCACAACACACAAAAACAGCCACCTGAAACAAAACAATGTTCGGTCGAGTCTTACTGTCTTGAATCTGCAAACAACAAACAAACTCACCCACAAGCCACGACCGTTCCTGACGGGCCGAATGCACAAGCCATAACCCAGGTTGTTGGCATTGTAACTGCGTGTTCCTGTCAACAGATACAGAACCTATTCTCAACTTCACTGGCACTCAATCGTTGTGCAAACAAAGTGATGCCAAGAAGCCACTGGAGCAAAGCAAAAATGATTCTTTCAGAAGAACAATAATCTGTTGCAGATGCGTGACAAACACGCTTCACACCACAGCATCTGAGGTTCATTTTCTTCCGCCGTTGAAAACCTGGTTATGGTGCTACTTCACTGCACGCTAAGCAGGTTCTGAGATGGCAGAAGTGGAAACCCCTCCCACAAACACGAAGAAGATAACGAACTCTGCACTCATGCATTTACCTCCAAGAAAACAAAACTGCTTCATCTTGCATTCAATCTGTTGTTCAACTGGACCAAAACGAACGAAACTTCAAAGAAACAAAAACAGAAATGACATTTCAACAAGATGCCAGGGAAATTGTCAACAAAACTCACAACAAACAGAATTCTTTGAAGACGCACAACAAAGAATTTCCAACGTGAATCGCTGTGCAACGATCAACAAACACCAACAAAACAATCTTGACAAGTGCACCATAACAACCAAGAATCAGCCACAGAATCTGCAAATATCAAGACAAGAATTGCCATGCACATCAAGATGCAAACATTTTCTGCGTCTCCCCCAATCCCCTCCAAACCCAAAAACCACAAAAAGACGTTGACAATATCTGACCTTGTTCGTGGTGAAGGCATCCCAAACGAGCATCTTGCCATCCTGAAAGAAGAGCCACAGTGGATATTCTGCCTTGAGATTTTCGATCAATCGGCAGTTCAAATCATCTTCGTTGACGGAGCAGAGTAACACGTGCAATAAACTGAAACAACCATTTGTGCCAACTTTGTTCCGAGTGTTTCGTACCTGAGAGGAACTGACAACATGTCGTTTGTCGGTGGACCAGTCCATGCATAGTACTTTGCCTTGATGACCCTTCAACACCCGTCTTGACTTGATGTTGAGAGGGGGCAGGTTGTCGAGCTTCTGAGATGCAACTGCCACTGCAGAATAGAAAAGTTCGTTGACAACGGCTCAACTGATTTCGGAACGTCTGCATTTTGCAGCGGACTTTTTTCGAGTCTTTCATATTGACGTCCAGGCAATGAGATCTGGTTCCAGAGGTGTCAAAAGACCAGTGTCGAAACCCACGAACACGGTGGCGCATTTCGCTTGACTGCAGGTTGGCAGAAAACATATTGTCAGTTGAAACTCCTCGTGTTTGCAACACTTCTTCGTTGCACTGCTGAATTTCGGAAATCAGTCCTGCAGATTTTGACTTTTGGCGACCCTCGATGTCAAATCCTATCTATTTTTTCCGTTGCATAAAATGATTTCAAGGATGCACGGGACACTCAACAGAACACCATACTTACAATCCACATCATTGAGCTTTGCTTTCTCCTCTGCCAATTTATTTTTCAATTGTTCTGCTTCTCTGGCGAGCTGTTCCACAGATTCTGGCTGTGGAACATCGATCCGGACAGCATCCGTCGCCATCTTTGCTAAAATGTCAACAAGACCGATCTGACATTAGGGACCGGGTGTTGAGGCCTTCTGAGTGAAATTTCCAATATATTGTCAAGTTTACGTGATAAAGCAAAGCCAATATTTTCAGCAAAGGTGCACACTCTGTTCTGAACTGGTAATGACAAGACTGTCAGCAAAAATTAGCATCAGGCCTAACCCCTCTCATTTCCGACAGCTCTGTCGGTCCTGAGCAAATATCTGACGTCACACATGACAGAAAACACAATCTGCCCGAAAAGGTCATATGGGCCCAAAGTTTTGCTGAAATTTAGTGCAAATTCAACTGAAAAAATTCTCTTTCATAGCCGCACAGACTGAAGTACATTCACCACAGATTTGTGCAATTTTGGGAACATTTCCTTGGAGAATTTATTTCGGTCCTGGACACGGCGCATGCGCAGTGGAGCAGCAGGTGCCCTTCCGGAACGGCGAAGGCAGAGGAACAAACAAAAATCTAAATTTCATCAATTAAATCCTCGAAAAGCAACCACCATGATTCGGTGTAATGTTTTTGCAACAATAACCTTTATCCTGTATGCAGTATCTTGTGCACAAGGTGAGTGGATCTTCTGAATTCACGTTTTGTTTGTCTCCTGAACCCACAATAGGATTGTCAGCTGACTTTTCCTGGAACGTTTTGCGTCACTCTGTGTCTTTTTTCGTGGGTCAGACATCTTCTCTTGCAAAGGTGTTTTGAAATCTGGATCGATTGTATTGTGCATGAGATAGATCTATTCCAGACATAGTGATGTGCCGCGCCACTGGCATTGGGCTCGGATATGTCCTTTCACACTGACGGGTCACAGAAGTCGGGTCCTTGGTGTCCTATGTCTGATGAAATGAACAGTGAATCTTGGAAACGTGATGAAAGCTGTCGCTCGTCAGCAAAACAGGTGAATTTTCTGCAACGAATTTCATTTGTTGGAACCAACGAGCCCAGATCTACACAAAGAATTGGGAGGCTCAAAGCCGAATATGGGACGGCAGAGTGTCTCAAGTAGGTCTTTGGCCAGAACGTACATTCGAAAGATTCCAGCTGAACTCTTTGTCCGATTTGATTTTCGCAGAAGCAGGCACAATGCCGGGGTGACAACCCACGAAAAACGTGGTCTCGCTTTAACCGGATGAGTTTCAACCGGAATCTCGCTTGTCCGGAAATTTCACAAAGAAACCCACAATTGTGTTAAACAATTAAATGTTCTGACTTTTTGCGGATTTCACCTGATCCGGACAAATTGCCATGCAATAATCCCAATGTGGCGAACTGGTGACGCCCCACGGTTGAGACAGGAACCTTTGTTGAACTGAGCCTTTTCTTGTCTTAAAAAGGCCGGGATTGTTCATTGCTCGCAGCTGCAGGCAGAAGTTGAATTTACGAACAAAACCCAGCGAGCTCTTGCTGTCGCAACTGTGTCTGTTGTGTTGCTCAGGACGTTTGTTTGTGAAACCGCGGTCACAAGTCAATCAGGAGGACATGTTGGGCTCAGGTCTGTCAGTTTGTCCTCGTGAAAAAAAATCTAATGGTCGCCTCATCTTTCACACCGGTTGATTCGCTTCCTTCCACTTCTAAATATTTAGACTTGTCTGCTGGGTTTGTTTTGACAGGGATCTGGATGTACATTGTGGTCTGCAGAAAAGTGTCAAATGCTGTTGACTTGACGGCCCTCGTAAATTTGTAATGTTTGACTTTAAACTGGTTGTTGGGAGATATTTTTGGTATTTTGTGGCTGGCTTTACAACCCATTGAGCTCCCGACATGAGACGGACAACGAGTATCAGTGATCGATGCGGCTGTTTTGTCAGTGTCGCTGTTACTGATCACTGGACACAACTTTTTGAGTTCCAGTTTTGCTGCAACTTCGTGCGTTGGAATTGCAGTGAAAGTCTGATGCCCACGCAGTTTGCTGCTTGAAACCGATGGAGGTAGCAGCTCGCTCGCTGTGAGATGAAGAAGTTGTTTGAAAATATGCATTTTGACATTCACAACACAGAACCCACTCGCAGTCTGAATCATCACTGGAGCATGTGACTTTACCTTGTGGCTCCACAGCTGCGTTGTCAGATTGTCTCATCTTGTTTACCGACGGCAATTCTGGTCCAGTACTCGTCATTGAGGCAGGTCGAATCTACTGCTGCCATCTTTTTGAGAAATGTGTGGTTGGAACGAGTGAAAAGCAGTGTTGCTGATCAAGTATGAAAAACCAGTGGTGCTTGATTTCATGGCGTGTAGACAGGAAATGAATGACAAATCCAGGGGCAAGTGCCTACCCACTCAATTTCACCTGGCCTGATCGCAGTATGAAGCAATTGGAATCACGGGAATACCGCCCGATTCATCTCGGAGTGGAAAGTTCTGGGAACAGACCTCCACAAAACAGAGCGAGTCAGGAACATCGTCAACAAAAAAAAAACAAGTTTCAATGTCCATCGACGCAGGTGTAGATCTGGCAATAAAGGCAGCTGTGCACAGCCTGTTGGGGATCTGACAGAACATTGGAACGAACTGATCGTCTTTGACTCCCGATGCCTGTCAGGTTGATTGCTGGGTGGAGACGTTTCATGCTGAAGGCGTGGGTGTGTTCGCTTCTCCGCGAAGAAAGCACGACGTGCGTCACGATCTGATTTGCACAGGAAGGCGAGAGCTGCCCCAGAGTTTGTCCAATTGTCCAGCAGTTTCTTTTTTGTGAGCGTGGTGATTCGGCCAATCTACGTCAGTCAATATTCAGTTTTGATGTTTGTGTTTGTGAAGTGGGACAAATGTGCGGGAATTGAAGTGGACTCGCGAAAGGGTGAAGCATTGAAATAAAGATAACCTCGCAGCCTGTGTCAACACAACCTGTAGTGCTCTTGAGGACAAGAGGCTCCTCCAGCCTGTTCGAGTCCCGGTCACAAATAAAATGTGCACGAACACCGCCTGGACTTCCGGGAGAAATGCAACTCTTCAACACCAGAAGCCCAAAACTTGAACAGATAAAATTGAAACTGCAAGTTCGCCTTTGCTTGACGATCGTTACTCGCCTGACAGATAAACCGAGAAAACCTGATGGAAAATAGCGAACACGGTCTCTGCCTGAAATTCTTTTCAAATTCTCCCGTCGTTTTTGAGAGCAAGTTCCATCTCAAATCCGTGACATGATTCGAATCTCAAATTCCCTCAGTGTTGGGGAGATACTTAGTTGTTCGTTCGTGCCACAAAGACAGTATTGAATCCTGAGGGCCACACTTGCGCTTTTGAACGTTTCAGGCTTGTGTGTTCTCTTCTTCTCGGCAGGACAACAATAGATTGACGAGAGTGTTGCTTGTGACTGGGCTTCAGTTCAAGTAAACAACTTGTGAAATTGGGAGTCAAAGTCTGTCACTCACTCAGGAAGTGAACGTTGCCACTGTCCAAGAGGTTGTGCCCCCGCATGAAAACGTAAATCAACACGGCGTGCTTTGATGGTTGAGATGAAGTGAAAAATGTTTGAGTTTCTTGAATGGACCCACATTCTTTGACTGAGACCAAGCAAATATACTTTGTGTGGTTTGTTTTGGAACGAGAAAAGTTCCAGAAAAATTGGGAAATGGCCACTTGAATCACTTGTGGGTTCCGTCAAGTGTGCAACAGTGACATTTTCAGGTGAAAAACGGCATTCCTCCGTGCTGTGTCTCAAAGGCCGAACACTTCTCGTTGCAGCCGGGGCTCCGGTGATCATCGAGCCTGGGTTGGATCAGCAGGTGCCCATCTACGTGCAGAATGGAAGTCCCTTCAAGATGGTGTGTCGCGCGGACGGCGATCAGGACGTCGTGTGGTGGCACGAGGGACTCAAGATCGACAACCAGGGCGGCCGCAACGGAGACCGCTTGCTCATCCTGTCCGAGAAAAGGGTGTGTGTTTGTGTGTGTGTGTGTGTGTGTGTGTGTGTATGTGTGTGTGCGTGCGTGTGTTGTGTGTGTGCGTGCGTGTGTGTGTGTTTCCTGCCCGAGGGAACTGTGTGTGTGTGTGTGTGTGTGTTCCACTCGCCAGACATGCCCAACAAACGGTTGTGGAAACATCACTTCTACCACGGTGCGGTGATCGCAATCGCCGGAGGCACTGCGAAGTAGTGGTGCGAATTTTCAGTCACACACGGTGAATTGCGATCACCGCCCTATGGAAGAAGTTAGTTCTCAAACTTCCATTTCGTGCTCCTTTGAATTCGCAGACTCCGGTCTCGACCATCTTTTTGAGTGTGTGGGCTCGAGATTTTGGCAAAATCTCGAGCCACACACTCAAAACTCCAATCTCGACTGTCGTGGTGCGAATTCAAAGTCGCACTCCACGGAGCGTGTGAGAACTATAACTGAAACGATTCGCGTGTGGTTCAACGCAGATGGGCGACAACGGCCCGTACGTGCTGAGCAACCTGACCTTCACCCCGGTGCGACTCGAGGACAAGGGGCGGTACGAGTGTCGCCTGGCCACGAGCGGCTCGGGCACCGGGTACGCCACCACGGTGGAGGTGCTCATCGGTGAGTCCACACGGCACACCGCTCGCTTCAATCACAAAGGGGATAGGGCTTTCCCGGCATCGGTTTCACGATTCATTGCTTTCTTCACAGTTTTGTTTTTGTAAATTGGATTTGTGTTTTCCGTTCAAACGTTATCTACTTTGGTGAGATCAACCCGGCGATGTTTATCAACAGCGTCCGAACCCAGCATCGTCCACCCCGTCGCTTTCTGCAGGATTCGACAAGGCGGGCTTGGGAAACATTTTCACGATAACGCCCTCTTTTGCCCTTTTCAGAGCTGTATGAAGAGGATGATGGTAAGTTTGAGTGGTTTGAGGCTTGGAAATTGTGCAGCATCTTGTCTTGCGCTGCTCCGAGTTGAAATCAGTAGATCCAAAGCAAAGTTGGTGGTGGGAATCAATCGGTTGCCACTGAATGAAGCAAGGTGCTGGTTCCCCGGATAGAAATTGGAAATCTGACTGTGCTTGCCAGACGATCGGCTGATGTTGTGCGTCTTACGGGCATGTAGCCTTTGACACGACACTTGGTGGGAAGCGGCACTGTCCCGTGTCTCGGCGTCGTCACCCGTTTCACACGTGCGGGAGAATCCCAGATATGTGGATTCGGTTCACTGACGTTGAACACGTGCGAAAGCAACGATCGAGGCAGTTCTCGCGGAGGAGACTCAATGCATGACATTTCTTGGCAGAATATTTAGCAGATCCATTGGATACGCTTTGTTTCCGACATCGGATGGGTCTGCTGCTGTTCTCGTTCATTCGCGCGGCTGGCCATGGCGGCAGAGCGCGTCTTATCTAATCCCCTAGACAACAATCCTGTGTGTAGACAGGAGGATCGTGTTACACTTTGAGGAGTGTGATACCTTCCCCCGAGAGGAAAAAGTGTGACGCAAGGGTGTCACACTTTTGAAAGTGTTCACACCTTCCCTACCCCAACCCACCCTGTGTAGCTTGTTGCGGTTTTTCCTCTCGTTTTGTACGCTTTTGATGCAATTTTCTGCAACACCCTGCGACGTTGTTGTCCCAGATCAGACAATCAACTGAGCCAGTGGCGAACGATTCTGTGATTTTTAGCTTTGTAAGACTGACGCCACACCTTTACCACGCTTAAACACATTGCAATGAAGTGAATGCCATTGGGAAATAGAATCTACCTGGCCATGCCATTTTAACAGCATCCGTGGTGTTGAAACGTAAACATCTCGAGTCACACAAACATCGTTGAAGGCGGGTCACGCGATTTGGATTCCGGAAACATATCTCGGAACAATTCCGTCTGCTTTCAGTTTGTTCTGTTCTGCTCTTTGTTATTGTTGCAGGGCCATGTTCTGTGATTTTCTCATTTAGAATTCGTGGATCCTTTGGCCTTTTTCTGTCAAACAAATCGAAAACTCTTTCACATACGGAAAAAAATTATTCACTTGTACAACCGTCCCCAATCTCGTACAAAATGTCCAGCATCTCTAGTCCACATCAACCATCTTTTCCTGACGTGTGCCCTTCCTCAAAACGAAATTGACCAAACCCTCAACAAATTCATGCCCATTGGAGAGTGGCCTTTGCGGCACATTTTCCAACTGTCGCCGCTGAGGCGCGTGTCTTCACTGTGAAGTGCTCTTGTCAACACTTTTACTGACCAATACAACAGCTAACAACGCAGGTTTTTTGCAGTACCAACATCCGTAGTGTTCAGAATGCAATGTTCTCTTGATTTCACCACCCAACATCCCGTTTACTAACCCAAGGTTACAGGCTGTGGTCAATGCAAACACAGCCTAAATCTCTTACGTTTGCACTGCTGCCATGTCACATCGAACTGGGTTCGTCTTGTCCATCCGCTGCAGTGACTTCTTGCCACCAACAGATGAAAGCGTTTCTCCTATTGGTTGGTCAGCGTCGTATGAACGCGTTGCTGCGCTGTCTGTTGCAGTCAAGGTGAAGGACGACACGCTCGTGATTGGCGGGGACGCGACGCTCGGCTGCAAGATCGTCGGAGACATGTACCAGTCGAGCAGCTTCAAGTGGTATCGCGCCGAGGCGCCCGAGAAGGAGCTCACCGACAAGGAGAAGTACGTGACGGACAGAGAGAACGGCACACTCACCATCAAAAACGCAGGTAGGCGGCGGCGGCGGGTGGACTCCACAACCAACCATCAAGAACGCGGTGTTTGGGGTGGGCGGGGGGATCCACAACCCTTTCAACAGGTGAACATAACAGATTTGCCTGGAAACGAACGTACTGTCGAGCTGCAGAAGCCCCAGAAAGTGGACTCTGTGAACCCATTTCTTCGTGTTCGCCACAAGAAGGGGAGGCTCAAATACCGAATCACCAAACCTGTGTGTGGGTCTTCCCGTTGTGCAAGTTGCCGGCATCTCCATTCGAGGAATGGTTTCAGACTGCTCCCTCCCTCAACCCTCCCGTCGAACGCACGTGATTGTTTGATGACCGCAGTTGTTTGGCGTTTGCAAGCTGTTGGGCAAATTGCCGACTCTGTGGCGACGAAAAAGTGCGACTCCCTGTCCCTGATGGCACTTGTCTTCAAGCAGTCGGGTTGTGTTTGTGACAAGTGGTCAAAGTTGGAATGAACGTACAGGGATTGACTGCAGTTACATAGATAAGTTTTTGTGCACTTGCGTTGATGAACGAGGGTCACAGGGAGCAAGTCCTTTTGTTGTCGCTGACTTCTTGGAGTGGATTGTTTCTTCAAGTTGGGCGTCTGACAGCAAATCGTAAATTTCGTGAACTGAAGTTCCCAAGTTGTGCTCAATGTTCAACTGCTGGTCGGTGTGGACACTTTGTTTCATTGGGTGATTGACGTGTTTCAGTGGAGGCGGACGCTGGACTCTATCTGTGCAGATACTTCATGCAGGACGGTGGCGTTCTGGAGAAAACTGTCAGTCTCAACTGTAAGTTCGTCTCCATTGTTCTTTTGGTCCACTGAATTTTCATTCACAACAAGGACATGGCATCGTGTTCGTGCTTGCATGACCCGCACACGAACACCGATGAGAAAACAATCCTTCACATTGCGTCTTCCTATTCGCAATCTCAGACTTTGCGTGTCGCATCTCTGAAAGCACTGTGGATTGTCGTTGTAGCCGCGCCGTTCGTGCGCAAATTCGAGTCGAAGTCGAAGAACCTGGTTCAGGGCGACCCGCTGCGCATCGACTGCAAGGTTTACAGCGAGCCGGCGCCGACCATCACGTGGCTGCGAGACGAGGCCGACATCGACCTCTCAGGTAACGCCCCGCTGGCGCCGAGCCAAGTCCGAAGACGAGACCTCAGGTCCAGGCAACAGGTTCAGACTCTTTCGAGAAGGATCGGCCAGCAGAGGGCACTGCAGCAGGACAACAGAACACGGTCGCTAAACAGCGTGTTTTGTTACACGCGCGCATATATCCACACGTGCATTGCTGGTGCAGACCGGTGAAGTTGCAGCCCCGCGCGTGTCTTCACTGACGGGTGTTCTTGTTGCAGATCCACGCGTGTCGCTGGAGGAGCACGACGGACTGGCGAACGCGACGCTCCGTATTAAGGACATGGACTTCGAGGACCGCGCCGCGTACATGTGCCTCGCCACCAATGAGTTCGGCTCCGGCAACAGCACCATCATGGTCCGCGTCAAAGGTCAGTGCTGCAGTCGCGGTGCGCTCTCACCCTGCTGCGGGAGAAATGAGTTGTTGACCTTCTGCCACAGAGAATACAGGAACAGCTGAAGACGGAGACATCAGACGTCAGACGTCTTCGTGTGTTGAAGAATGTGGACATTTGCAGCAGTTCTAAATTTCCGGGATTCCACAACCAGCATGAAAAGTTTGAAGTGCGCGTCTTGCTGGTCCCAGCACCAATGCATCCCTGTGGTTGTCAGAGTTGTTGAACTGGCGTCGTCGCATTAAAAAAGCCACGGCAGCAATGTTGCTTCGTCAAACCCGTCTTTCTGGCAAACGAGAATACCGTCGATCAGACTTTCAGGTGTAAAAACTGTTGTACTTGAAAAGATTCCAAGGGTGACGAGTTGAAGGGTGAGTTTTGCTCGTTTCCCGAACTACGGGACTTGTTCATTTCTGAGGGGGGAGTGGGTTTTGTTTGTTGTTTGTGTGGAGTGCGATAACTTGAGAATGTCTTTGTCAAAACTTTACCAAATTTGCAGGATGTTTTTCGTGGGTAAAAACTTGGAACAAATTCGAACACGGGTGTGGTTAGTCAGTGGTTGGGCCAAAGTCTGGATTTTGTGCGCTGGCAATCGTGGCCGTCGTTGTTGTTGGCAGTGTGGGTGGCGCCCGTGGAAGAGTCACCACTTGACACCAGCGCTCGAAATACGACGCGCGAAAAGCGTAAGAAGATAGGCTTCCAGAGGATTCTTGTTCCTTTGCTGTTCGTCTTTGTGTTGGGTTGTGTTGGCCCATTCCATGTCAGTCATGTCCCGTCAAAACGGGAACTCTTTGTTCTACATTCGAGCTCTCTTGGCTTTTGAACTGCACACAAAAATAGAAGCCGGCAGTGTTTCGCGCTGAAGAATCATGAATTGGAAAGCGTGTGTGACATCATTTCAGCATTTCAGTTTGGTTGCAACTTTATTTTTCCGGAGGTTTCACCGCTCGTCGCACCAGACACAACCCTGCATCTCGCTGGTTGAAAAATTGACGCCTCCTGAACCCCATTTTCACCCCAGTGGACGTGTTTGCTGTTGCAGACAAGCTGGCGGCGCTGTGGCCGTTCCTGGGCATCTGCGCCGAGGTGGTGATTCTCTGCACCATCATCTTCATCTACGAGCGCCGTCGCGCCAAGAAGATGGAGGAGGAGGAGATGCCTGAGGAGGCCGGCCACCTGTGAGTCCCTCGCTTGTTCTGCTCGTGGCTTCAAGATACTGTGTTTTCGCTGTCAATAGTTCTAATGCCAGCTTCACGATGTTCTTGCAAATTTTGTCTCTGATATAAATCCTGCATGCTTGGCTTTTCCGCATTTGTGCAAAAAGTAATGGATAAAGATATGAACAGACGTCAGGAAGTGGTGCAGACTCGAAAGATCAAAAGAATAAATTCCTGGCCCGTGCTTCTGTACTTTCTGTTCCCAATATGTGGTTTTCTCCCTTGTTGAATAACGGTGTGCAAGTTTTCAATCTCTTCTCTGTGTGTGTGTGTGTGTGTGTGTGTGTGTGTGTGTGTGTGTGTGTGCGTGTGTGTGCGTGCGTGTGCGTGTGTGAATGTGGTGAAGTTTTTGTTGCGTGATTCAAAACAAAATTATTGTTTTCTTTCAGCAGTGAACCAACCAGACGTAATTAAAATGTTTAAAATAGTAGATTGTGTTGAAACCGACATAACTCTGGGCAACGAAATCTCGTTGGAAAGGGTGATGTCGGATTACTCCCCGTAGAGTATCGTGTAAGCGGGGTGTAAGCCGGGTCTATCACAGGAAAATAGACGAAGGAATGCAGTTTCCCTGGTTCAGTTGGAGATCAGAGCAGACGAAGGTGTGGAATGTGTGGTGTGTCGGACGGACCCTTTGACATCCTCCCTTCCCCCCCCCCCCGCCCGCCATTATTAAAAAAAAGACAATTCATTGCCCATGTGTGATGTGGTGTGTTCTGTTCTTTGAGTTGTTCACGTTGTGCTGTTTTGTTCGAAAAGTGGCACGAAATGCGAGGCGTGCGTGTGATGCGTCTTTGTGCCTCAAAAACTCCTTTCTTCTGCTTATCTGGGTAGACCATTGTCGGAAAATCCAGCATCACGATGACGTTGTGGGTGCCAAGGGTCTCACTGAGGTTTGCTTTCTTTTGCAGTACAAATTCCCATGACCACAAAGGAAAAGACGACATCAGACAACGGAAGTGATGAAGAAGCAGAGCAAGAAGACTCGACGGCCATTTAGTCCCTGTAATTGTGAACTTCGGACCAGTATTTCAAGGTGACAACAGCATCTGACCCCATTTCGACAGTCACTTAATCCTTTCCAAAGGGATAATTTTCTTGGAGAGGTCTTGCAGAATTCAACCCCCCAAAAAAGAAACAAACCAAAAGAAATGTTTTCTGTCGAAGGAAAAAGAACGTTGTTATTCGCATGTCTCATTCAACTGACACGTTCGTGATGTGTCAGCGAAGTTGGGGGTCAAACGGGTGAGTTTGACGCATATCTTCTCGTATTCTATGCGAAGTGCGTTTCTCAGCGGACAGCGAGGATTCTGAGCGAACTGATTCCTCGTCTCGTGATCAAGAGCGCTTTGGTGATGTGAATGTACTTACGGTCTGGTGTCGACAGCGAGTGCCGTAGGAACTGAACACTGACACATCCGTCGACTGCGGAAAAAGTTTGTGCAGTGGCAGGACAAGTTTTTGCATTTGCCGAGCAGTTTTTGTCATGGAGGGTAAACCCGTGTTGAAACTTCCTTGTTTGAAAGTGCTCAGTTTTCGTGTATGAGCGTGGACTATTTGCTTCGACTGTCGTTCAGTTGTAAGCAAGTGAAAGTTGGGTTGAAGACACGTGTGTGCACTTGTGACTATCACCTGTTGTTGAGTTACACGCACTTGTGATACGCAAAAACATTGTCATTGTGTCGGATGTGCTTGCTAATGTTTTCCCTTTGTGTTTTGTTTCATTTTGTAAAAACACGAATGAGAGACGCGGACTTCGTCCCGAGTTTTTCCGAAACAATGGGTTGGGTGGGAATTGTTTGCTCCATTTCGAGAAAAGACATTATTTGTGTATATTTGATGTGAATCTTGATGGATTTTCGCTGTGAGCGACTCTTGGAACGAGAGCTCACTTCACAGAGGCACTGTACATAGTGTGAAAAAAAGCTTGATTCTAGTCCTAGCGAAGCTGATAAAATATTCCATTGATTGCGTGTTTGGCAAGTGGTGTGTGTGAACTGACCGGTGGACCGCGCGTCCCTTGACACTGAAACCTCCCTTTTGCGGATACCCTGCCAGGTACAAATTCCTCCGCCCACCATAAAAGAAAAAAAAATTCCTTGAAAAAAAAAAAAAAATCCTCAAAAGCAACGCGCTGCCAGGTGCACGCCCATTGAATGAAATTCTGGAAGAAACCAAACCAATTTTGATTCCCTTGAAATCCTGCTGCAAAAATGTGTGAAAATGACTTGTCAGAAAGAGTGTTGGATCAAGTGTTTTGAGCCCCTGTTTCCATAAGGACAGAACAGCTAGATTTGTTTTCACCCTGACTGACTGACCACTGCTGTAGTTTCAGTGCAGAACGTAGACCTTTCACTCCCCCCACAGGTTGGGTTAGCAGTGCTGAATGAATGTTGAGGGGAAATGTGGCATGTGTGGTTGGTGACCTGTGAAGCAGGTGGTACCCGACTGGGTTGGACTTTTCTCAGATGTGTAGACCTCTTTACAGACGCTCCATGTGGATGGAGTTGTCGTGCTGTAGAGTCCTGATAGGAATGTAAAACTTGTTGAATACCTCCGAAGATCTTTCACAGTGGAGACAAGTATCACACCAGTTCATTGGGTGCAATCTTCTGTTCAGCTCGTCATTGTTTTGGGGGTGTTTTCTTTCTTTTTTTTTTTCAAGGAAAAAATATTCTGTTTCACAGCACAACTGTACAGCTGTGCACAGGTTGGGCGGTCCAGTTTCCTCTGTTTTGCAGTCAGTGTTTTTTGAATTGAATGAAATTTCTTTCCCAGGTCTTGTTGTGATTCTTTAATTCTGCAACCGCCACCTTGTTGACACATTTTCCATTTGTTCGCTCTGTCGTTTTGTGTGATTTTGTTGAAACAGACGTCTCTGCGCATCATTTTAAAAGTTAATTTTATAATTCATGAACTGACAAATAAAAAGTTTGTTTACTTGAGATCTTGTTTCGATTTCCTGCGAGCCTTCGTGGGTATTCCGTGACAAGTCTGAGTTGTGTTCAGGTCGATGGTAAAACTCTGGAGTTGAGACGTAATCTTCATCTGAAAGTTCGAAAGGGAACGGACCTCTTCCAAATGTCGGTGTTGAAATTTGAAGGAACATTGAATCTGATTCCCTGGGAAACAAGATGTTTCTGACTGAGCAGAGTAGAGCGAACCCACATGGCCAAGATGACTTCATCTGAACGTTCATACGTAGAATCTATCAGCGAGCAGTTCTCACCAAGGTCAATTGCAAAGCTACTTGATCGAAATCAATGGGCAATAAAATATGAAGTGGATCTTCCTGCTGAATCAGGAAACGAGGATGTACGTGAAAGAACGCGGCAAAATACGCCTGTGACAAATGCATCTGCCAGAGGACTTGAAGTGCAGGTGGGTTACGAGTGTTTTCATCGACTGCATGTCGAACAGTTTGCTTGCAGGCTTCGACACACGGGCTCAGACGACAAAACATGTTTCTCGGGTGCGTTGCTTGAAAAGATGAGCCTGTGCAAGAGCCGAGGGCGTCGATCACCTGTGAGGGATGGTGATGGTTGTGTGTGGCTGTGAGGTGTGAGCCATGCAATGGACATCACCCCTGATAACCATGTTGTCTTCCTTGGTGGCGAGGGGGCATGGTGACTGCAGCAAAGTTTTGTGTGGTCCACAGCCCTATCCTGACCGGAAAGAGCAAATTTACGTTTGCACGATCACCAATCACTCACCCCTGTCAAGACTGTTTCCTGCAGGTCATCACAGAAAATGATCGTTGGTCTTCACCCACTGCTGACCACACGAGTTTTGGCACTGGTTTGTCACCATACCGAAGGACATTGGTGTTGGAGATGGCCTTTTTGGAAAGAGACGCGCTTGTGTTCGTGCGCAGCGTTTTTCTTGTGCCAACAAGGGGTAAAATGTATTTCGAAAAGTTTGGCTTTTTGCAAAGTACGACCAAAGCAAAAGCAGTCGCAAAGTACAGGATGTGCCAGGACGAGAGAACTCCAGGTTCACCCACCGCGACCATTGATGAACGCAAAAATAATTCTGGGAATTCAGGAGAACAAAGAGCCAAGGACTGAACAGGTTTGCTGGTACTTCTGAGACGCAGTGCTGTGTGGGTTTGATCACAAAAGTATTTTTCTGAATTGTGATGGTTGGGCCGGGGTCCTGGATCTACCAGTGTTCGTCTCTATCTGCGCTCCCGGAGGTTCCTCCGCAGCCATGACATGCATAATCTGCCGTTGAAGTGTCACTCACCGGGACGTGATATCCATCGACTGCGCGTGAGAATTGGAACAATACTCGTTAAATTAGATTTAGACAGGCTCAGCTCTGTTTACAGCAGCGGACTGGGTGAAGTGAAGAGATTAGGGTCTCACAGCTCGTGATTAGCTCGGGGAATACGCATCTCCCTCCTCGCATCTATCCCGCCGCTAATATTGTTTAATATGTTGCTTATTGCCGCTTTTTATTTGCTTGGTTAGATCTATTTCAAGGTCTGAGTGTGCTTTCTTCAAATCGGGAAACGCTCACACCACAAAAGACTCTCTGTGGAATCATGAGTTTTGCTTGTACTCGTATGCCTGACCTGCACGGTGTTGGTGAACCAAGGTCAGCGGTTAAAGGTCACGGTTGCCTTGTCGTGCACATGGTGCCGGGTTGCTCATTCGGTGAGGTGGCAACACTTCCCTTGTTGCATGCAGGGCAGAAAGAGTCATACTGAATAATGTTATATATATTTACCATGACCACCCCCTAAGTACTGCCACGGCCTTCCATAGCCACAGCAACAGCCACAACCAATCATATCATTCCCTAGATGGAGCCACTATCCTAA
>JAAUXT010069509.1_pt1 | contig 27537 bp, 29 predicted proteins | sample 7278171 | NCBI WGS metagenome assembly JAAUXT01 (sample SAMN14350112, study PRJNA611818) | marine sediment metagenome | isolation source: surface marine sediment (1.8m) | place: French Polynesia: Moorea | collected 2018-08
CTGCTTATATATGGTTTTGCTCTATTATGGTGCAAATTTGAGAAAAAGTTGCAGGGACTAATTTAGTAGTTGCAGCACCTGGTGTTGACAACAAGCCACAACCAACTAACCAATGTCACTCTATTATCGCTCACCGCGTTCGAAGTTCGAATCACCGCGAGATCTCTAGATCGATTTTTTCTACTGCCTTACGAAGTGGAGGTGCAGCTGCACATTTTCCTCTCAACAGTAAAACACCAAAAGTTTCCGCAAAGTATGAGGGACCCACGAAAGTAAACTGAGCTTATTTTTGCTGCTAGCAACGGAGCCACTGTGTATTGAAAACATTCCTAAAGAAAGCCACGACAAGAAAGCAGCTTTGAACACAGGCGCATCGCTACTGAGCGAGTGATCACTGTTCCGTTTCAGTTGTCATCACCCCTGATCACGACGAAGTCGCTGCCTTGGATGGGGGAATCAGAATTCTCAGCAGTAGCCATCACATTTTTGGCTTGGTGGTCACACCCAGCCACATGAGAAACTCTCTCTCCTGGTTACTCCTGCGAGTTATGATCACGTGGACAGCCTCAACCTGTCCCCAGTCAAAACTAGCATGAGGCAGGCTTCACCCCAACAGCGGAGCCATGAAAATTGGAGTTTATCAACACCAAATGCATGAAACCAGGCACATACGAACCCAACCCCCACGATGTTCAACTGAAACCTGAAATTGTGAATAAAATGGAAATTCATTTTGAAGATTTCAAATTGGCGTGGCACAAAGTACCTTATATAACAAGCAGGCTGTCGCCCAAAAAGCACGCGGTCTTACGCCAGTTCAGTTGGCCAGTGACAAAATTTTACCCAAAAGAATTTCAGGCCATTTCAGAAAATTTTGAACATTTGGTTGAGTTGAGCCAGCCCATATTGAGTTGCAAAGGGGGGAGGGGAACTCAACAATGGCTAAAAAATGAAAAATGCTGAAAATGGCCTGAAAATGATCCTGGCTAATATTTACCATGTTGAGTTACCCCCCCCCTGGTAACTCAACATGTACACACACATACATACAGACTGATAGTGATTACAATAAGTGCGCGGAGAGACCGGCCGAGGCCGAACCGCGCGCTCAAAAAACAAATGCATATACTGCACGCAACTTGCAGCACTGACCGACCAACTCCAGCCAGGAAGGAAGCGACCCCTCCAAGTCACACGGTCCATTGTCGAACATCTCTTCCCCAAATTACAGAGTCCTGTCAGGAACAGCCTCCACTTGGGGATCCAACGTTTTTAGGGAAGCATCTCTGTTTGAACAGGGTCAGGAATGGCTCATTTTTCAAGCTTCACATCACTCCCCTTTTGCACAATTTGAAGTAAAGTTTGTTTTCCAGGTCAGATTGTTTTGTCTTGTGACACGGTTACGTATTTTTGTGCGTGGAATTCTGACAAGAAGACACAACAGGAACGACAATTTCTTTCGGGAGAGAGACCTCGAACAAACGAGCAAGTTCTTGTGATGCAGGTTTCATTTTCTGTCATGCAAATTTTGTCATTTCCAACCTGAAGATTCGACTTAAAACTCCCAAGCAAACATTCACAAGCCAGATGCCAAAAGGTGTTGGGTTTTGCCTGAAATTGTGCCACAAGCGAGATCACGTACTCCGCGCACCATCTGTGTTTCACGGCTTGTCCACACAGGTTCCGCCGTGCAACGTTCCGCCGAGTGTTCCGCTGATGGAACAATTTCATGCAGTGAACGATATGTTCCTTCATGTTCCGTCATGTTCCGTTAATAGAACCAATGTGGTGGCTTTTCTCAAATAACACTTCGCGCACCATTGGACGAATTTTTTGTTCCGTCACGTGCACGCACGACGGAACATCTGGCGGAACCTGTGTGGACAAGCCGTCAGAGAATTTTTGCCACAAAGCCAAGATTCCACGAAAACGAGCTATGGGAAATTCAGCAATACAAAGTTTTTCTCTCAAAGGCCAAACAGAGCCCCGACTAGGAAAAGAACGCACAACACAAAACATTAAACTTGGACAGGCTGAACGAAAACATCGGACACGAGGTGGCCCAAACAATCTTCTTCCAACGGCAAGTGTGGAAGTGTCGTGTGCATAAAATTTGTACCCCGCTGTCATCTGAATGTATGAGGTGAAAACAGAAAGGTAATCTTTTAGAAAGCAGTTTCTGGCATTCTTTTCTCCACCGTCAGATCCTGCATTCGGACGCAAACTCCCTTTCAACATCACACACGAACATCCTCTCCTGATTTATTCGTACTGAAATTTGTTTGGGTACCACCAATGGCTTGACACTCCTTTTCAGTTTGTTAAATGAGCTGATAAAACACGTATCTTCCCATACAACTGCAAGGGGTGAGATAATGCATAGATCACAGGGCAAAGGCATTGAGAGAGAGAACAGTCTTGAGGCTTAATGGCTCAAATTGCAAATGCCTGAAATATGACAACTGGTCCACAATGCAGAACTTTTGAGTGAAATACCGAGTGTCTGAAGGGACTTTCAGGCTGGAGCAGAGTTGAAAACGAGTGATCTTGGTTCAAGTGTCAACAATCAGAGGAACCAGCAGGATCATAAACGTGACGATTCGTTTCTTTGCATGGTTTCCAGGTTCCTGAAGAAGCAAGATTGCTGCCTTACCAGTACTTTGGATCCTTTTATGAAGTGCATAATTTGATGAAGAACACCACTTTCGTTCAAAGGAAATCCTTGCTGTTGAATGTGTCTTGGGGCACACACAATTGAGGGGTTCAATTGAGCACAGACGGGGAAAAAGATGCCACAATATACACCACTCAAACATATATCCTCCAAGATAGGAATGCAAACCTGTTAGATAGGGAAAGAATGTTGACTCTCTCTGCTCTTATAAAATGCCTGAATGGTGCCTTTGTCGTGCAGCATTACATACGAAATCCTCTGCATTCAAGATGCGACCACAGGTGCTGAAGTCCACAGACGTCTGCTGTGAGTAACAACAGAGAAACGTGGTCGTCTTTTCATCTCACCATTTGAAACCCAAAATCATCAGACGTTAGCGACCTGGCATTCAACAACAACCAATTTGCTTTCTCGAATTCCGGAAAAGGCATCAACGCTGAATTGCTCAAAATCTGAGGTTTTCAACACTTTCTCGTGAAAACAATTGCTTCTCACATTGTGCCCACTGTGGGGGAGGGCAGAGCTATTTTATCAACTGTTTGCGTGGCAAACACGCTCGTAACCAACAGAAAATCGCATGTTTGTTTGTGATAGGGAGAGCAATGATTTTTTCTTCTCTGATGTGAAATTGCTATTTAATTGTGCCCAAGTTCTCGTAAAATATCGTCAATCAAATATTTGCCCACCAATTGCGTGCCTGCAGTACCGCAAGGTAAACAGACTCAAGTACTCAGGAATTATCAAAATTGGCCAATACATCAGTAGAAATTACGTATTTTTCTCTCGAGTAACAGAATGTAAAGCTTGGAGTTCAGATCAAAACTGCGCATCCTACACCCTCTATTCAGACCAACCTGTTGGTTGGAGTCACACCGACTTGAGTCGGCTTGAACGGAATCTGCAAATCTGCCGTTTCGTTGCGTTGACTGCCAACAAAGAATGAAACATACGTACCTCGAAGCTCAAACGCATCACAACTTGATTGAGAGACTTGCACAGGGACACAAACAACACTTGACAGCACAGGCAACACAATCACACATTCTTCCCACTTCCTTCTAAATGTTGGTGCTGACCAAAACTTCAGAATGACGAAGTTTTCAACCGAGTATTTTAATTTGGGGAAATTTTTCGATGGCTGCACAAGAACCAGGTTTTGCAGATTTACTCGCTGTCCAAACATCAGCAGTTGTATTCACAGCGCTGAAAATGTTTGATCACATTTTGAAAATGCAGATGAACTGCCAGTCTGCATGCAATTCCGTACCTTCCAAAACTGCAAGGCAACTTGGTAAAATCCAGGGTACCCATGAAACACTGCACGGGAAGACTACGAACGGTGGGTGTGGACGAGTGGACAAATGAACCACGCGATGAGGAAATTTTTGACATTTTCACTGAGCTGACTGAGCACACTCGTATAGACGAGACACTCTTATGTTCTAGATCCTCGTTCACATGATTCGTCCGTTGCTGTATCCTGATATCGATTTCATACACATCATAATGCTCTGTGTTGTTGTGGATCAGTCACCACCAGGCTGACACCGAACTTGCACTTTTGGAATTTTCTGAATCAAACGACAGCTCAAAAACAAGGCAGACAAACACCCCGCTTTGGATTTCTGCGAAACGCACAAACAAGGCAATGATTAATACACCTACCACTGAAACTCGATCCAACATCCTGTGGGAAATTAACACGTAATCTTCACTCACAGCTCTCTTACTTTTCGAAACCCCGTGGTGTCTGCAAATTTTGTCCTGTGGGCAACAAGCGAACTTCGTCCAACCAACACGCAATTAGGGAAATTAATTTCTTGCACGAGGAAACAGTCTGAAAGGACAGGTGGGCGAGACGACATCTGCAAAACGAAGATTGTGATCAGTCACCTGCAGCGCGCGCCAGTTGTGCTTGGCACGGTTCGTGTGAACTGAGTGCAGGTTCCTCCTATCGAACCCTGCAGTGGCAAAAATCGATTTCTGTGTCACAGAAACTTCCTCAAGTCTGTCACATCCCGAATCACAGCCGGTTGCTGAATGAACTGCGCTTCAAACTTTCGACTTTGGTTTTGCTTTTTCAACGAACTACTGAACTACAGGGCACCTGAGGTGTCTGGATGGGACTTTCTGACAACCGTGAATTCACCCACCTTGGACAGGAGAACTTTGCTCGTTCACAGAATTTACCTGTCGCCCAAGTTTGACTTGTGCCAATTTCGTGCTTCACAACAAACACGCACGTAAACACAAAATCAACACCCACGGGGTACATGTACACGAATGTGCATGTTGGGCAGTCTTCACGTGAAGCCAAACCAGTTTATCAGAGATACAGATCTGGTGAAACAAAGCTTATTGTGCCAACACCACGATGACTCATCCTCCAGTGAACATCCTTGAGAATGATGTGACTTTCAAAACTTACCGGCAAAATCTGCTGCACTTCTGTCTTCCTGCTGCAACTTGACTTTCCTCTTCTTCACCAGTCAGATTCTTGTCAGATCTTGGACACCCTTGCCAGCTGAAAACCTTGTGACGTTGTGTTCTGTTGAGGCGGGAGGTTGAATGGAGCTCACACAACGTGCTCGCTGTGACAGCTGACCTCAAAATGTGCCGCCGACAGCGGAATGTTTTCAACAATAGCAGGAAACCAGGCGCTCAAGAATACTTCGGGAGAAGCCTTTTTCGAGAGTAAGAGTTGTTCGCAATGGAAACTTAGCTTCAAATTTTTTGCTCTGCATCATGAAATTTATTTACGTATACTGTTCTACTGCTCATAGTTGTTTTCTTGAGCTCTTCGGGCACGTGTGCGAATTGCATTTTGTTTGTGCAAGTTCTAATTTCTCCCCCGAAACAGGTATGACCCCCAGGTGTGTGGAAAGTACCGCGCATGTCGGGAAATCATCTTGCACATCACAAACCAACGCATCGCAAACGGCGCCTGTGGAAACACCAGAAACTGCCCATTCCGTGACCAGCTAAACTCTCCACCGTGAGACGAAAAGTTAACTCTGGTTTCTCTTCATTCCACGCATAAATCTTTCGCCTTTTACTAAAGATTTCCGTGGAGAGGAACATATTGAGTCTAATCTCAATTTCTGATTACCTTACTTCGAGTAAGGTAGAAATGAAACGAAGTGGATCCAAAGGTTGACCACATTTCAAGTTGCGTCTTCGATACTTTGCCCCCGAGTTTAGCAAACTCAGGCGCACAGGTAAAATCGCACCCAATTTGACCACAACTCACTGCTTCTGTCCATCGCTCGTTTGTGATTCGAATCACCAGTCTTCAAAGTAATTCCCGAACACTTTCGCCTCGACCTTCTTGGTCGTCATCTCAGTTTTGCGGTCGTCGGGAGGGTAGCTGTTCTCCGGTGACAGGTACAACATGTTGTCCCTGCAGCTATGGGCGGCAGCAGCGTAGAGGCGCGCGCTCTTCGGGTTCGCCTTCCACATGTCGTACGCAACCTGTGTGCGAGTCGGACAAAGCGTCCAGCGAATTCAAATTAAAATTTGATAAGCGACCTACTGTTCACCGAACTGTGTCCCACCTGCACCAGCTTGTAGAAATGCTCGTCACACATGCGCTCAGCCTGTTCTTTCTTCACTTCGTTCCAAAAGGATTCGTCATGCGGCCCTGTGTATTCCTCAAGCGCTTTGCGGTTCAGCCTGTCAACACCAAAATGTCACTCTGACCTCACTTTGTCCAGTGTGTGGTCATCTCAGCAGCAGGTGCCAAGAACAATGACAAATCATGTGCTTACTTCGGCGAGTCCCTGCTGATGTAGACGGCGACCAAGGTGACGAGAAAAGTTCTTGCGGCTCGGAGAACCTCTTGCGACGAAGCCAACAAAGGCAGCACCTGACATGTGTAGAAGTTGTGCCAGAGTTAATTGAGTCCACAGGTCAGGAAATAAGAAATGCGCCTCGCAATTTGCCATGGGTGTGTTGGCCGCTTTGAAAAGAAGTTGGTCCAATCATAAAATGCCACCGTGCAGCAAACATTGTCACCACCTGTTTGAGACTCCAAGCACTTGTGACTCCATGAAGAATGAAGAAATCATTTTTCGTCTCAAAACACAGATAAACCAAAAAGGCCATGTCCACGATCCAAGAGCCCAAAGCATCCACATCCAAGGGATCCAGTATTCCGTCCGGCACTTTGATGGAATCAACGTACTCCTGCGTGCAAAAAATATACCGGTAATTTGTGGAAAATTGCATGGCACAGAGATGTACCTGTGCTTCCGTCCTTCTCGCCGTCGCAACGGACACAAAAATCTGTTCGTCATTGCGAAGCCCACCGACATACACGTGCACGAACCATCTTTCAATGATTCAGTTGGAGTTCTGGTCTCATGTGTACAGGTATACTCACTTGAATCTCCTTGCTCCTGGTCAAGAACAAGGACATAATTCTTTGCTGCGCAGCGCCAACCTTTCTCGACTGAACCTCTTCACTCTTGAACTTTTCCAACATCGCTTGCCTCAAGTCTTGGTTGTCGCGCACCTGAACAAAGTTTGTCAAACTTGAGCCAATTGTACATACTTGAAGCTGCTGGCTACTGGTCATGAAGAGAGCCCTGATTCTTCTCATCGACTGCCCTTTGTGTTTGGATTGAACCTCGTCAGACTCGAATTTCTGCAACATCGCTTCCCAAATGGTTTGATTTTCTCCCACCTGGAGTGAATTTCTGTGGAGAACCTTTTTTCAAGTTTCAAATTCTTCACTGTAAATTGCGTCGATGCTTGTCGGGTGTTGAAATTTGAAGTGAAAACAGGCAGCGATGGAATCCGCCCTGAGATCCCCGAAACTTTTGTCACTCGAGATCCCTTCCTTGTCAAAACTGAAACATTGTCCCATGTTTTGATTGATCTCAGCACCCCGACGTCTGGTATGCTGCCCAGGGTGCTGTGTGTTTGGTGAGGGAAGCAGTTTGAGGTTTCACCTTTTCTAGCACATCAAACGGGTCTGACGTTCCTTTGCCCAAGTTTCCGACACTTCTGCTGTTGTTAGTCTCGGGGTCACTGATGTAAGCGGACACGAACGAGTGGTGCATGTAGGCTAAACCTTGCGCCACAGTGTTGGAACAATCTCCAGCAATTCCATAACCTGAAAATGTATTCACCCCAATTTCACAAAATTTCGACCGTCCATGACATGACAGCCACAGCTTGAGGAGCGCTGCAAACTCGAATCGTTTTTGTCTCTGTGTGCCGTTGTCGGTTTCACACTTGGAAAATTGAAGAAGAACCGAACGAGAGTGAATGAACCTCACCCAGATGAATGAGACCATGCAGAAGCGATGCCACAAGCCCGTCCGACACTGTTGGGAAGAACTTGGCCACCACTGGCTTGTAGTTTCCACCGTTGGCTTCAATTTCCTTCTCAATCAGCTCCAAAAGTGGGTAAAACTTGATTCGACCTCCCACAGGGATTTTGGAGATGTCCGAGAAATCTTCTCCTTCCTTGGCCAACTCATCTTTGTACCACCTGTGTTCCTTGGTCACCAGCTTGGCTTCAGCGTACCTGTAATGCACGAAGCTTGATTTCCGATGTGATTCAATACCCTCGTAGACTCTAAATTTTCGTCGAGCAAAGGCATAGATCTCTGTGGTGTGAAAGATGGGCTGTCTTGACTTGATGGTCATTGCCTGCAGACTCATATCTTTTTCCTGCATTTGCTCACCGGCAGCGAAATACCGCTAAATACGAGTACATGTGTAACTGCTCGTCATCAATGATTACAGATTGATACGCACCAGTCCACGTACTCTTGCACACGCTCTCTGGAGGCGCCCAGACGCGCCAACGCCACCGCGGCGTGCGCCGCGTGGTTCGACAGGTGGTGCTTGTACTCGATGTGGTAACGTTGGCCAATGTCCTGCAGTATGCCTTTCACGTCAACTGCAGCCATGGTTGTTGTCCTGAAATTCAGTTCAATGAAGAGTTGGGCGTTACCACAGAACAGGTATGCAAGCGATTTCACAAAACAACGCCGAAAGTGGGGTGCACGGCTGTTGCCACAGAGTAAATGTGCCCACCGCTGCCAATTTGATCCAAGTTGCCGACAACGCCTACCTAGTGATAAGGACGAGATTTCAGTGTACGAAGTCCTCAGTGCAGGCTCTTTCAGGTCGATTTGTCTGATGCTTTGTGATGTTGGTTGCGACTGCTCACCATTCAGTGATTTGCCCAAATGGAGACAAATGTCACACACGTACGGAAAAGCTGCAATTGCTGACCAGGTAGAGACGCGTGGGTCCGTCAAGTGAAAGGCAAATTTCCAAAACAATTTTGGCTGATCTGAAAAGAAAGGGGAAGTTATGCCTCCTTGGACAGATTGCTCTCAACAGCCACCTTCGATTCGCTTTCATGGACGTGTGAATCTGAGGGGCCAAAGCTGGGCCAGGTGCCCGAACTCCAACCTCGAAAAAATTCACAGGTTGATAAAAAGTTCTCACCCCTCCCCAAGCACACACAAACACACACTGCATGGACGGCACATGCAGACCGATAGCCGAACTGACGTTTTTACAGACCGGACGGTACGGGACAAAGATTGACCTTTGTCCATGCACTCTTGTACAGGACACTTCAACATTTGTTTCGTTGAAAAGGTTTGCACATCGGATTTCTTTCTGGAAAACTTGAAAATTTTCTTTCGGTGCTGTCAAATTTATGATTGACCTTTTCTTCGATTTGGTGCTTTGTGTGTTGTGTCACATGGTGAGGTCGCCATGTTTTGTGAGACCTCATTTGCAACGTTGTGTGATTGTGTATGCTAAAATTGAGCTGGTGGCCAAGACAGGAACCGAGTACGCGTGAGTCAATGGTGTTTCGTAATCACGATGTTGGTGGATTTTGTTCTGTTCCACACAGCTGACGACTTCCGCCAAACTCATGATTACAGGGCGTTCGCCTTCTGGAGTGTCATTCATGTACAGTTCCATTCTGAGGCTGTTTGATTGATTCTTATCTATTTTCTGTCAATCCCTCCAAAAACAAGGTCAGCCAAACGCAATGAGTTCAAACGAGCAAAGATCATGAGGATCAACAGTCAAGCATTGCTCAAAAAAAGTAATAATTTCGGTGCCCCGGGACTGTTTCATCTTCGACAAGGAGGGGACCTTGATGACATGAATCAGAAAGCAGGTTGACAATTTTCTGTACGCAAAGCAGCTCACAGGTCCACGTCTTCCCAGACAAATATTCGCGGAAAACAAACTCAGTGGATGAAGTGTGGAGACCAGACGGAGCTGCAGATATTTTCGACATTTATAAAGTTTACTTGCACACCAATAGTCAACACATTGATTCTGCAAGCAGAACTAATCATTCAAACATCCGAAGCGTCTCGTTACAATCGAGAGGACAGTTTGTCACAGATGCTCGTACAAATCAGCATACACTCGTGTTTTTTTGACTCGAACACACAAGTACGATAGCTACGACTTTATTTGTTGAGAGATGGATGTCCATGGTGCACGCACACCACGCACGCACATTCTCTTTGGACGACAGCCGGTGTGCACAGCCCCACCGTACTCCAAAGGATGATTCAAATATTGTTGATATCTTGTCACGACATACGAGGTTGAGTCAACAAATTCGTGGATTACCATGGTTGGTACTTCGGAAGACTGTTGCGTCAGACTTGCTTTGTTTACCTGCACTCAACACAGTTATTATGCAATGACCAACACAGACAATGACTCGGTCTTTGCAGTCCATAGTCTGCGAGTGCACGGTGCTGACCACTCTGAGTGCAGACAGAGCAGTTCCAACCATGATAATCCACGAATTTGTTGACTCAATCTCGTATCTCTCGACGACAGAAAGGGTTCACGGGATCCAAGTCAAAGACCCCGCAGGAGAAAAGATTTTCCCTTGGTTTGTTTTGTTCATGCTGCTGCTTTTGTGGGAATTTGTATTGTTCACGGTTCCGGTCTCTGGCGATCAGGAATTGGATTCTGGATCCGTTGGAGTCCGGCTCTTTGTTGTCCGCTTCACTGGGAGGCCGTTGCATTGATGTTCATCCAACCTGGACCATAACGTGCCAGGCGCGCACTCAACGACATCCAACGTACGAGCTCAAAGATACCGATCTAGTTTGACAGCGACAACAAAACAACAACGATGACCAAAACGATGACCACAGCAATTCCTGCCAAAGTCAAATAGAGTCCAATTTTACTGTTTTTTCTGCCGCTCTCCTTCTTTCCAGCACCGAAGTCAAATTCGGCGATCGTATTGAACACGAGTCCAAGCACTCCGAAGAAAAGGTTCCCGCAGGCGCAGCACGAGATGCCGGCGAGCACGAGGAAGAGGATGTTGCGCCGCCGGAGGGTCTTGAGTTCGGGGTCGTCGAGCGGCACGATGAGGGAGGCAGCCGGGTTGTCGGAGCCCGGGGCCGGCTGGTCCGTTATCACCTGAAATTCACGAGGGATTAGCAGTGAAGAATTGGAAGACATCATTTTGGATAACCAGAACGAGATGTCTATAGAGTCTATCTACATGTTGAGTGCTTTTCGTTCTGCCTTCATCTTCAGTGTTCAAAGAAGACGCTTGGAACAAACTGACGTGCAGGTCTACGGAAGGAAACACGACCCACCCAGGTGTGACCGAAACAATCGCATAAAAAGGCTTCTGCAGTCGATGCTAAAGGCTGCAGACAGTTCACATCATTCACAGATTTCCAACAAGCATGGATGCAGCTTATGAATTGCCAGAGTCGATCTCATGCAGTGAGCACACGAACCAAAATTCAGCACCAGGCCTGACGCTCAATGCGAAGCAACCAAGGAGAAAATGAATCGTCTTTTTATCCGTTTCAGTGCAAAATGATAGTTTTGCCTCTGTCAGAATTTGAGTCTATGAACATCAGGTTTTGTTCTTGCTTCAGAAGATCTATCCAGATCAGTGGAGCCTTCTGAGACGGAATCCCTTCACACATCCACATGCATGATGAAACGTCCACTGCATGCTCAATGCATGGGCCTGACTCTCAAACTTGTTCACCCGATTCATAGAGGTCAAGTCGACTCTAGATTCTATATAGATCTAGATTCTACCCACCGTCGTGACAACTTCGAAAAGAACCAGCAGAGAAGACAGATGCGCAAAAAGTCAGCATGCATGAAAATGACACAATCAGAAACACGGCATTCAGTTTTCCGCCATCGGAAGCTGACAGCCTCGTTGACAACGTTTGATGCAACGTCAAAATTGCATTTGTGACGCAACTTTCAAACGTCAGTCCCCCCGAATGTGGCAACGCACCGTCGCTGTGGGGATGGCGTAGTGCGCTGCAGACGGAGGCGGGCTGCGCTGCACGGGGTATGGACTCGGGTGCTGGTGCGTCGCTGCACCTCCGCCAGCCGACAGGTTGGGATAGAGCGCGGGGTTCCCTGGTGAAGAAACAGCTGAGCTGTGGGGCCGCGATCTCGGTGAGTCGGAACCTGGTGAAAGGAGAATGAAAGAAACTTTGTTCACAACAGTGATGTGTGTTTTTATGGAGAGGAGAGTGGAGAGGAGAGGCTGCCTCATTTGCATACCGTGGGAATGGACGTGCCACACGTCCTACAAAAACAGCTTGCACGTCCTGCCAAAATGGTATGCACATCCTACCAAAGTCAATGGGACAACCCAATGTAATTTTGGTAGGATGTGCAGCACATCTTATCAATTTTAACAGCTGGCACATCCTACAGAAAAAAGAGATAGCCATGTGCTTGTGTTGTTTAGCCATGTACTTTTGTTGACATAGCCATGTGCTTTTGTTATCTTGTCAACTTTTGTTGACTTTGGTTGGATGTGTACATCATTTTGGTAGGATGTGCAGATCCTACCAAAATTACATTGGGTTGTCCCATTGACTTTGGTAGAATGTGCATACCATTTTGGTAGGACATGCGAGCTGTTTTCGTAGGACGTGCAGCACATCCATTCCTGCCAAATATGCAGATTAAGCCCCGCCCATCTCTCCCTTCTCCTCTTCACTCTCCTCTCGTATAATTCCACCTCACAACAGTGAGTCCAAAGAGCTTCTTTGTGCAGTAGATCTAGATCTACTCATAGATCTACTTTTCTTGACACGACTTCGGGACTTGTCGACCAACACAAGCGAAAATTTCGAGAGACTGCAGGCAACGAATTGGTCAAGTTTCCTGTTGATAGAGGGGACCGTCCAACGCAATCAATTCATCCAACACAATTTATGAGAACTCAGTTTGCAAATGAATTTTTCTGTTTCAAACGAAATAGTCCAGAGTCTTGTGGATCAGATTCTAATTGGAAAACAGAGTTTGGATGACACGAAAATCTGAGGGTGCGCATGAGATGTTTCTTGAGTCCAGATGGACTCGAGATGGACTCGTTCCTTGTCCGATGCAGCAATTACATTGGATTATGGCCTCACCATTTTTGTGGATGTGCAGTTTGATTTCCACTTCAGACGAGTCTGTGGAGCGACTCATGTTTCTTCCTGTCAATATTCAGTGCAGAAGAGCTTCTGGAGTGCGGTACGAAAACCTGAAAGAAAAACATCTCAGTTGAACAATTTCTCACATTGATGTCAGTTTGAGCAAACAACAGATCTCTTCATCCGCACATTTCCATGATCAAGTTTTCTACACTCGCAATTTGCTGGGGAGAAAGGACCAAGTGATTGCGGAAATGAGACTGGACCAAGTGGGTAGAAATAACGTTTCAGTTCACTTTTATGTCCTCAGAGAGAAACACGAATGTCAAGAAACCAATACTGACCAAAGTTAGGGCGAAAACTGTATTTGAAAAGTTTGAAAAAAGAGTCCTGCAGGAGCGCAGAAGAAAGACACACGATCGTCTCTTGTGAACATCAAAAGGCGTGGACTTCGGGAGATATCGGAAACGACGGCAAATTTATGGGTTCCCCTTGGCAAAGTTTCTCAATAGCAAATCATTCAAGCCTCCGTCATGATGAGAGGCTTCTTTCACGTTCAGTGTGGCTGCGAGTCAAGTACATGTTGAGAACAACGAATCCATTTTTGATTTCTTGCGCTTTTCGCGCAGACCTGCGAAGCTGGCGTTCTTCGAATGTTGCTTCTGTCCATAGCAGATCTACTCAGCTTTCCTCAAGCCTAAAATCCTGAGGCAGCCGTGGAGACCAGACTCGTTGCAGGTCTGGGAAGAATGCAAGAAACCGTTCGCCAAGGACTTCATTGTCTGAATGTTGGCAGAATCAACGTGTGCGAAGATCTGCACATCAAAGGTCAGGTTTCATCGTTGGAAGTTTCCGAGACTCCGCGGGACCTCTTGCGGGTTGTCATGGTGCGAAGACTGGTCTGTGCCTTTCTCCAAGACGCCTTTGGTTTCAAACTTGAAAGAAGCTTGAGCAGAGGAAATATTTCACAAAGCCGTAGCTTTCATGCCCGACGAGAATCACGACACTTTTGGAAGCTTTTGGTCTTCTGACAAGTCTTGACAGATGGGCGAATTTAGGAACAGAATAAATTGAGTGTTTGCAGTGGCAGAGTGTTGCTCAGGATTTATCGCATGAACGCTCGTTTTTTGACAGATAATTGAGAGAATGTTGTTTCGATTGTGTTCGCTCAACACGTGGAGTTTTCCCAAGTGAATGGTTGCACGCGAGCTATGGCTGAGAACCGGTGTAAATTCGTTGGTTTGTCATTCTTGCGCGGCCACAACCTGATCGTACGAACCCCACTTCGGATACGTCGTGTATCAGCAGATAAACTGTTTCTAACGGACACGAATGAGCATTGAGGTTTTCTATTTTCTCAAGCCCTTCCGAAAAAGAAAGCTTTTATTATCGCGGATTGAATGAGAAATCGAGCAAAAGAGAACTGACCGTCGTGTGATACTCGAGTTGGTTTGTCCTGCTGTTCTGTTCCAGGTTGCAGGCCAAAACAGGTTGGAATACAACAGGCGCTTTGTGAGTTGTCTGTGCCTTCTCCGTTGCAGATAATTCACAGTGTCTTGGGTCTGTCCCGGACTTTTTCGAAAGAAAGCTTTTTCCACGACAAAGTGCACTTGGGTTCGACAAGTTATTGTTGTTGAGCCTCTGGTTCAGGCAAACAGCTTGGGTCGATACGACCTCCTGAAGAACGTTTGCACTCCAGTGAGTCCACAAGCTTCAATTTCCGACTGTCGTCATTCTTCGGGGTGTCTTCCCTCGTTGCAACTGATTCAGGCTGAATTAAGGAACTCCTCACTGACACTAATCTCCTTTGAAGCAACCACGCATCGATGAAGCAGCTCATCAACAGTCAATCAAAGTTCTGTCGAGACACTTCACGAACAGACCATTGTTCACCATGGGAAAATTTCCACCCAAAATGGATTTTTCACCTGGGCCTGGTTGGCACATTCACAGTTCTGTCTACAAGTCTTCACGATGGTAAAGGCGTTTTTGTCGTCTGCTATCTTGAGGTGTCTCGAGCGTCCCATTGACTGAGCCCAACAATGAAGAGGGATCTTTCAGCGCAAAACTGCCATACAGGAGCACTTTGCACAGCGCCATGTCGATTGTTGACTGGCTGGTGCGCCAGCAAGACTCTCACTTTGTTTCTGAGGGACGGGCAGATGGTCCGCACGGCGCCCATTACTGAGTGACTCCATTCAAATTACGGAAGCGACCTCCACCTCTGAGTCGTAGTCGCTCGCAGAGACTCCATCAGACCTCCGGTCTTGTGTTGAACTTGACAAGGCTCTCGTCTACTTGGGAAATGGTTGGACTTTTTTGGGTCACATCAATGGAGATGGCTTGTGAAGCTGGTCGGGTGATGTTGCGTCGCGCCTTGCGCCTTTTCTTGGCGAATAGGACCCTTATGACCATTTTCAGATGGAGGCCGTGACCAGTAATCTTCACGACCAATCAGCACCACTGGGCGCGCCTGCTGGTCTGGTTGTGGTCAAACGACCAAAGGGATGAACCACATCGCTCCACACGGATACGATCTTTGCTTGAGAGGAAGTTCCATTGGACAAGCTATTGTTCTGGGAAAACATGACATCCTGGAAATGGAATTGTGTTTGGTTTCTTGCGTGAGAATTGCCACGATGCGAACTGAACAACTGACATGCCGTCTTGCAGTTACAAGCTGCAGGCAGCGGATTCGAAAAAGCCTCCGAGTGCAGCTTCCACTTGTGGGGCCTCTCTCTTAGCTATCACAGACTGATCGCGTTTCAACAAACTGGAAAGCTGAAATTTAGTGAGATAGGGTGGATGTCTCTGCCGATACAGCTGTGCCTGAAGACGAGTGTGCGTCACTGCCACTTTTCCCTGGCCCAGTGCGGAAATGTAGCTGTGCTCTGCATCAGAATTCGTCATGGATTTTGTGCCTCGTAAAATGTCACGCTTAAATCAAGGAAGAAAGACTTGTCGAATGTTTTATTGCTCTGTGATTCCTGAGAGCCTGCTTGCAAAATTCAGACAAATGAGTTGTGCCTTCTTTGAATCCAGGTTGGACTTTAAGGTGAAGAATTCTCTCAAATTCTCTGGCAGCAAAGGGCTGGCTCTGTTGGTGCTCGAAAGTGACGCTTTTGGTACATGTTCCTTTTGATCTTGTTTCAGTTCGAGAGAATTGCAATGCCTCTCTCCTTTTGTGACAGTGTGGCATTGTCCTCATCATTTGTTTCCCACTTCTGCAAGCGTTGTCTGAACAAGTTTCAAAGCCATCTCATTCTGACTAAAATGCGTTGCGACTCTCTTGGTGATAAACAACATTTGCGACGCTTTTGCCTCCGACAAATCCATCCACTTGTTCTCGCCTTCATCCAAATTCAAATGAGCTGTTCACAGCGGCATAATGGACGTCGGGTGCGAAGTTGTCACAAACTTCTTTGTCACGTCTTTGAACTGCGCCAGGCAACATGCAAACAATGGGTCTGTTGAGGTAGCTAGCGCAGCTCAGTTTCAAAATCTCAGTACATGTACAGCAGCTTGAGTCTTTTGTAGGAGGGTGAGAACCAAACCCATTGAATGATTTTCCTGTGGGTTGTTGTTGTATTTCTCAACTGACACCATGCTCAGGTCATCTAAGCGTCCTCATGCAGCATTGAAGGAGCTATCTCCCTCATCTGCTTCTCATGAGGCAGAACAATTTGTTCAGAGAAAAGGGGAATACTCCTTTTGGTCACACTGAAGGCAGATTCCTCGCAGGATGAAATCCTCCGTCCAAAAGAGCCCATCTCCCGACACATTTTTGAAGGGCCAATCCGAAGGAGGTCTCCGAGACAGGAACCATCTGATTCAAAGCAACAAGTTCACACCGCCCCTCCCGAACTAACCTTTCCCACGTGTCAAAGTGAGCCACCGAACATGTCAAAATCACAGTGTGGGGTTGCGTCACCTCAGACGCACAGTTAGGCCCAGGTCGCGTCGTGCTGCCAATTCTGTCTCGAGGAGTGGGGTGACCCGAACGAACGTTGTTTCCTTTCTTTTTTGAACCTTTCCCCTTGTTGCTCCACGAACGATGAGCTCTCACGCTACCTCCCACACTCCTATTAATCCATCGACGTGGCCTTTCCAGTTCACACTGCAACTCAGTGAACCTCAAAGGACAGAAGAAACCACGTCTTGCCTTTCTGTGTAGTTTGTCTGAAGACTGTGAGTGACAAACTACAAATACGAAAGTAACAAGTTCACACACAGCAGATGGGGGAAACTCTGTGCGCTGCAAGTCCTTCTGGTGAGTGCAATTTCCATTAGCACCATGCGGTGGCGCAGTTCCCACATCTTCGCACGAATTTCCTTTTCACTTGAGTTTGCGACAGGTTTCGCTGCGCTGAAGTTGACAAAGTCTTGAGTTCTTCCCTTATACTCGTATGCTGAAAATCTCACCGTCTATGGAAACGTGCAATCCGTTAGATTTCGGGATCGGCCACAAATTCCATCTTTGGGACAAACGCTTGAACCTTGGGCCTCTACAATTCACGACTCGGGGGTGATTTGCGCAAAAAGCCAGCCTAATGAACTGCTAGTGGCTCAGTTTAGGATGGCCAGAGTTTCGGAGAAGGGCCGTCCATCTTCAGTGCCAATAAATCAGGACAACATAAGAGGCAGGACATAAACTTGTGTCTTGTCGAGGAGGGCTGCTCAGCTCAGAACAGTCCAAACGACCTTTCACTGGCACACCAATCAATCTGCAGACAAGGCCCCGGAGAAACTTTGGAGCAGAAACATGACGTTGCTTTACAGATGAACACCTTGAATGCTTTCTTTTATCGAGAAAAGTCTAAAATTAGCTCCGTGTTGTCCTTTCCTGTTCTGTTCACTTCTGCCTGCGCCTTGGAAACATGATTGACGGTCGTGATTCTCCGTGGACAATTAAAAACCATGAAGAAGAGTTCAAGTCCGTGCACCAAACCAAACTCAAACGGTCCCAAGGGCGATTCAAGAAACAAGTAGCAATGGTCCCCGAACATCACAAAGGTTGTTTTCCAACCTTTCAGTTATTCAGCGAAAACAAAAAAATTGACCTGACGCGACCGCACGATGCCGGTTGCATGAAGATCGTAAAAGATGCGGCATCGAGGTTTGACACACCTTGATTCGAACCACGCCGAAATTGTGAACTGATTTTGATAAAAAGGACTGACAAGGGAAGAGGCAAGAGGACAAAATCATGGTGTCGGAAGTTTGCTGACTTTACCGCTCCGTGCAACATTTGTGCCTCCGAGGGAACGAACTGCATGTGTGTTGGATGGATTTCAAACACACGCGGTGCAACAACACTTCGCAAGCACTGCTCGATGCTCTGGATGTACTCGGTCTGTGTCAAGTACCCACGATGGGGAACTTCCAGCACGAAGCACGGAGGTGTATGTAGGTAATAGCAGTGCACAACACTTGAAGAACGCAACACGCAAGACAACAGTCCCGAGGCGTGCGTTGATGTCTGGCTGTCTTCAGTCAACAGAATTTCATTGGGACTCCAGGAGGGACTTCACTTATCGTCGCACTCAGGATCCATCAACATCAATTCTGTCCGAATTTTGGGGCAAAGGATCCTTTGCAGCTCCTGCTCGAACACACACTCAAAACACACACGCACACACACACGTACACCCGTTGTCTTTTGAGAAATACATTTTTGTGATGATTGAATTGCAGGATCACAGACACTGCCGACCGGTGCACTCGCACACACATGATCATCAAACAGGCTTACCTTGTCAGTATCTGAGAAGGATGTTGCTTCAACGTTGTTCTTTGGCGTCAACTGACTTTGTTCTGGCAGATTTTTGCTTGTTGAACAAAATTCTTGGTCACAACAACCGCAGATTTCTGACACGTTCGAAGGCCCGAGCAGATTTATCCTCGTGAGAATGTTTGTTCACCGGCTTGGAGTCAATGGAAACATTGCATTGTCTTGAAATGCTTCAGTGTGCGTAGGGTAGGTATTCGCACACAATCCAGTGTAAACAAGCACACGAGGAGCAATACCGTCGGATAGCTAAAAAGTAAACATCTGCAGCGCGGCTCCACAGGCAACAATGGCGCAGGCGGATCATTGTGCTCCACCAGAGCTGCACCGAAGCTGTGTTAGTCAGATAACTTTCTTCTCCCTTCTCGCGCATCTGGGAGTCAAGTAAGTTTCAAGTTGGAGAAAAGGGCTGGCTTTTGTTGTTTGCTTTTGGCTTGCCTTGAAAGACGGGGACCCAAATGTGTACTTTGTGTTTGGATGGCAGAAGAAATTTCTGAAGGAATGTGCCTGCAGCCTTTCCAATTGATTTCCACTGGGCGCCTTTGCGTCCGCAGATGACTTCATTGCAGGAACCACTGATCACCGCTCTTACCAAATTGAATTATGCATAAATTGCTCCAATTTTTCACACCTGAAAAAATTAGGTTCAATATCTGCAGATGTCAAAAGTTGGAAGGCAACAGATCCTTCACTGATTTCAGATTGGTGAAGCAAAAATCTCATGAATTTCGTTCTTTATCACCAGACAGTCGTGTTTTCTGCTTGAGCCAACAAATCCCCAGTCGCGCTCCCCACGCTTCTCTTTTGATTCCGCGGGGCCGGTAATGCCAAAGAAACAGAGCTCAGTTGGAAGCACAGCTTTGTGGCATCAAGTGGAGATAGACTGCAATCGGCGTTTCACGTTTCTTGAGAGACTCGCGTTTGGAGGTATTTTCAGATCCTGAAGTTCATCCACGAACTGCACACCGTCAGATTCCGACGTTGTTTTCGTCGAAGACAGGCACTCGGCTTTTGGGAGTCGTCAGAGCTAATCCTAGTTATGTCTGCCCCTTTTCCCTTGAGCTGCAAAACAGCAAATAACGGACCAGACAAAGCCTCTGGCAAATCGCAGGTGCTCACTTCCGAACGGAAAAGGTTTTTCTGTAAAAATTTATTGCAAAATATTTCATCTCTGTAGCGATAGAGTATAGTCTACACACACATGTCTGTATCATGTTTGTCAACTGAAAATCTGGTATTGAACCTAAAATGTGACAGCAAATAAGAGAAAGTAAAAATTTTCGTTTTGCAAACATTCGTTGAATGAAAGAACATGGCAAAGACTGTCATGAAGAACAACAATGAGCAAACCGTTTCTCGATTCTTGATTGATGGTCATGCATCAACTTACAACGAACACAAAGAAACCGAAGAGTCTTTCAAACGCAAGATATAAGGGAAAACAGTATGTACAGAAACCAAAGGAAACTGAAATTGAAATTGCAACCGATAAAGCGTTTCTCTGGAAAAAATACAAATTTTGACGAGAGTATATTTATGTACATCAATACCGGGACACAGCACAAATACAAATGTAGAAAACAGTTGGGACTGTCGGTGCAGCACAAATTCACAGAACGCAAACAAAATTCTGCTTGGTTCACTTGAGTAAACAAAATCTTTGAAACCTCAATCGCACAACAAAAACTTTGACGCTTCAATGTTGAGTTTCAGGAGTTCAAACAAGAACAAGAACGTGTGTATGCAACCTCTGTGCAGCTGGCGTAAAGGTACAAAACGTAAAAAATATGCGCGCATTTGAGCCCAGCTCTTGTAAAATCAAGCACTTGGATTTTGCACACGTTGTAAGTACAAACTTTGCAGCAGGAACCTTTTGTCATAACTTGCAGAAGTTTGCATAAACTCTGGTTTGCTTTCAACGTTTCTCATTTTTCTCTTGGTGACGAATCCAGAAGTCTCCAGCTTTCTGTGGCTCTGGGTCTTTTGCCTCCAGAGCGGCTGACAATGGTTGATTGTCCCCAGTCATGAATCAGAACTGTCAGTTGCAGGAATCATGCAGTCGAACACACATGTGTCGGCCCACTGGCAATGTCAGCTGTGCAAAAACAACCTCCAAGTTTTGGAATGTGTTTCTTGTATGACCCAAAACTTCAATTTATCTGTGTCATGCACGAGAATCGATTTGTGTCCAGAAGCCCTGTGACTGCTCCATGTATGGTTCTTGTCTGCAGCTGAACATTTTGGTAAAATTGGAACACACACGCACACACGCACACACACACACACACACACACATGCTCAATGTGTAAAACAAAGGTATTTACCACCAAAACTTTTGAACAAAAGTGAAAGCCACAACTTGAATAGAATTGTGAACACTATGAATGTACATGTATGTGTGCCTTGAGAGCACAGTGGTGTTTGATAATGATGCCCCACGATGGACATCAAGAACACGGAGAACTTGATTGCACTGGGTTTGGCAACACCCTGCGTGACACATCACACATTGGGTTGAGTATTTCAGTGGAATGTACAGAATAGCCTTTACGCGTACTATCACAGAAACAAAATGTGGTCACAGTACTTTCGTTGTGTGTGTAAGTTTTCTTGTGTTGTTCTGTTCGTGCATGCTTGAACAGCTAGCTTTTTGAGTGTCCGTGTTTCAATTCATTGGTTGTGGCGAGAAGTGCATTCAATATTCAAAACGGACATGGTCACAACCTTGTTCATGCATGTGCACAAGCGCATGCAGTCTGGAGCAAAACTTTCCAAACGACAGTTCGCTTGTTTTGAGATTCAAAATGCGATCGTGCTTTGGAGCTTTCTATCGAGATTCTGTTGACAATTAGGTATCTTCGTTTGACATACAGATACTTTGTGAATCCTATTTTGTTCCACCAAAGTGAAACGAGTGAAACACAGCCACAACATTTTGACAGAGCTTTGCTCTGTTTGGTCTGTGTACGATTTCAAGTGCAAGTTGCATGGGCAAGTTCCCGCCTCAAGCTTTTGTGTCTCCCAGTGCAGCCTTGGTCGGCAGTGGGCCTTCAGCGATCTGAGCGTATTCTCCTTCCTCAGCCTGGCGAGCCTCTGCAATGAGGAAACAGTTCTATCTTTGAACACAAACACTTTTGATTGCACTGAAGCTCTCGTACAACTTGTACATGTCTTCAAGACGTGTTCACATTTCGTGATCAGATCTCACAAAAGTTTTGAGCCGCTGGCATAAACACCGCCCACAACAACAGTTGGAATTCACACAAAATTTTTCGCATTTCAGTTCAGATCATCAACAACAGGTGATGTGACTGACCGGGCGGACCGTTCTCGTTCATCTTGGCATACAGAGGGTTGACGAACTGCGCGCTGTTGTCCTCAGGGTTCACCGTCACCTCGGCTCCTGGTGCCATTCCCTGCAACGGCAATCCATAATAATAACTGCAGGTGAAATTCGGATCGCGCGTAAGAACCCGCATACTCGCATGTTGGGGAAAAACGATCAAAGGAGTGCACCACTTTTGGGGAAAATTTTATAAAGAAGAATGACATTCAATTTCCATGTCAAATTTGGTTTGGTTGTCAACGATATTTTGGTGACAAATGATCCCGACAAAGAAGCCCACAAAAGGCGAGAAGTAACACAAGAAAAGCTTCTTGTTGTTACCTGCTCGTAGACAGCCTGGGCATTCTCTGTGGTGTTTGTGCCAGGACGGAACTCTCCGTGACCAGTCTTCTTCCTTGTCAGTCTCCCACTGAAAATTGAAAAGAAATTGTCAGGTAAAACGGGAATCACGCCTCCACAAAAAGGGATCGGAGATCAGGAAGGGCGAGATTCGTTCCACAAAAATTGCTTGCTTGTGGAGTTGTTCTGACCATCCATGAGATTTGCTGATTTGCGAGTGGCAGCAAATTTCACAGACTCAGATCCGTGGTCAGAAAAGTGTCGAGAGATCGAGAGAGAGAGATCGAGAGAGATCGAGAGAGATCGAGAGAGATCGAGAGAGATCGAGAGAGATCGAGAGAGAGATCGAGAGATCGAGAGAGATCGAGAGAGATTGAGAGAGAGATCAAGAGAGAGAGATCGAGAGAGAGATCAAGAGAGAGATCAAGAGAGAGATCAAGAGAGAGATCGAGAGAGAGAGATTGAGAGAGAGATAGAGAGAGAGAGAGAGATAGAGAGAGAGATAGAGAGAGAGAGAGATAGAGATCGAGATAGAGAGAGAGATAGAGATCGAGATAGAGATAGAGAGAGAGATCGAGAGAGATAGAGATAGAGATAGAGATAGAGATCGAGAGAGATAGAGATAGAGATCGATAGAGATCGATAGAGAGAGAGAGAGAGAGAGAGAGAGAGAGAGAGAGATCAAGAGAGAGAGAGAGAGAGAGAGAGAGAAAAAACAACACCAACACCACACCAATGACAAGATCAAGCGTGAGATCAAACTCGGGATGGAGCACTCTTTGGGATTGCTCACCTTCGGTACAGGTAGACGACGACGATTATGATGCCCAACAGCAGGAAAAATATGATGCATATCACAACCACAGTGATCACGATCGGTTTCGAATCGTTGGCTGCAAAAGAAATGAAAATCTCTTCAAGTGAATGTTTGGGAGGAAGTGTGCACGTTTCTGCATGCATATGTGTGTGTGTGTGTGTGTGTGTGTGTGTGTGTGTGTGTGTGTGTGTGTGTGTGTGTGTTCGACAGGGAAGGTACAGGCTGGAAACCGACCATTTTCCGTTCTTGCTGATTTCAGGTCATTTGAACCACACAAACCCATCGAGTACACTTGAAACGTAGTGTGGCGAAATACAATCAGAAACGACGATAGCTCACATTTTTTCGTCTTGCCAGGCTTTGAGCCACCGACGGTGGGTTCGGTGACGGGGCGCATGGGACCCGTCCCGCCGTGTGGACCGCCTCCCGAAGGCAGCTCCACCTCACACCTTTTGCCCGCAAAACCTGCAACATAGGTGGCATCCAGCGGAGTCCATACAGTGACGTGAGTGCAGAGATCACAAACAAGTGATCTTTCGGGCATGTTGAACATCTTTTTCTTGCCAGACACTTTGAATTACACTTGACTATTCAGGAACCTGTTTTAGGAATTCTGTTGGTCACTATTTTTCTGATGTGTGCACCCACCTTCAGGACAGAGACAGAGTGGCTGATCGCTCCTGCGGTCTCTCACGCACGACCCGAAGTTCTGACAACCGCATTGGTTCGGGTATGGCTGTCCAGCCTCAACAGCTGCAGAAGGAGAGAGATTTTTTGGTGTGTTGAACAAGAGAGGAACATCTCGCTCTTTTTGGTCGACGAGCGTGGAACCGCAAAACTTGGCAAATTTTCCTCAACCATTTTTCTTGAAAAGGGTTCCAAAGCCAACAATTTGAGGTACCTCTCGGGTTCTCTTCGCATTTTTCATTCATTCGGTTTCTTCCAAGAGTCACAATGAGAGACTCAGCATTCACGGGTACATTTTGAACGATCTCAAAGGTTGACCTTGAAAGGATGGTTTTGTCCACTTGTCTTGCCCCACAGCGCAATTGAATGGTTCACATGAGGAGGACCGTGTGTGCGTGACGAAAACGACGGCGCTACTCACGGACTCTGCAGTTGGTGTCGCTGCCCGGGTTGAGGAAGTCGACACCGTCGGGGCAGGCGCAGCGAGCGGCCGGAGTCCACTCGTCGGGGCCGGGAACCAGCAGACACAGCGGGAAGCAGCGAGAGCGCGACGCGTCGCACGGGTTCGGGACTGAGAGGTAGAAGACAAAAACACTGATGATGGATGTAGAACTAGATTCTCAGACACACTTGATACACTGACAGAAGTTTGTTCTTGTCAGAAAGAATATCGCTTCACACTTGGGTGTGAAGGAACGGAGGTATTGGAGTGCTTGGGAGCAGGGACAGATACTGACTGGAGGTGTTGTAGCGCTGGCGGTGGTACATCTTGACGTCTTTGACACCGAACAGGTTGGTCTGGCGGGTCGTGTTGACGCCGCGTCCGAACTTGTCCTGGCGGCGCAGTTCGGGGCTCTGCAGCGACACCCAGTACACCGAGTCGCCGTACACATCCAGACTGAACGGGTTATTCATGCCTGAAATTGTGAAAGCAAGGTTGCTCAACTTGTTGTTTCTGCAATGGAACTAACATGCTTTTCGATTGCAGTTGGGCTCGTGTTCTGCAAGATACCCCGATGGTGCCAGTTTGTCTCTTTCAAGACAGGACTCTGAAAAGGTCCAAGCGTCCACCGGCTTGCGCACCGACGCACTGACCTTTGCGGATGATCATCTTCATGCCGCTGCCATCCCAGTTGGACATGAAGATGGCGTTGCGCTTCATGTCGCACCAGTACAGCCTCCCGTACGCCCAGTAGTCGATCGCCAGGCCTGTCAGATCAAACACCGTCCAGAATATGTCAAGCAAACCAAAAAGCTGCTTTGTATTCGGCAGGCCATTGCGAGTAGTTTTGTATCCTGTTGATCCGTGTCTGTTGCAAGAAGTTGCGCGTGCATTCTTCCGCCATGGAATGAAGCATTCACGGCAGAATCCGTGAGGTAGAACCTCAGTTTCTCATGAGTATTGATTTAAATTAGTCAGCTTGGGCACCTGGATTTTTCCCTGTTGCATGCTGCACGCTAAAGGATAAAGACGTGTGCAAATGTCACAGCGATCCACAGAACTCAGGTCAGAGACCAAGAAGAAAACTAACCGGTTGGCTCCTGTGTCTCCTGGGACAACACAACCACCTTGACGTTGCTTCCGTCCATCCAACTACGCTCAATCTTCTTCGTCTCAACATCCACCCAGTACAGCAAACTGAAGGAGGATCAGATTTCCTGGTCAGGTCCTCCGAAGAGCTGTTGGTGTCTACAAATCTGCACTCTGCGTGCACACTGTGTCCCACAATGCAGCTTGCACTGTTTCATAAACTGTTGTCATTGTTGTTGTTACAGTGATTCTCGGTCATCAACTTGGCACTAGTCACATAACCAGCCCAAATAACAGATCCGCTTTGGAAGCAAAACGATGGCAGGTCGACGACCGTGCTAACATCAGAAGGACGAACTTACCCTCTGGCGGGGTTGACGGCAAGGGATGTCGCCTTCATCTTGCGGCCTTGCAGAGAAATGATGGTTTTGACGTAGGTGCCATTTTCGGTCGCCACCTTGATGTTGCCTTGTTTCACATCCGACCAGTACACGTTCCTGTTGAGAGAAACCTCCATTATAAGCTGTACTCTTTCGGAAATGACACTGCGAGTAAACGTAAGCTTCCGCGCAAGGGTACACACGCAGCCACGACACAACTCTGCGTGCACTGAGATGACCATTCTCCTTTCTGCAGCTTCCTACATGGTTTGGGTATCTTCTTTGGTCCAAGACAGGTAACACGCAGTTTGTCCCTGACTCTTGGTTCGAATTGCGACGTTGAGCTTTCCACGCGAAATCCTCTCGGAAACACTGACCTTGCGACCCAGTCGAACGCGATTCCGTCCGGTTCAGACGGCTCGTTGCCCCCGAGGCCCATGTCGAGCTTCAGGTCCTGCGGATCGACCTGGAAAGTGCCCTCCTGAGGGATCGTCGCCCTGCAGTAGGTATCAGGAAAAGGCTGAAACCACGTGCAGTTGTGACTTGTGACAAAAGCAAGCACAAATTCCGAAGACTGTCGACACCGACCTGTAGATCCTGGCCTCTGCGCTGTCCGTCCAGTAAATGAGTCCGCGAGTTGTGTCCACGTCGAGGGACTTGATGCGGACTCCTGCGTTGACGACCTCAGCGTAGATGATGGGGCGCTCGTTGGTCGCGGGGATGTACTGCTTGATGGAACGGTCAATTGCCAGCATCAGCGTGTCCCGTCCTCCTGTGCAAGCACGTGTGCGTGAAAATGTGGTTTTGAGGCAATGAGACCAATTCAGCAGGGTCATGGTCTGGCATGCAGACTGACACCAGACAGACGTGGGATTGTCTTTGGAGTCAAAATGTGGCCACAATAGGAATAATGAACCGCAAGGAAACCAACATGAAGGAAACAATACAAAAACGACCTGCACCCGATCACGATTTGACAGACTGAATCAGGAACGAACCTTTGGTCGTGGAGCAGATGACGTGCTGTCCGTTGCCAAACCCGCTTTTGGCGAACCCATCCCAGCATTGACAGACGTATCCATCGAACAGTGAGGACGCGTTGAGCACCGCCTTCAGGTTGAAGCACTCCTGCGTGCAGTTGTGGCCGAACGCAGCACACTCGTTGATGTCTGAAGTTGCCATGGTTTCAATTTAAAACTCGGAACATGCCCAATCTCAGACCAATCACGGGGGAAGAAAACTGTGTTGCGTCTGCCGCTTTCAGCAGACTGGTCAACCCACCGATGCAAGCAGTGGCGTTGTTGGGGTCGGACTGGTATCCAGGGAAGCAACTGCAGTAGTGTCCCCCGCTCGCCAGGTCGGTGCACTTGTGTTGGCAGCGTGCATCTGGCGAGCTGCAGGCTATGGCGCGGTCCTTGACTGCAAACGAAAACGAAAAGTTTTTGATGGTCGCGTAGCCGGCCATCTAGGTGCCGCTGACGGCTTAAAAACCCTTAGCATTCATGTGTGCGTCTGTCCACACTTTGGAATGTAACCTCCCACCAGAAG
>JAAUXT010023722.1_pt1 | contig 27536 bp, 31 predicted proteins | sample 7278171 | NCBI WGS metagenome assembly JAAUXT01 (sample SAMN14350112, study PRJNA611818) | marine sediment metagenome | isolation source: surface marine sediment (1.8m) | place: French Polynesia: Moorea | collected 2018-08
ACATCGTGTCCCCATCCCACCCCTGACCCTGCACCCTGCCATCACCCCATGTCACGTCTCCGTCCCACCCCCCAGCGGCCTGCCCCAACTCCACCCACTCCCCCTCCCCCAACGCCCACCCTTTGTCACCAACTGCCACCCCCACACACACATGTTCTCCCCACCATAGTCTACCCCCACCCCCACCCCCACCCTCCACACACAGCTCGAAGGCCCACCGCTAAAATTCCTGCTTGTGCACCCAACGATCCAGGCGTCCCAAAACACACCGCCGTCCGACCCAAAACAACGCACAGTCACCTGGCCTTGAGTACCTCTGTGTTATCGCCGGATACATGGAGGCCCAATAAAGGAAACATTACAGGACCAGATGACGACAATCAATCACTGGACGCTGCATCCAACCAGCGTCCGCGACGTCAAGGCGGAACCATGGCAACCAAAACAGCGTTGTTACGGTAAAACCAACAGACGGATTTTTTACAGTGTATCTCTCGAGGAGTAATTGATCTTTAACGCTGTTTGCGCAACAATTATGAAAGCGGAATTTATTAGAGTTTCCAAGGTAACTCAAAAGCGTGGACGTTTCTCACTCACATTGTTGCAATTCTTGGGAGAGAAGCCAGGTCCCAGAAGTGGAATACTGGGGTGGATCCGGGAATGTGGTGAAGGGGGGGGGGCAAACTTAAGTTCCAAATCTTCACTTTGTAAAGTTCAAAACAGACAAGAGGACACTTGACCTTCACGCATTGTCCTCAATTGTGCGAGATCCGAACAAAAACTGACGCAAAGATGGTTTGGAATTGAATTTTGTGTCTTTGCAAGGATTTGCACAAAATCCGGAGAAAAACTTCCAGCACAAAAGTTTCCGTAAATATGGGTGTAACTGTTTACGTGTCTGGGGAGCAGGGCCCCTCAAGGTCCCTGGATCGACCCAGGAAGGTTTTGACCTGAGAAAAATAAATTCCTGGATTCGTCCCTGCACTGCGCTGGACGCGTCCCGGGTTGCGTTCATGTGAACGCAGACCTGACGCAGGCCCCACTGACCAGTCCTGCAGGGCTACAGGCACACCCAGCGCTTTCAAGGTCACAGCGTCCCGTACAGGCAGGCGACCGATGGCACGTGATATCGATGGTCGCACGCAACCCGAACTCGCACTTGTTACTCGTTTGAAGATTTTTTCTCTTTCTGCAGATTTTGACGCCATGGCGGCTGCAACATTCAGAGTTCCTCCTTCCGGCGGGGAGTGTGTCTTCACCAAACAACTTGTGCACAGTGCGCCGCCAGTGGTCCACCTAAACAATTCGTCAGTACCCCGTGTGAAGTCAGTTTGTGCTCTGTGGGTACTCCGTCAGTACTTCATCCGTGCTCACAGAAAACTCAGTCAGTTCCCAGCCAACTTTCAGTCACGAAGTCTGCGCGGCGCCTCGTCCATTGTCAGTACTCCGCCGATACCCAGACACTATACTTCTGCAGTCGTGAGCAGTACTCCGTCAGCACTCAGTCTGTGCTCAGTACTCAGTCAGAACTCAGTCAGTACTCAGGCAGCACTCCGTTGGTCAGTCGTCAGTACTCAGTGAGTACCCAGTACACCGCAGTTTTGCTGTAGAAGGCGAATGCCTCATGCAGCCAGTCCGCACTGTGGTCAAAACCAAAAACTCACTTGAGTACTGAGCCAGTACTCAGTGAGTACTCAGTACACGGTGGTTTTGCTGGAGAAAATGAGCGCCTTCTGACTGCTCCTCCCGGGCTCGTCCGAACTCTGCGTGTTGTTACTGTTCACGTTTCCACGGATACAACTCACGTTGCCAGGCAACGAGTCCTGACCACGCCCCACGTCAGTGCTCATCGAGTTGATGACGTAAGGGTTCAGGGACGCTGTCCCCAGGCGTCTCTGACGGGTTCTCGCTGGCGCCACTGGCGTCCCTCTGCATAGCAACAGCGCCTTCAGCGTAGCAACGAAGTGTTTGTGGAAGATACAATAGGAGATGAAGTTGGAGGCGAAGGCGATGAACTCGAGCATGTTCACGACCATGATGAGGATGTAGAAATCATCCTCGTTCACACTGTCTTCCCCGAACATCTCCTTGTAGATCTGGGAGTTGGCGAACGGCTCGGCGATGTTACAGAGGACGAAGACGGTGGAGATGGAGAGCAGCATGACGGTGAGACGTCCCTGCGTCTCCTGACGGCGCGCCGCCATCCGCTCCGGCATGACGGCGATGGCGCTGATGCGCCGCGTCTTCGTCCGCGTCGTCTTGATCAAAATGGCGTTGCAGATGGTTACTATGACGATGGGGATGAGTTTCGCCAGGAACATCCGTATCCACGCGTACACTTCGTATCCAACGCTCTCAGCGAAGTCTGAGCGCGTCAAAGTGCTGTCGGAGACGGAGATGCCTTGGTAGTAGAAATAGTAAGGGAAACTCAGGGCGAACGCTGATAGGTAGATGAAGACGAGGCCGGCCTTGGCGGTCCTGGAGCGGAAGAGGGCGTGGCTGCGCGTGCGCACGCGGTTGACGCTGACGTAGACGCAGCGCTCGAGGGAGACGGCGAGCGTGATCCAGACGCTGGATGTGCCGAACGTGTTGGTGATGGGCAGGAAGACGAACTTGTCGTACCAGCTCCGGAAGTACTCCTGACGTCACCGGAAACGGAAATAGAGGTAAGCCAATAACGTACGGCTTGATATGCAGACACGTAGGGCGAGAACGTAAAAAATGTTCATGTATTGTTTTGCAGTACTGCATGACAGACACATGCAGGACGTGTGTCATTCCTCCTGCGTGCGTTGCACGTGAGACAGATACTTGTGCGTGCGTGCGTGCGTGCGTGCGTGCGTGCGTGTGTGTGTGTGCGTGCGTGCGTTTCATATGGTACGGAATGCGTGTGTGTTTGGTATGCGTGCGGTCACCTCGTTCGTGATGCATTTTCGTGCGTCTGGGTGAGGTGTGCATAACGTCACGTGTGGTTCGGAATGTGTGCGTGTGTGTGAGGTGTGCGTGCAGCCCACCTGGTTCGGGTTCTCGGACGTGTAGCAGCGCATGAAGCCGATCGGGAGCGACACGAGCGACGCGACCAGGTCAGCGACGGCGAGGCCACGTAGGTACGTGAGCGTAGACGCGCCGAGCCGCGTCTGGAACGTGCGTCTGGGGGAGAGAGAGACGTGTGCGTGTGTGTGTGTGCCTGTAGTGTGTGTGCGGGGTGGTGTGCGTGCGGGGCGGTGTGCGTGCACGTGCGTGTGTGGATATGTGTGCGTGCAAGTGTGTGTGTGTGTTGTGCGTGCATTAATGGGGTGCTTCTGAGTGTGTGTGTATGTGTGTATGTGTGTGTGTGTGGACATGTGTGTACATACGTCAAAATCGACACCGAAGCTCCCGGGAATGATGAGCATGTGTGGAGGTATGCGTGCGTGGAATTGTGCGTGTGTGCGTGCGTGTGTGGAGGTATGCGTGCGTACCTGGAGAAGACGAGCAGCACCAACACGTCAAAATCGACACCGAAGCTCCAGGGGATTACGAGCATGTGTGGAGGTATGCGTGCGTGGAGATGTGCGTGTGTGCGTGCGTGTGTGGAGGTATGCGTGCGCACCTGGAGAAGACGAGCAGCACGAGCACGTTGAAGACGACTCCGAAGCTGCAGATCCCGGGGATGATGAACATGTAGCCGATGTACTCAGCCTCAGTTCGGCAGTTACAGCGCTCCGAGGACGTGCAGTTCTCCATGTGGGCTGGGCAGGGCAGGTGGGCGGGGCTGGGTAGGGTGGGCGAAGGTTGGGCGATGTGTGGTTTGGGTACAGATGATGTGTTCAGCCTCCGTCCGACTGTTACACCGCTCCCACGCCGTGCTGGCCGTAGGTAGGCGGACGGCACTGGGTGAGTGGTGGGCGGGGTGGATGGATGGGTGAATGTTGGGGACGGAGTGGGTTCAGACCATGTATTCAGACTCAATACAGCGGAAACTGCGCTCCAACGCCGTGCAATTCTTCATAGGTGTGGGCTTTTAGGGGGGGGGGGTTGCGTGGAGCAAGTGAGCGAAAGTAGGTGGGTGGGGTGGGTGGTGCAGGTCTGCCTCAGTGTGGCAGTTACACCACCCGACGCCACTCAGTTCTCAGTGTGGGTGAGGGTGGGAGGGGCTGGGCGAGGTTTAGAGCAGGGGTGGGTCGGTGTGTGACGTTAGCGAGGTGAGTTCAATCGATGTGCTCAGCATCAGCACTGCGACGGGGCACAGTCCTCCATGTGGGCGAGGCTGGGCGAGGCTGGACGAGGCTGGGCGAGGCTGGGCGGTCTCAGTTCGTGTGCTCTACGGGTGGGCTCGAGCGCTGGGTGGTGGGTGGATGGGTGAGGTTGGGCGGGCTGACCATACTGCTCGGGTGGTCGTCCCTGACACCCGGGTGTGGCGGCTGGACATGGCGTGTTTGGTCCTCCCCATGCCTATTCGAGGGGCGGGTGTGATAATCTTCAGCGTTTCAGGACTGCACTCAGAGCACCACACACCAGTCACCTGAAAAGAGTATTTGCGATGGTTGCATTGACACACAGAATAGCAACGAAAAGGAAGAAGCGTGTCTCACACAGAATGCGTGACACTTTTTGTCATGTTGAGAGGGGCCCACCCCACTGGGTCAGTGATTGAGGTCGAATGGCGCCCAAACATTGGGATGCCCAAGGCAGCATCAACCTGGAAGAAAAAAGAAAATTCTTGCCCCTGCAGCACAGGAAGGGGGTTCAGGGATCAGAGGGGCCATGCCATGCCATGCCCCAACCCCATCCCCCGCCGGAGCCCCCAGGAGTCCCCTGGGAGGTTTGGTCCTCTTGGCCACCTCCTGGATCCACCTCATAGAGCCTCAGCTCTCGATGATCAGATCTCCCCACCATTTACTCAGATCAAGAAAGAACAATTTCAACAGGACACCAGTGCAAACAACACAAGTGTTCTTGTCAAACTAACCTGAAATTCACGCTAAATCCTCGTAAACGTCAATGAAGAAAAAAAAGACTTTCCGTGTCCCTGGATTGCTGGTCTCCCAGGAGCGTGGATCGGCCGCTGCGCACTGCGTCCCGCGCTGTCCCCCAGGAGCAGATTTACAACAGCTGATTGCACCACCAGATTTACAGCTGTTTACGAGGTGGGTCAGGGGCGGATCCAGGGGGACGCCCAGTCTCCACCAGATCCCTCCTGACCCCACCCCCTGCCGGACCCTCCTATTTCTGCTCCAGCTGAATACATCAACAGAGAACCCAGCTGGGGTCGCCCAAGGTGGGTCCAGGACTGACGTCGTGAGAACTGACCTCGGTACGGGAAAGTCCGACCCTCAGAAGCTCAACCTGAGCGGACGAACTTTTCCCGTTGAGGTCAGTGGGCGAACCAGGAAAGGAAGAAATTCAGCAGTCAAGAACATGGGCCAAGCACAGGAATCCAGGTTGGAAACAGATTGAGCTACAGATGAGAGGGATTCAGGATCAGACCAGTGGACAACAAGCGGAACAAGAACACTGACGCAAACTCAGCATTGAAAATCCAAGATCCACCTGCAGGAACAGATCCAGAACACGGATTTTGGGCGGTCGTAGGACCTTTCCCAAGGGCAAAATTCAGAACCGTGAAGCTGGGACAGATACAGGTTCTGGATTCTGTCTCCCTCCATTCCCCTCATCCCTCCAAACTTGAGTCCAAACCCATCCCTGGTCCCTGGATGCGGAGAGCGGATCTGCCTCCCTGATCCCTGGACCCAAGGGTCCGGATCAGCCCCCGCCCCCTGTCCCTCTGTCCCCCTGATCCCTGGACCCAAGGGTCCGGATCAGCCCCCTCCCCCTGTCCCTCTGTCCCCCTGATCCCTGGACCCAAGGGTCCGGATCAGCCCCCGCCCCCTGTGCCTCTGTCCCCCTGCTCTTGCAGGCGTCAGGATCGGATCTCCACACCTCCGGAGGGAGCATGCAGTGAGACCACGGCATTTGTTCCATTGTTCTCTCCAATTGGTGAGATTCAGGTCAAAGGGGAGGATCCAGGGATCCGAACATCCTTCAAACGTTCTGCAGCGGCGGATCTGCCGCACCCTGGGCGTCGATTCTGACTTCGCAACAAAAAAATTCGTGAACAAAAAGTTTTTGAACTCTTGTGCACGGTTCAATTGAGCCCTTTTTCCCAATGGGTGAGGCGGCCCCAAAGCCCCTCCCCCTGGATCCAGCCCTGATCCGTGGATGGTAATTCTGGAATTTATTGGATTCGTCCATTCAGCAATAAATTTGGCCGGTGCTGCGGACGAGAGGCTCGGTAGTCAAGCGCAGGTGCTCGACTCGAGTGCGCATGCTTCTCTCTATTTGTTCAACAGTTTTCTCGGCGGCCAAGGATCACGGGAACAATGTTGTAAACAACAATGGCAGGGCGGCTCCAGTTGTAGAGCACAGGGAGGCTGGCCTTGGGGTTGGTACTGGAGGGTTGAAACCTGAGACTTCTGTGGTGGGGGGTTGGGGTTGGGTGCTGGCCGCCCCCTCCTGAACAGCTCAAGATCCGCGCCTGCAAACTGTGAACAGCATTGGAAGTGGTTTCAGCCTCAGAGTACAAGGGAGGTCTGACTGGCTTGTTTGGGTTGGGGGTCCAAACTCAAATGGGTGGACAACACAGGGCCAGAGCTCGGGCCCTCCTCGCCCCGCCCAGATCCGCAGTTGGGTCTTTGATGAGAACAGACCTGAGTGGTTCTGAAGATCACACGTGTGAAAATGACTTCTGCATGGTGCTGCCTGTCCCATTTGCTCAAGATCACAGTTCACGGAGATCCAATATCAGGGCGGCGGGGGTGACCCTCGAGCCCGGACTCCTCCCCCCCCCCAACACACACACACGGGGGGAAGTCCGATCCTCGGGTGTTCAAAACTCGTTGCGGGGGGGGGGCCAAATTGACAAATTTGGTGGGCACTGCGGCATGTTTCAACTTCAACCTTGAAAATAAATGCACAATAAATTGTTCGGAATCAAGGGGTTTAACAGGCCACTTGCGCCCCACCCCTGGATCTGCCCCTGCTCACTGACCACCAGGATCATCTTCCCCAAAGGGTGTCCGCGGAGATATCACAAGTGCCGTTAGATTTACCCAACCGAACCTCAAACCAGTAACAGGTGATGGCACTTGTGTTCATGTCAACTCAAAGATCATTTGTGAGGCCAGTTTCAAGTTAAATATTTTGTTTCCACGGGTCAGCTGACATGGATGTTCAGGTTCGCGACGCGCAAAGTCGAACACACCCAAGTCGGCGGAATTCTCTGTGACGTCACAACACTTACCTGGGGGAAGCCGCTGCAAGAAGTTCAAGAAAATTTTTCGAAACTCGTTTTATCGTCCAGAATGAGCTGAATTTGGAGCCAGTCGACGCAAGGTGAGGCCAAAAGATTCCCTCCATTTAGTCAGTGAAGGCGGGGTGAATTTCCACGCCCCCCTGCCGGCCCAGATCCAAATTTCTGTCCCGTTTGTGAGGGCGGTGCACACTTGTGAAATGTGGGCGTGATCGCAGACAGAATGATCGTTGAGACTGTGTTTTGAAGTCTTGATCAACATGCTGTGGACTGTTCCAAGCAGCAGGGACTTCAAGCAGGTTGCGAGTGTTCACGTGGGATCCAAGATTGTGTGGCTTGTCCCGTCAGCCACGTGAACTTGCTTGTCGTTTTTGAGCGGTTTCTTGGCCCTGTGAAAGTTGTGAAAAAGGCACGCGTTCGTGGCTTGAAAGTGAAAAAGTTTCATTGGGGACATTCCTACCTCAGCCAGGGTCCGGGGGCAGAACCTGCTGGGAAGGTCCTGACCCGCCCTCTCCCCCCACTCACCAACCCACCCGCCTCCATGCCCAAATGTCTCGTATTGTCACATGATGCCAGAGATCGCAACGATCTCTTGTTCATTCTCCCGACAGGGTGAATTCGCTATGGAAGGGCAGCCTGAGCAGACGGAGCCCAAGAGCTCCGTGATCGACCGACGCTACTTCCGGGGCTGGCTCGTCATCCCCAAGGCCATCGAAGTCGTGAGTTCCAAACGCCTGTGTTGTCTCGGAGCTCGATTTGGATTCTCGTGTTGCCTCAAGACCCACCCCTCACTGGTTGTCACGCGTGTGTGGCCAGTGTGCTACTTCTGTGTGCTGTTGGCATAATGGAGCGCGCACCCCTCTATGCAGTGCGCCCTCCCCTGGACCCACACCTCTGGAAACCGTTCTCGCTCGTAGTCACGTGTTTCTGGGTGTGCTCTCTTATCGCCTGCACCTGTGTGGAGGTGGAGGGAGTGCCCCAGCGTTCCCGCCCTTCCCCCGGGCGTATTTACCCACGTGACCAGGTCCTGTGTGTTCCTCTGGGTTCTTGCGTTCTCACTCGTAGTCACGTGTCGCCAGGTGTGTTCGCTGATCGCGTACATCTGCGTGGAAGTGGAGGCGTGTTCCAGCACGTGGACCGCAACCTACGGCTACTTCAAGTTCATCTCCATCGCGGCGATGCTGACGACGCTCATCCTCTGGGTGATGCTGCTCCTCAAGGTCCCGCAGCGGATCCTGCGCTGCGACTGCGTCCGGTGGCCGTTTCCGGTTCGTAGCTTTCAACTTCCGGTCAGCAGCGTTCGGCTTCCGGTGGCCATTTACGGTCAGTGAGACCAGACCCTTCCAGCCAGGAGCGTCACTTTCCTCACACCATACCTCTGACGTCAGTGGCGTGTGGTGCTTGCACACACACACACACACACACACACACACACACCTCCAGTCCAGGGTTGCGATAATTACAGCACCTTGAGGCACCCTGGACTGATTGCCTGCACACTGTCGTGGAGTCGGCGTGTGCCTGCACCGGACGGTGTCCTAATTTTCCTTTGCAGTTACGTGATTCTTGATGAACCTGTTTCCACTGTTGCCCTCCCCACAGGAGCTGTGTTACTACGCAGGCGTCATCGTGCTCTATTTCTTCGGGGACCTGTTCCTCGCTCTGCAGGGCTGCGGGGCGGGACACGACGCCGGGACGGTGAGTTGTACGGCGTCTCTGCTGCTCGCGAGCCAGTCGAGCACGTGACACCGTGATAGGGAGGACGCGTGTGTGTGTGTGTGTGTGCGTGTGTGTGTGCGCGCGTGTGTTTGACCAGTTGCAAACAAGCGACGCAGACTGGTCCTTATATTGACCTAATTCCTTTCAAAACTCCCACATCAACGCTGTGTGAATGTGTGAATTGCGTGACACTTCACCGTGTGAACTGCCTTTTCTCACGTGATGGTGACTCCATTGACCGTCTATGAACAGCAAATCAAGTAAAGTGAATCGCAATGCACACAACAAAAACACATGGAGGTCTGATCCTCCACAAAACGCAACGGCCTGACAAAGATTTCACACCTGTGAATAAAAGTGCTGAATTGTAAGCGTCTTGGCGAAGCGATGCAAAAAGCGCACACTTTGGATCACTGTGATAATGATCAAAATGGTCATAAAACTCAGAAATGCCGGTGTCGTGGTGTCCATTGACACGCGTCACAAAAAATGACCTCGGCTCATTGTGTAGTGGGACACCGGGGGTGGACGCAAGGACCCAAGCCACTGTCCTCCATCCCCAACCGCGACGAAAAGTGTCTTTTCCCCTGACTGACCTAATTTTTGCTTGAAAACCAAACACCTTGCGCCCCAAGCCCCAAAAAATGATTTGTTTGTTCAAAGGTGACCAAATCTTGGATCCATCCTGACGCGTTCAGCCCAACACACCAGACAATGCGCATGCGCGAGAAATCACTGAGCCTCGTCTTCGTTTCAGGCGTTCGGCTTCATCGCGCTCTTCGCGTACATCTTCGACTTGGTGTGGACGGGACGCACGTGGTGGAGCATGCGTCGTGAGGCGCGGTCCGCCGCCGCGCAGGCGCAGTCACAGCAGGTCGAAATCGGGTCCCCGGAGCCCAAGTACTGACGGGTTCCCGGTGACGCTCAGCGGGTCCCCGCTCAGTTTTACTGAACAGCATCAAGCAAAAAGACGTTTTGGATGCAATTGTCTTGTTTTTTTGGGGCATTTGATGTGAAAGGAGATTTTGAGAGGAGATTCTGTATCCAGTGAGACTTGAAGTTGTCGGCAGCTTCGCTTGAGGAAGTACAATGCTCTGTGTGTGTGTGTGTGTGTGTGTGTGTGTGTGTGTGTGTGTGTGTGTGTGTTTGTGTACTTCCGCTGTGTACTCGTCATGCTCAAGATAATGTGTGCTATATGTTGAATAATGTGCTCGGAGCCGCATTCCCAGGTGTTGTCATTGGCAGCGTGGCTCAAAGTGTGTGTGTGGGTCACGTGGGGCCCGGAGTGGATGATTGACAGGCGATGATCATGTGATTGACACGTCACAGGTGCAGGGCGGATCCAGGACCACCGCCCCCGCCCCTCTTCTCAAGTCCAACGCCAGTTGCACCAGTCAGTTTGCAAGGCTTCCACTCATTGGGCTGACGTCGGCTTGAAATGTGTGTCTGGACCCTTTAGGGGTTTTCACATTGGTGACGACAGCAACTTTTTTTGACGTCGACGTCAACTTTTCTTGATGACGTCAAAGAATGGTCTGGACCGTTTTTTGACGCTCAGCAATTGGGCGTCAGGTTAAATTTTGACGTCAATGTCAAAAGTGCCGTTCAGACAGATGAAGTTGAAGTCGACGTCACCCAATGTGAAAACCGCTTTTGGTATCGTCCAGGAAAGAACAACGCATGTGCATGTATTGGGTGCGCATTGTTGATGGGGTTTCTTTTGGGGGGAGGGGGCAAAAGCCAAAGCCCTGGCATTTGTGTTTTTTCGGTCACGAGTACACACGAGGGCAGATTGTCGAAGTGTGTGTGTGTGTGTGTGTGTGTGTGTGTGTGTGTGTGTGTGTGTGTGCGCGCAAAAGCTAAAACTGTATTTTGTCGCTTTTTGGCAGCAAACGCGCTTTGGAAACAACTTACAAGCCGAAAGTTACAGTGGATCTGGGATGGGGTCAAGGTCAGGTTGAAGTCAGACTCAGACCCACCCACCCCCAGGGGAAGGCACATAACTTCCTAAATCTGTTCTGGTCCCACTGGATCCGCTAACGATCATCCGAGAACGATCGCAGCACTCGAGAAAATTAGCTTTCCGTAACCCGTACGAAACGTCACATCTGTGTGAAGTGAAACATGTGAGCTTTGGCCGTGTTCGATTTGTGGACCAAGACAGACCACGAACCACAAAATTTTGGGTCTTGATTGGTCCTGACACGTTGGCAGCCAATAAGCAAATGGACGTCTGGTTCGTGGTCCCTTCCGTAAATCGAACACGGCCTTTGTCCTGAGAAACAGTGCACGATGCTTCCAGAATAATGGTCAGATGACTTGACTCATCCTGTGCAGATTTGATTTGATTGCTTTTTGTGTTTGGATTTGATTGGAGTCCTGTGAGAGACCGTGAGGTAGACTCAGGTTCTTGAACGACATCAGGGCCCGTTCGTTTTTCGTGCTCCGCACACCCTCACACTCGTTAATTTTCCTGAGTGCCCATGCGTACCCCACCTGTCCATTTGTGGCACACAGAGTACGCTTCAAGGGCAGGAGGAACACGAAAAACGAACGCGCCCATGAGTTATGTATGGAGAACAAAAGGTTCTCGTTATACAACTCAATCGTCTGACTTTTTTGGCATTTTTTGCGTGAGTGTGTTGCGCGATGAGGACTTCAGAAATTTGAGAACGAAAGGAGATAAATACCGTGCAAAAGTGGCAGACCGACATATTCACAATGCTATTATTGGCTCCCACACTTCATTGAGTTCTTGCACAAAAATGTTGTTGTCTGTAAAAATGTGAGCGTTCCTCTTGCATTCCTCCCACACGTCCAGTCAATTGGTGACTTGCATCCAAGGTCCACTCAGTGTATTTTTGGAAAAATATGCAGACCTGTTATCCATCCATGTAATTTTGGCGCTTGTGTTCAGATTTGTTCCGAATCCCATTCCAAACGAAAACGTCGAGTCTGCGGTCCTCAGGTTCTTTGTGCCACTGTATCCACCCGTGTATAAAACGCACCCGTTTGCTCCAAAACTGGTGTTTTGGTGGTGTGTTTTGCAAAATGAGGGTCATTTTTTGAAGTGCGTCAAAATACGGGTGCGACGAACACACGGGTGGAAACGGTGGAGCTACTCATCCGTCGTTTGTTGTGTGAAGCTTGAACTCTTGTTGAATGAGTGCCTTGCAATCATCGTTTATTGGGGAAATTCCGTGGTGTTTTGTTTTGCGTTGCCGCAACAGCTATGGCCGTTCTCAACGACTCAACTGGTCTCATCCGTTTTGGTGTTGGTCGGTATTTTCGGTGGCAAACTCCCCTGACACGACCTCCAGCGGCTCCAGGGAGGATGGGTCCCCCCTCCCCCCGCGACAAGATAATCTCCAGCAGTTCCAGAGAGCGTGAGGCCCCTACACCCCCTCCCCCAACAAAAAATTATCTCCGCCAGCAGATTCAAGGACACAGAGCCCGCCGAACAGCCTGTGGCCTTGTTTTTGCTGCAAGAAACGACACAGATGCTTCTTCGAAATTGACCTCCACCACCACCACCGACCCCTCCAAAGTTTCCTCCTTCCTCTGAGCATTGGAGGGTTGGACGCTGTCCGAGACCAAGGTTTTCTCCCTCCCCTGCTGAGACTGAGAGTTGTCCCACAGCCAAGACCAAGGTTGTCCCTCACCCAGGCTGAGACTTGAGTCCTCCCCGGGACCCAACCCTGGCTTCGCTGGAGTACTGTCACGATATTGTGTGTGAGGACTTCAAACGACACTCGTTGTTTCTCATAAACAGCTGCATTTGCCATTTATTCGAGTGGAGGTAACAACAGATACAGTCTCGAATACACATCATTCTATTCTCGGATTCGTGCGTCTTGTGCTCTTACTTCAACGTTTGCGGGTTGTGCCATGCTTACAACGAAGCTCCAGTGAGCAGAAAAAAAAACCGAAGGGCCACAACCCCAGTGCAAAGAGGGTCAATGAAACAAAACTCACGAGTGCAAGATAAGTGAGGGTTTTGAGGAGGTTGGGGGGCAAGAGCCCCTGGGCCCCCCGAGGTTGGGTGCGGGGCGAGGGGTCTGGAAATGACAGGTGGAACTGCATGTAGACCTTGTGTTTCCGCACCCTTCAAAATCAAGTTCTTGTAGAGGGAGGAAAGCAATTTTTAATTGAGGTTTATTTCAATCAAATTTTGACAACAGGAGTCACAGCGGGACGTTTTCCAGCAAAATCCACAATTAATCTGCTCAAAATATATTTGTCAGGTTCTAATCGGATTTGACATGCTGGTTTCTCATCTTTGTCCCGGAAGCAGCAACATCAGGTGGTTTTGGCGCTTGACACTTGAGGGAAACGCTTAGATTCTGAAGCGCTTTTGCTTTCCAACATTGCAGGGTCAAAAATAAACCAAGAGTGCGAGATACATACAGACACTGTTCTAATAACCGGCCGATGACTGATAACCTGCGAAACGAAACCACACCGTCACTTACTCCGTGAAAACACCCATTTGGCAAGCAGTCAACAAGAACAAGCACAAGTGTTGACACGCGCCCGTGGAAATGAGTGCGCAATTGGGGAGCTGTGTTGCAGAAAGGTCGTTCATTTGCAAACTTTTTCAGAAAGTTTCGCACACCGAATGAGTTTGAAGATCACGCAAGTGTTGGCACCAGATCTATTTTCATTTTCTCTCCCCTGCATGACAGACGCCATTTTGTGATTGTTATCATCGCACACACCGATGCGCGCGCAAAAATCGATTTTCATAAAACAAACATTCTGGACAAACCAATCAACTTTCAACGTGGTCGACAACAGACAAACTTCACAATGACATCTTCCCCGACAAAACGAACAGCAAAAACAAAGAGCGCGTTCGTTTTCCGTGCCCCGCGTGTCCCGAACGAGCTGAGCCGCGTCGTGCGCAATGTGCGCGGGACACGACAATAGAACGCGCCCAACGATCCTGAATCATACAAATTCCCCATCCACCCTCCCAAAACAACCGTACGTCCGCGTTTGGCAAAATTCGCTTCGAATGACAAGGTTCTGGCACACAGTGTCTCAAGTACGGATCCAGACATCCCCCGCCCACGCCAAAATAGAACTCCCCCCCCCCCAACACACGTGGAATTCAATCTGGTATTGAGAATGGATTTGAGTACACAACCACCCAAACGGGACCTGATTCCACATTCAAACTAACAAAACTGCAGCACGAAAATCGAAGGAAAATTTTGGGTTCGGGGGTGGGGGGGCTGGATCCGGCCATGTGTTGGGCGTGCTCGCTTCACTGCATCCAGGCACAGGGCGTCCCTTCGTCCCGACACGATATGCAGGCGACCAATGCCAAAACGGAACACCGTCCTGCAGATTATGCCGTACACTCTGAGGGTCAGAAGCTGACCGAGACCGACATCGCCCCGCCCTCTGCCCCATTCCGCATCCGCCACAGCAAACCCCGGCTGTATGACGGACGTCCTTTACCCTACCCTGATGATGTCCGGGTTAGGGTGCGGACACACTGAAGCGTTGCGTGATGCTGCCCCGTCGTGCTGTTGCGTCACCGCATTGGGTCAGCATTGTGCTGCTTTTGCCTCGCCCCAACTGCTCCCAGAGTAGTTGGGGTGACGCAACAGCAGCCTCCATAGAAACCCAATGGGGTGATGCCACAGCACGACGGGGCAGCACGATGCTGGTTGCTGCGTCGCTGGGAGTGTGTTCCCAGCCTTAGAGTCCGGGGATAGGGTGGAACTTACTCTGGTGGGTCCACGGGGGACAGGATGGAACCTACTCTGCTGGGTCCAGGCTGAGACGCGGGTCACACCCCTCTGCATGGATCCAAGAACGGGAAGACCTCAGCCCCAACACACCTGCATCGGGATTTGGTTTTGACGCTCTGACGGGTACAGGTTCAGGGTGCTACGTAGGACTTCGGTCTCAACCAGAAGCCAGGAAGGTCAAGGTCGAGGGCCCCACCCCTCTGGTCCACCAAGAAGACCTGTACCTGGATGCAATGAATAAGGACGCTCTCCCGCACGTTCGCCAGTCCTGATAGTTTGTTCTAATACTGAGCACCTGCTTCTACAGTGGCGGAGGCGGTGGTGGTGGAGGTGGTGGTGGTGACCCCGCCCCCGGTCGACGCGCGCGGGTAGCCGGACCGCCACTTCATGAACTTGAAGTACACGTCAACGCCGAAGGCGACGAAGGACGCGAAGGAGAAGAACTGAAATGAGAATAAAATGCGGGTGCAGAGAGGGAGAAGCAGTCTGTGCGTGTGTGTGTGTGTGTGTGTGTGTGTGTGTGTGTACGTGTGTGTGTGTGTGTGTGTGTGTGTGTGTGTGTCTGTGTACGTGCACACGCCTATTCGTACGTTTGTGTGTGTTTGTGAGCGAGTGTCGGTCTGTCATCTGCCTGTGCGTGTGTGTGAAGTATGTCGCTTACTCACTGCCAACGCCGATGGCGGTGTCCCTGTTGCCTTGTGCGTGTGCGTGTGTGTGTGTGAATGTGAATGCGTGTGTGTATGTGAGGTATGCGTGCACCACTCACCGCGGCCGCCCCGATAGCGGAGTCCCTGTTGCCCTTGACGGCGGCGACGATCCCCGCGGTGAAGAAGAAGAGCGTGAAAACTGCATAGTAGATGAATTCCTACAAAACAAGAACACCAACCCGTAAACATACGCGCCGCGCCCAACCATCCTAGCTGGCAGACGCCACAGTGTTCTTGCCCCCCCCCCAATACACAACAGCGGGTGTACTTGGCAAAGAGCCCATTTCCCATTCCACGGACAGACAGGCACGTCAACTTGTACCTGTTTTGTTGATGTGCCAGGTACGCGTGCAGCAAACATGAGGCAGTCTGCCACACTGTCTATTGCATGCAGACTCCAAATGTCACGTTCGAAAAACAAGAATGCCACGTGAAACAAACGCGCCCGAAAGAAATGTCATCTTTTGTGATTCAAAATGCGCCATTCTTGTAACTTTTGTCTGAGGCCAACCTCGCTGAGGTCAGAACCTGGACAGGAGTCTGTGCCCAAAGGCGAAGACATATATACCGGGGGAACAGATCTACTGGGCCCCTGACGCGCCTCCTTTCAAGCATAGGTCAAGAGGGAGCTGACCTCAGCCAGTGTTTGACCCAAAGGGGAGGGGGGCTAAAAACATCCAAATGTATTTGGAGGGTGGGGGACACATGTGTGTAGAAGTCGCACGCGTTGAAAATGAAAGTGAAAGTGAACTCACAATGAGCGTCATCGGGACTGTGGCGGGGATCTTGTCCATGATGTAGAAGAAGTACATGAACCAGAGGAGGACGCAGAGCAGGAACGCGGTGATGCCGACGAACTGCACCCAGCCGCCGCCCCAGTACGTCACGAACGGGTCGAACACCGTGGCGCAGATGAACGTGATCAGACCCAGCACCTGGAACGAGGGGACGTGTGACGTGAAGGAGACTCGACGTCAAAGTTAGACGTCAAGCCCCGTGGACTGAGCACAAACGCAAATTGCGGATGGGCGACGTGAAGGAAGTTTGCGTCAAGTGGCTTTGACGTAGATCCGACCACAAACGTTTGACGTGATGGGACGTCAACGTAAAGAGGAAGTAGCGAGGTTCAGCAACAATTTGCATTGACGCAAGCGTAGATGCACACTGTAGATGATCAGACGCAACGATGTTCGACGCCACGGAGATTCGATCGAAGGAAAGGTTGTTCGACGTCATTGTGTGTTTGAATGTCACGATAGGGAGCTTTAGCAAATCAGATCGCAAGCGTGGACGTGAAATTTCACGCCCACGTCAACATTTCGTGTGCAAAACAAGTGCAACACAATGTTCAGCAACATCCACGGCCTGTGTGCGTTTCCACAAGCTGTGGCGTCTGGGCAGTGACAGGTACAAAACAACAACCGCAGTACTCACGGCCTGTGTGATTTTGAGGACGCTGTCGAGCGAGAAGAGGTACCCGCGGTCGTACGGCTCTGACGCCGTGCCGGTGGTGGCGCCACCCGTGTCGTAGGTCGACGGCATCGACATCGTGACGATCGCTACGCGTCAGCGCTGCAGCCTCGATCTGGAGATTCTGAAACACGATCAGAGGGATAAAATGAGGAGACATGGGCTCACACAGACAAAGGTTCAAGCCAGCCCATTGCAGGTCCAACTTGAAATGGCAGAGACACCCCGATCAAACTGACACTCGGAACCTTGTTGAGTGTTGGTCCCATTTCAGGGTGGAGCTAAAATGGCTAGACACCCGTGTCTTCTGGTACGGAAAACTTTCGTGGCCGAAGTTTCGTGGGAAAGTTTCATGGAGGTGGTCCATGCTGGGGAGAAGCCACAGAACAAGCAGTGGTTCCTGGGTCTCCGCTCCTCTCTGCATCCCTTTTCACACACACACACACACACACACACACACACACACACACACACAGCAATCCCATGGCGAGCACAGTGTCCAGGAACACAAATTTGGCACACCTGGTGACACCGCTTCTGACACCCACATAACACGACCCGAGCCCCGAAGGCGCCCGAATTTACACAGCACAGCCAATTTCAACACGTTCCGTTTCTTCCTGTTCCTGTTCATGTCCAGACCCCACACAGTCTCGGGACACACGACCCGGTGTCCAACATAGAACTGATAACGTGCAGCAAACCGCTCACTTCCTACAAACCTCACACACACTGATTAGACATGAATCTCTGACCGGTAGATCTACCGCATTCATCCTGGCTTTGGCGCACTATTTTGAAACGCAAAAGGTCCCAAGGCCCCTTGCATCCACCTCTGTTTCGGTGCATCTGAAGAATGCGGATCCAGGATTCCGATCCAACTTGGGCTCAAGGTTTGGATCCAAGGGGGGCTTGGGTGTGGTGGGGCCTGGCCCCAACTGAGTCTGGATCTTCCCTGGAAGTCCAGGTGTGGGTCCAGTGGGGCTGCCCTTGACCATATCCTGGATCCATCCGAGCCCTGTGTCTGGGTGGGGGGGCCCTGAAGCCTGGAGCAGATCCTGATTCTGCCAGAGCGCCCCTGACACGAACGCACTTCCCTATGCAGATCGTGCATCCGCCCCGGGAGGGCCAAGTGCAGATCCGTACCCCTGACCAGATCGTGGGTACATCCCGAGATCCCGGAACCCAAGGGGTGAGTCCAGTCCCTGAAGCAGAACCGAGATCCACCCTGGGATCCCAGGGTGTAGGTCGAGGTCCTGGCCCAGATCATGAATCTATCGGAACCAGAAAGGTTCCTAAGGTGTGGGTGGATCCGGGTCCTGGGTCCGAACCAGACCCTGCATATCTACCCCAGGCATTGGCCAGATCCCTAATGGAACCCTTGATCCGCCCCGGATTCTGGCTCCGCCCCCGGATCCCCAAGTGCACCGCACGTCGCCCTTTGCTGTGCGCAGCTTCAGATGATCCACTTGAAAGGCGACACACACAGGTCACGTGGACCCGATTCACCTTGGACAATTCGATCCTGAAATATCAGGTCCGCATGACAAACAGGGTTGCCCTGACCCACTCAGCATTGCACTGGGCATTCAGATCCACGCAAGATCAACCTGACCAACCTGTGTGTTCTGCTCGAAAGGACACACACACATACACACACACACACACACACACACACACACACACGAAAGAGCAAGAACAATTCACATGCACGCACATCAGGTCAACCTGGGACACCCTGTGTTCTAATCGAAAGGCACAGACACACACAAACGACAGCACCACACACACTCTCTCTCTGTCTCTCTCCTCTCTCTCTCTCTCTCTCTCTCTCTCTCTCTCACACACACACACACACATACAAGGCAGATATATCAACGACAGAAACGCACAAAGCAGGTCAGCCTGACCCGCCCTGCATCGCACTGACAGGACATGCACGAGCTCTACATATCGACGCGCCACACCCCCCGAACTCGCAGAGTCCACATGCGCACCCACGTGACCAAAGGTGACTTCAGCATGTCGTGCTGTGGTCAACGTGAAGACAACGGGGGACACACACACACACACACACACACACACACACACACACACACCACGTGCTTGCTCACACACACAGACCAAAACACATGCACGCACACCAAAAACACACTCCATTCATGCACACACAAACGTACACACGTGTACACACACACAATGTGCGTGAGAATACACAGATACAGGTGCGCGCTCCAACACACACACCCACGCACGCACGCATGCACGCACACGCACGCGCGCACACACACACACACACACACACACACACGCCGATGGCCAAAGAAACACCACACACTCACAAAATCAGACTCGCTTTTGGATCATTTGAGCTTTACAATCACGAACACAACGCAAAGCAACCAAAGTATTCATGCACACAAGTTCATTTCCAAAACGCTGCCTACAACACACAGATCTCTGCGGCAGATATGAACAGACACGCACACGGAAGGAAACAACACCCACAGCACACGCAGCCATAATGAACGATAACAATCGCCTTTTACCTGAACAAGCAAAACTGGATCACACTGGATGCAGCTAAACAGCCCGCTGCACAATTCTTATTGTTTGGTAAGAATCTATATCCGTTTGCCACAAGTCAGTTCGTTTGTGGAAAGGCTGCCGAAGATATCTCGTTAGATCTGTACACGAACTGATAAGGCAAAATAAGCAGGTAAGTGAGTCATCGCACATGCACCGCCGTCTCTCCACGTACGGCCAAAGTTCAAGTTGTCCACTGATTACACACCGATCCTTCCCACATGCAATCTCGTCACCTCCAGTGCTCATGTGATTCAAACGCATGCGTATGCGTACTAGTCTCACGTGGGCCTGAGGTGTGCCGGAAATCTGCACTGATTTCCCTCCCTTGTAAACGGCAGAATCACATCCACAGTAAAAACGCAGGGATCACATCACAGAATGTTTTGTTTATTGACCCGAAGCATCGTCTATACGAGACCCTCACAGAGGACGCAGCGCGCGACGCGACGCGGCAATAGCAACAGCGCGACGCTACGCAACGCTGCAGTGGCGGGTGTGGCACCTGAGAGAGAGAGAAGGGGATCAATAATTATGGCAGGTGCGCTGTGCTCTGCCCCGCCCCCAATCACTGCTGCCGCTGCCCGCCCTCCCTCTCTGCCGCTCTCCCTCCCCCCTCTCCGCTGTCGCTCCCTCCCTCCTCCCGCCCGTCATCGCTTCAGGGGAGATCCACCAACTTTCAAACAGCTATCATTGTTGTCACAAACGCACTTTCAAGATCAGACGGCCCTGTGTGGCCCCCTTTGTACAACGATCACTGAAATGTACGATCACCTGGTTCCCCCTTTTCATCAAAGAGATTCTGTCGCATGAAACAACCATCATGTTGCAATTTCATGCAAGCCCATTCGTTTCATTCAAACTTCACAAACAAGACACAATTTCCATTTTGAGAGGGAAAAATAGGACACCAAATTTTTCGACAGTTGCCAGTCCATTTGTCGGGCACCACAAGAACAACTCACGTCACCAATTCATACCTGGAAGACAACCGCACCCGAGGAGCAATGCAACGCCCCGAAAGAAAAACCGCAAACACAACACGCACAGTTCCGCCCAGTTCGACCCAAATTCGAGCTCCCAGAACGGCGTCTCAGTTCGAATGCGCCGGAATTCAAATTCAAAGCAAACTGTAATTTGTTGCCTTACATTCCGTGTTTCAAGCCACACGCTTTTGCCCCCCCAAAAAACACAGACAGCTGCAGAACAATCGGGTGTTTTCTTCGTCTTGTTCGCCCGACATTTTGCTGCACGAGACGCACCGTGTTTTGGACACGCCCCAACTTTTGACAGCATAAGGTCTGCACCTCATGGCTACAGACAGCCACGCAGGTTACAAACAGATACGTGATGCAAATGGGTAAAATGTTCTTCGGTAGAAAAATCTGGATGCAAGACTGCACACGTCAATGTACGAAACTTGCAAGTGAGATCTTGAAGCAACGCCAGAAAAGGAAAAATTTTGCGACACAGTACAAATCAGCTGAGTTGAGCTCGGTTCTTTGGAAAATTCAAATGAATTCTTCAACAGAACACTTCCCCATGGGGCGAGTTGCAATGGCCAACTCGACGAAAAACGGTCTGTGAAAACTGGGCCACAAAGGTGACAAGAAAGCACAGTTTTCCCTTTGGTCTCCGCAGCTTCACACACACGCACAACTTTGCGAACTTTGCAAAGAACTTGCGAAACCCGTTGTTCTTTTTGCAGAAGATCGGCGCTTTGGTGGGGAGGCCCGGTCCTGAATCGGACCCCACCCAGCTGGTGCCACGAACCACTTGAGAAGAACAAAGCAAAAGCTAAAATCTTGCACCACAGATACAGGTTGAGGAAGATTTGTCCAAAGGGTCGGGGATCCGCTGGAGGGTTCAGCAGTGAATCTCGTCTGTGCCCAGCACTCAAGACGCAATTTAGAACTGCACAGCAGGACACCATCTGTACACACAGAACACAATCCTCCAGACCTTGAACACTTTTTGCGTAACCCGTTGGACAAATTGTCTTGTGGATGCGGAGAACACGCACCAGTTTGACGCAGCAAATCAATAGAATTCCATGAAATGATTCCTGGAAGCAAAGTTCATGCAGGTGTTGGTGAGAATGGCCAGGGGACGGGTGCCGAGGTTTCCTCAAGATACCTGGAACAGTTCTTCCAGTGCTGGTGGAATGGCTCCAGATCTTCTCGTGTCGTAGAACGAGGAGTGTTTGCACGACACGATCTTTGCGACGCCAAGACGCCTTCACGTCAATGGAATTCACGTCATAGCTGACGTCATCAGCTCTTCCATCGGATACGTCAAGCACGACGTAAGTTGTCACGTGAATGGGGCTTCATGGAAACTGACGTCAAAACCGCATGGCTGACAGGAAAGCCCTTTTGTGGATTCCACGTCAACAACTTCACGGCAGTTGGAAGTCAGCACCACACTTTAAGAGCATCACAGAACGCAGGGGCGGAACCAGGCTGGGGCCTTGGGACCCCAGGCCACGCTCAACCTCCAAACAAGTTGCCCCACCCCTTTATTCCAATTCTGCGCCACAGGCGCAAATATATCTGAATGTTTTTGTTGCTATGCCTTCCCTGGAGGTCCCCAATCACTTTTGGCCAAATCTTGGATCTTGCCATACGCCCCCCCGTCCAGATTTTGAATCCTCCCTTGAGCCTCCAGTCCAAATCCTGGATGTGCCCCTGACCCTGCTGGCCGAACCCTGGAACTATCCCTGGCCGTCCTGCAGCTGCCTGATCTCGTGACCCTGATCACATGACTCGGCTAATCACATGACCCGTCCTTCCAGCCGTCCCGCCATCGCTCGTCCACCCTGCTGCAGTCGAACTCGGGTTTTCCTATCCTCCGACTCACGTCGTTGTGGAGACGACACAACCACTGAGACAGGTTGTGTCGCGAGGAGGTGTCCGGCTGCATCGTCTTTAACCTGATGACAACAAAACACAAGGCTTTTATTTCAGCACACAGACCCCCACACGGGCGGACCCAGGGGCGATTCCCACGAAGAGCAATTTCAACTTTGAACATCTGACCATGTTTCGGTGCCAAAAGATGTGGAGAGCGGAATCCATCCCCTCACACACACACTCCCACGTGACTGGGCCCCGAGTCCCCAGCCAATAAAATCCGATGTCCGCATCTTTGAATTTACAAGTGAACTCTTCTGAATTGGACCCTGCTCCTTCGAGGTCCTGAACCCCCAAAATTAATTTGTCTCCCAAAAGTTTGTGCTGCGGTGCCAACGTTGTCTCAGGCCGAGAATTCCGACCTTTGAACCACCAGATCACTGTGGCAGTTTGCTCACCTCTCCCTCAAATCCGCGGCGCACTCTGAACAGGGGAAGACGTTGGAGAAGATGCGGAAGAACTGCTTCATCTCCTGCTGCTGGGCACCAGAGGGCGTGTCCGGGTAGTACGCCGCCATCGTGTGGAGGAAGCCCCACGTGTTGCGCCCCAGTTCCTCGCGGTCCAGCGGACACTCCGCCGCCGCCGCCTCCTCCTCAGTCTGAAATGGTTTCAAGTGAGTCCCACCCACCGATGGTGCATGATTCAGTTGTGTGTGTGTGTGTGTGTGTGTGTGTGTGTGTGTGTGTGAGTGTGTGTGTGTACGTCCATGTGTGTCGGGGGTGCGTGTGCAGGGGGTGTCCGTGTAGCGTGATCGTGAGATCGCACGTGTTCAAGGGAGGTGCGTGTGTGCGTGTGTGTGTCACCGAAAATGCTGCCCCCAAATCGGAACAACTGATCTCTATTGTCCACATGGGGCTGGGGTGACAAATGGAACACAAGAAAAGACAGGTCCGAAATAAACGATGATGGACTCGTCTCAACATCAACTGGGTGAACGAATGCCACAGACGACCAAGAACAGAGCTCCCAGATTCTGTCTTGTCCTCTTCAGTGGGAAAGGGAAGGGAAGAAGCTTCCCCACCCCGCTTCTCCTGGTCTGTAGTTCTACTGAACAGGCCTTTTCAACCGATCAGAGAATATGGATGGGCAGGGTGCAGAAATGGTGTGAAGGTCCAATGTGTTCGTCACCACATCTGGATCCTTGGCATGCAATGTGGACACAAAATTGCCCCTTTTCGTGGGCGATGCCATCAGATGTGGCGATCACAAGAAGTTTGTGAATTTCAAACCAAATTTCCGGCAGGAATTTGGAGTACCTGCAAAGAGCCGGCACCGAACTTGACATGACGAAATCCCGGTCGATTATGTGATGTCATCAGGGTCCTACCTTGGCTTGACTCTTCTTCCCACTGGTTCCAGATAACTGCGCCCAACTCCTGAAGTCTGTACACGCTCTGCACGGCTTCTGTGGAAGTTTTGTCTTGCTTCTGTGTCCCGAAATATCCTCGCCGGACAAATTGTCGTGTCCTTCCCTGTGCGCTGCCATATTGTTTGGCCACGTGATAGATGATTTTGTCACGTGACAAAAGCTTTGAGATTTTCTCCATCTAAGGCGGTTGTTACAACCAGATTCGACAGAATTTCTCATGCAAAATACCTTCAGGATTGCCAATCAAAATTTGAGGCAAATTTATACTTGTTGTAGAGCTACATCTTAACATCCTTGCTATTTGTCGAAACATTTTGCCTTTGGTCTTGTGCCAAATTTCCTCCTTCAACTCAACGAACCGATTGGGCGCCAATAGCGTGGGGAAAAAGGCAGCCATGTTGCGGTTATTCAGCAGAGGTGAAACTTCTTAATTTTTCATTGTAATGTCTTTCCGAAACATCCAGTGCATTGGCTTCTGTTTGATAAAGAATCCTGAAGATCTAACGCATGAGCTTAAAGCCTTGTGTGACGTACAAACGAACTCCATCTTCAAATGAAAATGTCTGGGCAACGGGGTTTTATGACCCAAGTCAAGAGCTTGACTCGTTTTTGGGTTCAAAGTTAGTCAAACACGAACGGCATTTCGACACCTTCAAGAACAACAACCGAACCTTCGGACTGATCAAGATTTTCCTTTTCTTTCAGCTGTTAACAAGTACAAGGAGTTCCTGGACAGGGCGCCGGACCTGACGCTGGGATTAACTGTCGGCGTCTTCGGTGAGAAAGTGGGCTGTGTGCGTGCGTGTGTATGCGTGCGTGGATCAGTGTCTTTGAGGCCCTGTGTGTGTGTGTGTGTGTGGTTCTGCTTGCGTGTGTGCAGGCGTGGCTCTGTGTGTGAGTGGCTCTGTACGTGTGTGGCTGTGTGTATTCGTGCTTTGGATTCCAGACCAAAAACTTTAAATCCCTGTTGCTGTGACGGTGAGACAATGGCGGTGCTGGCTGAACCACTTCGCCGTCAGCGATCGATCCTTACACTTCGTGAATATACTCCTTTCACCAAATATTTGTACTTTCTGAGATACAGACCATTTGTCCAAGCATGTCCCAAATTTTCCACCCCTCCAAATTTGAACTTTTCAACCTGACAAACTCCAAAATTTTAACTTCATATTTTCTTTCCTCTTGCATTATCCTTGACCCAAACAGAACCAAAAAAAAGCCCAAAAGATCCCAATTTGATCGTTATGTTGACCATGGAACAGGTGTACACATACTTTTGGTAGATTCTGCCTCTGGGTGATTTGTTTAGGTGGCTCAAAAATTAAGCTCCCTAAAACAGCGCAACTCCTCAAATCACCTGAAAACCGCTGCAAAATGACGCGACTGACGGGCAAAAGCACGACTTTGTGGATCTGGGATTCCTACAGGGGCTGAGCGTGTGTGTGTTGGGGAGGTATGCGTGCAGTTCTTGGATTTCTGCAACGTGCGTGTTCGATTGCAGGCTGGTCGTACCTCCTGCTCCAGATGTGGCAGCAGAGAGACATGGGGTACTACCTGGGGCGGTACAGGGAGGTGTACACAGGTGAGTGGTGGTGTTTGGGAGTGCAACACAGGTGGGTGGTACAGGGAATGTTAGTGTGGTGGTGCTACAGGGAGTGTTACAGGTGGGTGGAGCTACATGGAGTGTCACAGGTGGGTGGTATATGGAGTGTTACAGGTGGGTGGTGGTACACAAAGGGATCGTTACACCGTTGCGTGAAAGCGAATGTCGGCATTTTGCGGAGACTGGTGTTTGACACGGGGCCGATCCACTTGGACAGGTTCCCAGCCCCCCGCCCCACCGAACGAACAATACCGGTATTTTTGTACAATTTGTGCCAAGTTTTCTTCTTTTTGACTGCAAAACATTCCTCGTAAAACTTTCATTGCACCCCGATCTGTGGGCGGTCCTTCTCCACTCCCCCGCCCCTGTATTCTCATTTCGTTTCTGAGAAACCACAAAAAACAGACGTGAACCTCTGTTGTTCATTCCTTCGCAATGTTGATAATTCTCTTCTGTTTGCAGTGATACGAGACGAAGACGTGCACGACAGGTCCCTCGTGGACGAGAACATTTACAACTGAGGAACGTGGCGTGACGACCCCACCCCCACCCACCCCCGCCCCCTCATCACCTGTCCAAACACCGGTGGGATGGGATGGGGGGGGGGGCTCGAGGGGGGCACAAACTGTGGCAGCAGAGTTCAGCGCTGGGCATGAATATTTCTGTCGTGGTCTCCAGTGCGCACGCGCGTGCCTCGACATGAACTCGAGGCTCGTCGCATGCGCATCGCGAGGACAGCCCCCTGGTGGACTGACGCGGCGTGAACTCTTCACTGTGTGAGAGACACAAAGGAAGGAAGAACACGTTGAATCGCTGTGGATAATTGTTGAAGCAGGAATCATTTGCAACCGTTCCATCATGGATAGACTACCAGGGACGGATCCAGGACTTGGTGGCAACCCATTGGGGTGGGGTGACCAGTGCAATTCAACTGAAAAATTGACGCGAAATTGTAAAGACATGTCTCTTGTGTCGGCACGCAAAAGGTGGAGTAAAAATTATTTCGGGGTTGTGGGGATCACCCTCCCCCGCTCTAGGTCCCCTGTTGCCCCTTGAATCCGCCCCTGGACAGTTTCTGATGTCGTGTTCCGGTCCCGACAATGTGATGGAGGGAAGAGTGGAAACAGTTCTGGACGAATAAATCGTGAAGCGACTATGAAAAGTTTTGTGATGGTGAATGCGTCTGTCCGTGGGAGGAGATTCATCTTTGTCGTTGCTTGTTGTTCGGGGAAAACAAAACTCCCTGGTGCATCTGCGCCCAACAGAGTCCGACCTTCCGTGGCTCCTGATTGGGCAGGCAAAAACCCATAATGGGAGTCGGGTCAGGGCAGGCCCACTTCTTTGGGTGTGAAATTCACTTCGAACTGAAGTGCGTGCTGCGTACAAATTGTGGGGGAAATTGATCTTGAGGGGAGACTGCCCCGCCCCAGCTGAATCTGCTTGATGTACTCACAAATCGTAACCTAAGCGCAGTATCTTGGAAAATTGACAACCCTCCATCCCAACCCCCAACGACCAACTGCAAAACGCGAAGCTCCACATGCAAAGCGGTCATAGGTCTGAGCTCGGTGCAATGACCTTGGATGCGTGTGTGTGTGCATGTGTGTGTGGTACCACGGTCAGAAAGGTCAAATTTGGTCTGGCCTGAAGGAGCAATGCTGAATGGGAGCATAGCATCTTTGCCATCATTGGTCTCTGACCTCAAGGTACCAGCCACGAGGAAAGTATCAGTTTGACCCTTGTATCTGGTTGGGTGGAATACGAGTATTTCTGCGTTCTGGAACAAGTGCAGTTTGTTCGCATCTGTCAACATGTCTTCCAGTAGCAAGGGGAGAAAAAAGCAGTGCCAAGTTTTATTTGCTTTTTCTCTACATATGGAATTGCTCTTATCACAGGGGACCATGGTGCACAAAAAACTACATTTCATTGTGACTTGGGTCAGTGTCAAGACTTGTCCTCATGGGATTGCAGAGTGATACAAGTCTGATTCACTCTTCTGTGACACGTCAACTCCCAGCTTTGCCTTGGTAATGTTGACATGGCAACAAAAATGCAAAAGCACAAAGGAATCTTGTTTGACACAGTGAAATAAGCAGACTTGAATGGTTTCATATGCA